>VOFJ01003044.1_pt1 | contig 33540 bp, 46 predicted proteins | sample 5384081 | NCBI WGS metagenome assembly VOFJ01 (sample SAMN12384729, study PRJNA508395) | human gut metagenome | isolation source: healthy gut I | host: Homo sapiens | reverse complement strand
CGTCGAAGCCCAGCGCGGGAGACAGCCGCCACAATGTCGTTGCCGCCATTGTCGTTGTAGGCGTCGGAGTTGGCGTTCAGCCATGCCTTGAAGCCGTCAACGAACTCGGACGCGGCGCTGGAAGCGGAGTCGTTCTCATCAAAAGAAAGTAGAGCAGTACACGTTCAGCCCGGTGTTGGCCATGCCGTCCTCAGAATGACGGAGGACTCCCAGGTGTCACTGGCCATGATGGGGCACTCCACGCAAGTCGTTGGCCTGGGGCAGGCCGGGATGCCACGGTGATGGAGTTGGGGCAAAAGATCACATCGGCGTCCTTACTCACCGGCCTCTGCAGAGGAAGCCTGGAGAAGTTGGTGGTGCTTGGTGGGAAGGTTCCATCAAAATCTGCGCGGCTCCAGCTTCTCAAAGGCGGTTCGGAAGCTGCCGGCTGCATTCCAGAGAATAAGTGTCGCCTTTCGGCCAGCACGTAGTTACTGGCGCTGCCGGAGCCCTTTGTTGTCGCTTGGTCGGAGCCCTGGCTGTCCGCCGCCCTGCTGGCCGCAGGCCAATTGGCTCAGCGCCATGACCAGCGCCAGAAGCATCGCAAAAAAGCTTTCCATTTCATTTTTTATCCTATGCTTTCTCCGGAGGACCTCCCAAATGGTCCTCCGCTTAAAGTGCCAGAAATTTTATCAGGGAACTCCCCTGTGATTTTAACTGTGGCGTTGCTTTCCAATCGATGGCGGAAGGCCTTACGATTTCTCCGGCTTTTTCCGCCGCTTTGTCTCCCGCCGCGGCCATTTGCCAGCGATTTTCCGGCATACTTCCCCGACATTTGTCCGCCACTCGCGAACACACTTTTCGTCATTTGCCCAAAGCTCTATTATTTTTTCCTATAATCAGCCCTTCCGCCCGCGCTATTTGCACAAAAGAGGCCCTGCGGCGCTGCCGCAGGGCCTCTTTTTTTCTCATTTTTTGCGCGGACCTTTACGTTCCTCCGATGCCTGCTCGCCGGTGAAAATAGCTCTCGAAGGTCTCGGCGTCCATGGTCTCGTTGGCCAGCAGATACTCCGCCACTCCACCAGCTGGGGCCGGTACTGCTCCAGGAGAAAATGAGATTGCTTGCAGCTTGAGCGGCGTCGTCCATGATGCGGGCACGGATCTCGCGTCCATCTCCGCCGCCGTCTCCTCGGAGTAGGGGCGGGTCTGGGCCATGGACTTGCCGATGAACACCTCGTCGTGTCCGGCGTCGAAGGCCACGTTGCCCAGCTGCTCGGACATGCCGTAGGTCCCCACCATCTTCCGGGCCAGCTGCGTGGCCCGGCTGATATCGTTGGAAGCGCCGGTGGAGATATCCCCCAGCACCAGCTGCTCTGCCGCCCGGCCGCCCAGCAGCCCGGCGATGCGGTCCAGCATATAGCTGCGGGAGAGGTACGACCTGTCCTCGTCCGGCAGATAGATGGTCATGCCCCCTGCCTGGCCCCGGGGCACGATGGTGATCTGGTGCACCGGATCCAGATCGGCAGAGCGTGCATCACCACGGCGTGTCCCGCCTCGTGATAGGCGGTGAGCCGCCGCTCATCTCGGGGATCACCCGGCTGTGCTTCTCCGGTCCGGCGATGACCTTGATCACGGACTTCTGCAAATCGTCCATGGTGATGAAGGACTCGCTGCGCCGTCCCGCCAGCAGGGCCGCCTCGTTGATGGAGGTTCTCCAGATCGGCGCCGGTAAAGCCTGCGGTGCCACGGGCGATCGGTGCTTCAGATCCACATCCTCCGCCAGAGGCTTGTTCTTGGCGTGTACCCTCAAGATCTCCTCCCGGCCCTTGATGTCCGGCAGTCCCACATACACCTGCCGGTCGAAGCGGCCGGGCCGCAGCAGCGCGGGGTCCAGGATATCCGGACGGTTGGTGGCGGCCAGCACCACCACGCCCTCGTTGGCGGTAAAGCCGTCCATCTCCACCAGCAGCTGGTTCAGGGTCTGCTCCCGCTCGTCATGACCGCCGCCCAGGCCGCCGCCTCGCTGGCGGCCCACGGCGTCGATCTCGTCAATAAACACAATAGCGGGGGAATCCTGCTTGGCCTGCTGGAACAGGTCCCGGACCCGGCGGCGCCTACGCCCACATACAGTTCCACAAAGTCCGAGCCGGAGATGGACAGGAATTCCACCCCGCCTCCCCGGCCACGGCCTTGGCAAGCAGGGTCTTTGCGGTACCCGGAGGGCCTACCAGCAGCACGCCCTTGGGGGATATGCGCCCCCAGATCCAGATACTTCTGGGAGCTCCCGAGGAACTCCACGATCTCCCGCAGCTCCTCCTTCTCCTCGTCGGCCCCGGCCACATCCTGAAACGTGACCTTTTTCTCTCCCGGCGTACTGACCTGGCCGTCTCCAAAACCGGGACATCCGGTCCTGCGCCCCCCGGCTCCGCCGGTCCGGCCATGCGGTTCATGAGATTCATCAGCAAAATGAAGCCCAAAAAACGCCAGCACATACGGCAGCAGCAGCTGCAGCCAGTTGGTGGAGTGGTCTGCGTGGCGGTCGTGAGCCTCGATGATGCCCGCCTTGTTCGCCGCTCCACCACCAGATCGTTGAGATCACTCGTAAAACGTCTCAAAGCTGTACAAAAGCTCCGCAGGTGGCAGTGATGGCGAGACGCACCTTCTCTCACGAACAGCGAGCGCAGCTGGCCAGAAATATCTCCGGCGCGGCACGCCATTGCCGCCAGATACCCCACGAATAGGCCACCACAAGGACTACCAGCAGCAGGCCGGTCGCCCCCTGAACGTCTTCTTTTTTCCAAACCTTTACGCCCTTTATCCCGATCCACCCCCGCACGCCCTGCCAGCTCTGGCGGCCGGGCCGATGGAGATGGCCAAAGCAGCATCCGGCCCCCAGACCTGTGATACCGGAACGTACGCTCCTGAGATACCGGCTGTCATGAGAGCCTGTGCGGTTGGCTCGCCTCACGAAAATGCAGTCCTCCGGCACCTGAAACGACGATGTCCTTTTCGCTCTGTGTGATACCGCTGACCGGCAGATAGTCCTCGTCCAGCTTCTCTCCGTTGATATGGACGAAGCCGCCTCAAAGGACACCGCTGTCTCCGGGCAGTCCCACCACCCGCTTCACCAGCACGTGGCCCATCTCCTCGTCCCAGAACGTGACGATGCTGCCCCGCTGCGGCGCGGATCGCGCTGACCGATAGGGCGGCCGCCAGCCTGCAACAGCGATTTGAGGGTGGGAATGGTGGTCTCCATGGGTGCCGCTGAGCACGTAGGCCAGCTGCCAGCACGCGGAAAATGAGCACTACCACCGCCAGCGTCACCAGCAGATAGCCGTAGTCGCTCCACGGCCGCTTCCACCGGCTCTGCTGCACCGTGCCGCGCCGCTCTCCGGCACGTCCGCCGCAGGCATCTTCCCCTGCGCCGTATCGTTTCCGCGCGCCGCGTCCGCCTGTTCCGGAGCCAGACGCTTGCCTTTTGTCTTCCATATGAGGAGATGCTCCTTTTCGCCGCCGGATGGCTATTACGGGTAACCCTTAGCCATCTTACGTAAAATACGTTTTGCTATGCTATCCGATCCAGCGGACACCCTGCCAGCTGGCCGGAGCCGATGGAGAACGCCAGCATCCGCCCCTGGATACCGCCGGTATACGGCTCCTGCAGCAGACGGCTGTCCTTGGACCACTCGCGATTTGTCGCCTGCAGTACGCAGCACCTCCGGCACCTGGAACGTCTTATACTGGGGTCTCCACGCCCTCCGGCAATGAGGAGGTCCTCGCCAGCTGCGCCCCGTCGATATACACATCGCCGCCACTCGAGAAGGACACCGTCTCCCCCGGGCGATCCCACCACCCGCTTCACCAGCACCTCACCCTCCTCGTCGTTCCAGAACGTAACGATAGCGCCCCGCTGGGCACGGAGGTCGGCCACTGCATGGGAGAACTGCCGCCACCCCACCACCAGTGATCGGGTGGGGATGGTGGTCTCCATGGACGCGGTGGGCGTGGATGAGCTGCAGCAGCACCCGCAGCAGGGAACAGCATCACCGCCGCCGTGACGACCAGATAGCCCCGGTGGTCCCACGGCCGCCGCCACCGGCTCTTTCCGCCGGTGCGCCGCCTGCACAGCCTGCTCCGCTATCGCCGCACCATCCGATTGCGCCCGCCTCAACTTCGTTTGCCGCCCTTGACTCTCATCTGTCTGCATCCCCGTTCTCCTGCCGATGCGTATCTAAGCCCACGCCGTTTTTGCTGTATACCTCCGGCTTCCAGCACGCCGATGGGGAGCATGTTGCCGGGCGCAGTCAACCCGTAGCCCACTACGAACTCGTCGGGCACCTCCCGAAGCCCACATAATCGGCCTTGATGGGCTTTTTCCCGCCGCGCCACGGCCCATCCAGCAGGGTAGCGATGGTAACGGACGCCACGCGCCCGCGGTCTGAGATAGTCCGTCAGGGAACGCCAGCGTGTTGCCGGAGGTCAGAATAAATGTCCTCCACCACGATGATGTCGCGGCCGCTGATGTCCCGCTGCAGATCGCGGTGATCTGCACCACGCCGGAGACGAAGTCCCGTTGTTGTAGGAGGACACGCCGATAAACTCCAGCTCGCTCTTGAAGGCTGGGCCGCCCACCAGGTCGCCATAAAGATGAAGCAGCCGTTCAGCACGCCCACGAACATGGGTTTTTATCGCGGAACGCATCATAGATCTCCTCGCCCAGTTTCGCCACGCGGGTCTTGATCTCTTCCTCAGACAGCAGGACCTTCAGAATATCCTGATCCATATTGCTCTTCGCCATACCGTTTTGTCCTCCGTTAGCTTTCTCTCATTATAATATAATATATGCCCTCACCGGATGGCTCCGGCAGGAAGCTCCTGTCCACGCCGATGCCCCACGCGGCGGCGGCCACGCCGTCCACACACAGCACCGGTATTTTCCGGCGGTTCTCGGGTCTCACGCCCCGCTCCGCCATGAGCCGCTTCAGACTCCGCGCCCCGCGGCCGTCCGGCAGTGTCAGCCGGTCCTCCCGCCGCCAGCAGCGGGCCGTCAGGCGCTGCTCCGCGCCGCACCGCAGTGCCAGCGCTCCCTCCATGGGTCTTCTGCTCACCACGAGGCATCCCGCGCCGTAGGGGTTCTCTCCCCGGCGCAGTACCGTCTCCTCCGGCACCGTCTCCGCCATGCGCAGGGTCAGCACGCCGCCGCGGCACACCGCCTCCACGCCCTCCGGCAGCGACAGCGCGCCCTCGCCGGCGGCCAGCTGCTCCAGCGCCGCCAGATGCACTGCACCCAGATCCTTCCGTCCCGTGGGCAGCCGATCCAGCAGCAGCCGCAGCATTCTGGGCCGCAGGGCTTCTGGCGCTGCCAGCAGTGCTTCGCAGTCCACTCCGGTCCCCGTTGACCGCAGCCGCTCCGCCGCCAGCGAATCCAGATAGGCGTTCTCCCGCCGCAGGATGTCCGCCGTGCAGGCGATGTGTTCCGCCGCTCGGGGGTTGATTCCCTCCAGCTCCGGCCAGATCTCCAGCCGCAGCCGGTTACGGGCGTAGGCCGTGTCCCCGTTGGTCTCATCGGTGACATACGCCAGATCGTGCTCGGCAATATATCGCTCAATGTCCCGCCGCGGCGTGTCCAGCAGCGGCCGGACGATGTTGCCCCGCACCGGCGGGATACCCGTCAGACCCTGGGGTCCCGTGCCCCGCAGCAGCTGCAGCAGCACCGTCTCCGCCAGATCGTTCTGGTGGTGGGCCGTGGCGATCTTCTCTGCGCCGATGGTCTCCGCCGTCCGCTGCAAAAACTCATACCGCGCGCGGCGCCCCGTCTCCTCCACCGTCAGGCCCCACGTGCCGCATAGGGCGTACACGTCGGCCCGTTCCGTGTAGAACGGGATGCCCCGCCGGGCGCAGAAACTGCGGACGAAGTCCTCGTCCCGCTGGGCGGTAGGGCGCATCAGATGGTTCAGATGTCCCGCCGCGGCGGTAAAGCCCCGCTCCTGCCCCAGCGTGTGCAGATAGTCCAGCAGGCAGATGGAATCCCGCCCGCCGGACACGGCGCACAGGATCACGCTGCCCTTTTCCGGCAGCATGTGCCACCGCGCCATCCACGGCGTCAGGTCCATGGCTCACTCCTCATCGTCATAGCGGTTCTCCAGCGTGCCGAAGGCGGTGTACTCCGGCATCCACCGCAACTCCACCTTACCGGTCTCGCCGTGGCGGTTCTTGGCCACGATGCACTCCGCCACGTTGCGCTTTTCCGAATCGCTGTTGTAGTAATCGTCCCGGTACAGGAACAGCACGATGTCGGCGTCCTGCTCGATGGCGCCGGATTCCCGGAGGTCCGACAGCATGGGCCGCTTGTCGTCCCGCTTCTCGTTGGCACGGCTCAGCTGGCTCAGGCACAGCACCGGCACCTGCAGCTCCTTGGCCATGATCTTCAGCATACGGCTGATGTCCGACACCGCCTGCTGGCGGTTCTCGCCGGAGTAGCCCTTTCCGCCGGCGGAGGTCATCAATTGCAGGTAGTCGATGACCACCAGCCCCAGATTATCCAGCCGGCGGCACTTGGCGTTCATATCCGCCACCGTCAGCAGCGGATTGTCGTCTATGCGGATATCCATCCGGCTCAGGGAGGACGCGGCCTCGGCGATGCGCTGCCAGTCGCTCTCCCGCAGGTTGCCCGTCACCAGACGGGTATTCTCCACCAGTCCCTCGCTGGCGATGAGCCGCGTCACCAGCTGCTCCCGCGACATTTCCAGGGAGAAGATGGCCACGGTCTTGCCGGATTCCTTGGCGGCGGACAGCGCCACGTTCAGGGCCATACTGGTCTTTCCCATGCCCGGGCGTGCGGCCAGCAGCAGCAGGTCGGACTTGTTCAGTCCGTTGATCTTGGCGTCCACGGCGGACAGGCCGGTGGACAGGCCCGGCAGCGTCTTGCCGCCGCTGGCAGTGAGCTCCGCCAGATGGTTCATCACGTCCTGCAGCACCATGCTCACCGTCACCATGTTCTGGGCGCTGCGGCCCCGCCGGATGGCGTAGACCTTCTGCTCCGCTGACTCCAGCATGTCGCCTGCGTCGCCGTTGCCCTCCTGCACCATGGCGGTGATGCTGCCGGCGGCTGCCGCCACCTGCCGCATCAGCGACTTGTCCAGCACGATCTTCACGTATTCCATGACGTTGGCGCTGGTGGGCGTCACGTCCATCAGCTGCACCAGATAGTCCCGGGTGTTGTCGTTATAGACGCCGTTTCGCTCCATCTCCCCCGCCACAGTGACGCCGTCAATGGGCCTGGAATAGATGAACATATGGTAGATGGTCTCAAAGATATCGCGGTTGGCCCGCAGATAAAAGTCCTCCGGCTGCAGCTTGTCCATGACGTCCTTGATGCAGTCGGGGTCGATGAGCATGGAGCCCAGCACCGCCTGCTCCGCCTGGGGCGAATGAGGCGCCTGCCGCAGCAGCAGATCGTCCGCAGCCATATGAGACCCTCCTCTCCGTGGTAAAAGTTACTTCTCCTCGATGACCAGCACGTACACAGTGCCGCTGACCTCGAAGCCCAGCTTGGCCTTGACCTCGTAGCTGCCGAAGCTCTTGATGGGCTGATCCAGCACCAGCTTCTTGCCGTCGATCTCCATGCCGAACTGCTCCTTCAGCGCACCGGCGATCTCCTTGCCGGTGACGGCGCCGAACAGCTTGCCGCCTTCGCCGCCCTTGGCGGCGATCTTCACCTGGCAGCCCTTCAGCTTCCCGGCAATGGCCAGCGCCTCCGCCTTGGCCTCCGCGTCCGCCTTGGCCTTGGCCTTGGCCTGCAGCTTCATGGTGTTCACCGCGTCGGCAGTGGCCTCCACGGCCAGTCCCTTGGGCAGCAGGAAATTGCGGGCATAGCCCTCCGCCGCCTCGATGAGCTGGCCCTTCTTGCCCTTGCCCTTCACGTCCTGCTTCAAAATCACTTTCATCGCTCTGTATCTCCTTTTCGTCAGTTTTCAAAGTAACGGTCGATGGCCTCCAGCAGTCTGGCCTTGGCCTCCTCCACCGAGATGTTGTCCGCCTGACCGCCGGCGGTGGTGGAATTGCCGCCGCCGCCCAGCGCCTCCAGAATGACCTGCACGTTCACCTCGCCCAGCGAACGGGCCGACATGTACACGCCCTCTCCCTTCCGGTACAGGACAAAGGACGCCTTGATGCCGCGGATGGTCAGCAGTTCATCCGCCGCCTTGGCCGCCGTCACGCGGTCGCACTCGTCCTCCAGCGCCACCACGGCAATGTCGTCGTGGTACAGCTCCGCCTGCCGGATGATGGCGTACCGGTCTACCATGGACTGCAGGTCGCCCTGGAACAAGCGCTGCACATCCTGGGTATCGGCGCCGGTGCGCCGCAGGTAGGCCGCCGCCTCGAAGGTGCGGCCGCCGGTACGGTTGGTAAAGTTCTTGGTATCCAGCACAATGCCCGCCAGCAGTGCCTCCGCTTCGCATTTCAGCACATCGGAGGGCTCCACCAGATACTGCATTAGTTCTGTCACCAGCTCGCTGGCGGAGGAGGCGTAGGGCTCGTGGTAGTTCAGGGCCATCTTGTCGATGTAGCTGCTGCCCCGGCGGTGGTGGTCGATGACCGCCACCCGGTTGCAGGCGTCCAGCAGAGGTCTCCTCGGACTCCACGCTCTCCGGGCGGTTGGTGTCCACCACCACCAGCAGCGCCCCGGGCTGGCACTTCAGAAACGCCTCGCCGCCGGAGATCATCACACCGGCGTATTCCGGCTGCTCCGCCATCTTACGGATCAGGGGATGGGCGGCGTTGTTCTCGGTGTCGATGACGATCTGGCACTTCTTGCCCCGTTTGCGGGCGATGCAGCACACGCCCATGGCCGCGCCGACGGAGTCCATGTCCGCGTACTTGTGGCCCATGACATATACCTGCTTGGCGTCGTCCATCAGCTCGCCCAGGGCGTTGGCCATGACCCGGGACTTCACCTTGGTGCGCTTCTCCGTGGCCTTGGAGCGGCCGCCGTAGAACTCGAAATTCAGCTTGTCCTTCACCACTGCCTGATCGCCGCCGCGGCTCAGGGCCATTTCCAGCGCCACGGAGGCGTTTTTGAACAGAGCCTCGAAGCTGTCAGCATCCCGGCCCACGCCGATGGACAGCGCGGCGGACACGCCCTCTCCGGCCTGCACCTGCCGCACCTTCTCCAGCACGTCGAACTTGCTTTCGGTGTAGCCGCCGTAGTCCTTCTCCTCGAACACAAACAGATACCGGTCGCGGTCGTAGCTCAGCAGCAGTCCGCCGGAGCCCGCGGCCCAGTCGTTCAGCTTCTCCTCCAGCGCGGCCAGCACCGCCGAGCGCTTGCTCTCGGGGCAGGCCTTCATCAGCTCCTCGTAGTTGTCCACCATCAGGATAGCCACCAGCGGGCGGGTCAGCTCCAGCGTCTGGCGCATCTCCTCACTGTCCGTAACGTCCATCCAGTACGTGGTGGCCAGAGGGGTCTGGTCCCGCTCTATCTCCTCCGGATGGCTCAGAGAGCCGAACACCCGATAGATCCGGCCGTTCCAGGGGAACAGCTCCGGATACTCCCGCTTGCCCTCCAGCAGCCAGCGATAGCTGAAATCCGGCACCACAGTGTCCACCAGCATCTCGAAGATCTTCTCCTTCTGGCTGGTGAGCTGCAGGAACATATCGTTGCTCCACAGCACCTCGCCGGTGTTCACATCGAACACCAGCATGGGCAGCGGGGCGTACAGCATGTTGCTGGAGCGGGCGGAATCCATGCCGCCAGATACGCGGTCCATGTACTGCCGTACCGAGGCCTGGGCCATCTTGTTGCGCCGGTTTCCCAGCAGCAGCACCACCACGGCCGCCAGGGCCTCCCCCGCCGCCAGCAGCGGCTCGACCGGAATGGTCACGATAACGAAGGCCAGCAGGCACAGGCTGTACAGCGCCATATTCGTGCGGAACCCGCGAATGATCTTTTTACTCAAAGGGCGTCCTCCTCCCTTTTGATGGGAATACGTCTCCAATTTAATATAGGAATTGATTATAGCACACAATTCCCGTTGGGACAATAGGTGCTTTTGGAAAATCCCGTCAGTTTCCGTCTCCGCCGCGCCTGCTGCGCGCCCTGTCGGAACCTGTCGGCAAGTTGGGGGTGTACAAACAGGAAAATGTGTGGTATACTTTGTAAAAAGCACAGAAAATTGTGCGTATTTTTTGGTCGTTTCGCAGAGCGCGCGCCTGCGATCATATAGACAAAACAAGGGGACTTTTCCCCGTGACCATCCACACAGCGGCTGGGCGATACTCCGCTCCCCCTCCGGCGATGCAGGGCCGGCGGCGCGGCGGACCGCCTTTGTTTTGCTGCGGCCATTTTTCCATGTCCGGCGGCTGTGCGGCATCTGTGAAAAAGCAAAGGAGTAATCGACATTTATGGCAGAAAAACTGAAAATCATTCCCCTGGGCGGTCTCAATGAGATCGGCAAGAACATGACCGCCTATGAGTACGGCGGCGAGATCATCGTGGTGGACTGCGGCATGGCCTTCCCCGGCGGACGATATGTACGGCATCGACTGCGTCATCCCCGACGTCAGCTATCTGGTGAAGAACCACAGCCGCCTGCGGGGCATGTTCATCACCCACGGGCACGAGGACCACATCGGTGCCATTCCCTATGTCCTCAAGCAGATCAACATGCCCATCTACTGCACCCGCTTCACCGCCGGCCTCATCAAGCTGAAGCTGCAGGAGCACCGGCTGGTGAACTCCACCAAGCTCATCACCGTGGAGGCGGGCCAGACGGTGAAGGCCGGCAAGTTCACTGTGGAGTTCCTCCATGTGAACCACTCCATCGCCGACTCCGTGGCCTTTGCCATCCACACCCACATGGGCACCATCGTCACACCGGCGACTTCAAGATCGACTCCACGCCCATCGACGGGGAGGTCATCGACCTGGCCCGCTTCGGCGAGCTGGGCAAGCAGGGTGTTCTGGCGCTGCTTGCCGACTCCACCAATGTGGAGCGTCCCGGCTACACCCTGAGTGAAAAGGCCGTGGGCGCCACGTTCATACGGCAGTTCACCGGCTGCACCAAGCGCATCATCGTCACCACCTTCGCCAGCAACGTCCACCGCATCCAGCAGATCATTGACGCTGCCGCCGCCTGCGGGCGGAAGGTGGCCGTTACCGGCCGCAGCATGGAGAACATCATGAAGGTCTCCACGGAGCTGGGCTATATGAAGGTGCCCAAGAACACCCTGGTGGACATCAACCGGATCAAGGGCCTGCCGACCCAGAAGCAGGTCATCATCACCACCGGCTCCCAGGGCGAGGAGATGAGCGCCCTGTACCGGATGGCGTTCTCCACCCACAAGCAGGTGGAGATGGGCCCCGGCGACAAGGTCATCATCTCCGCCTCCGCCATCCCCGGCAACGAGGTGACGGTGGGCCGGGTCATCAATGAGCTGTTCCGCAAGGGCGCCGACGTGGTGTACGACAAGGCGGATATGCTGCACGTCTCCGGCCACGCCTGCCAGGAGGAGCTGAAGATCATCCACGCCCTGACACGGCCCAATTTCTTCATCCCCCTCCACGGCGAGCAGCGGATGCTGCAGATCCACAAGCGGGTGGCGGAGTCCATGGGCATGGACCCCAACAACATCTGCGTGGCCGAAAACGGCTCCGTCATCGAGCTGACCACCAAGCACATCAAGTGCGAGGCCTCCGTTCCCGCCGGCGAGGTCTTTGTGGACGGCTCCGGGGTAGGCGACGTGGGGGCCGTGGTCCTCAACGACCGGAAGCTCCTGGCCGAGGACGGCATGGTGGTCATCGTGCTGCCCATGTCCAGCCACGACCACCAGCTGCTGTGCCCGCCGGAGATCGTGACCCGCGGCTTTGTGTACGTCAAGGAGTCCGAGGAGCTGTTGGACACTCTGAGCCGCATTGCCACCGACACCGTGGACGGCATGTCCGCCAAGAAGCGCCGGGACGACGGCGACGTGTGCCGCGCTGTCCGCTCCGCCGTGTCCAGCTATCTCTACAAGACCACCAAGCGCAGTCCCATGATCATCCCCATGGTGACGAAGCTGTAAATATCTGGAATTTTCCTGCATCCGTGGATTCCCGATATTTTGTATAAGCGTGAAAAACAGGTCTCTGTGCCGCATCGGCACAGAGACCTGTTTCTCATGTTTTGGGAGGGAACTTTTGGTCATGGCGGCGAACTGCCGCTTCAGGGATAGAACTGGAAATTTCCTCCAATTTTTGTGCAGCAACAACCGTATTTATTTCCGATTTACTTCCGGTTAATTCCCGTTTATTTCCGGTTTTGCTCTTCATGATGAAGAAATTTCCGGCTCAGAACCACTTCTTCCGTTTGAAATACCAGATCAGAAGCGCCACCACCAGCGCCGACACCGCCGCCACCGTGATGTAACCATAGCGCCAGCCCAGCAGGGGCATGTTGGGGAAGTTCATGCCGTACCACCCCGCGATGAGGGACAGAGGCAGGAAGATGGCGGTGACGATGGTCAGCACCTTCATCACCCGGTTCTGGTCGATGTCTACCTGCGCCTGATACTCGCTGCTGATCTGGGTGGCGTATTCGTGGAGCATCCGCGTCTCGCCCCGCAGGTTCTCCACCTTCCGCAGAAAGTGATTCAGCCGCTTCTTGCTGTGACCGGAGAGCTGCTCCTCCGCGTCCTCCAGCAGGCTGGAGGCGAAGTCGCACAGCTGCGCATAGTAGCGGTTGGTACGGTTCAGTTCCTTGCGGATCACGCTCATCCGGTGGAGAAACCGTCCCGTGTCGTTGTCCAGCACCGCTTGCTCCAGATCGGTCAGCCGCGTCTCCAGCTGCTGGATGTAGAGCAGGTCGTCCCGGATCAGGTACAGCAGCAGCGCCACCAGAAAGCTGTCCGGGCTGTCCGGCAGCGGCGCGCCCTGCTCCGTCAGGCGAGCGGCGCAGTCCGCTGCCGCCTTGTCGTGATCCACCACCGTCAGACCTCCGCCCACCCATGTGAAGCCCAGACGGCGGGCAGGCTGATTGGAACGCGGCGGCGTGCGCAGGTGGCCGGTGACGCCGGTGTGGTCGATGTGTGCAGCCAGCAGAACTGAGACTCATGTGGGTCGGCAGGCGCAGCCGGCACGGACAGTCCGGCGGGCAGCGCCGCACTGTGCGCCTCCTGCGGCGTAAGGATGGCCAGCACGCCCCGTCCGTCCGCCGGTGGGGCGGATTGGGGCTGCAAGCCGCCGGCAAAGAGATAGTACATGGGATATCTCAGCTCCTTTTCAGGTTCAGGCTTGCAGGACAGCAGGGCAGTGCGCCCTCGCGTCCCGCAGGGCAGCGCCGCGATGATTTTGCGGCGCATACGTCTCCTCCGGATAGCTTTGACGGTTACTTTTTGTGTTCTATTCCCCATACCGTCGGCGGTACAGCAGCTGCTTGGCCGCCTTCTTCGCCTCCGGCACGTATCCCCTTCCGTCGATGACCTGCTGCAGCTTCTCGTCGGAATACTCCCGGAAGTTATATATGAACCTCTCCACCGGGTCGGTGATGGCCTGTTCCTCCGCCTGCCGCTTTTCAAATTCCTCCAGCGGCGACGGCGGCGCAAACATGGCCACATACCGGCACGTCTCGCAGGTGTAGATCAGCACCTTCATGTGCCGCTCCATGATGGCAGGCCGGGGTCATCCACCGTGGTCAGATAGCTGGCGCAGCGCGGCGGCATCATCTTCCCGCCGCACAGGGGACACTCCTTCGCAAGAATGGCCATTTCCCGCTCCTTTCTCCGTCAGAACTCCGGTGCGTCCGGCGTCTTGCGGTACAGGAGGGGCTTGCCCTCGCTGTCCACCAGGACGGTCAGGCCGCCGGAATTGCCGCTGGCGTGATAGAGATACTGCACACCCGTTTGGGTGTCGGCCCAAATTTCGTTGCAGGTGATGATCCCGCTCTCGTCCAGCACCTTCACGAAGCGGTCGGTTTCTTTCTTGGCCATAGCGCCTTACGCCTCCAGCTTATCATCGGACAGGATGGTCTTGGCGCTGGCGGCCAGGCCGGCCAGGCCCTGGAGCTCACTGGGGATGATGATCTTGGTGGCCTTTCCGTCGGCCACTTTCTGCAGCGGCCTCCAGCGCTCTTGAGCTTGATGACCTGATCGTTGGGGGCGTTCTCGTTGAGCATCCGCATGGAGTCGGCCATGGCCTGCTGCACCTGCAGGATGGACTGGGCCTCGGCCTCGGCGGCCATGATCTTGGCCTGCTTGGCGGCGTCAGCCTGCAGCAGGACGGACTGCTTCTCGCCCTCGGCGATCAGCACCTTGCTGGCCTTCTCGCCCTCGGCCTGCAGAATGGACTCCCGGCGCTCCCGCTCGGCCTTCATCTGCTTCTCCATGGAGTTCTGGATGTCGCGCGGCGGGAGAATGTTCTTCAGCTCCACCCGGTTGACCTTGATGCCCCAGGGGTCGGTGGCCTCGTCGAGAATGGCGCGCATTTTGGTGTTGATCACGTCGCGGGAGGTCAGCCTCTGGTCAAGCTCAAGGTCGCCGATGATGTTGCGGAGCGTCGTGGCGGTCAGGTTCTCGATGGCGATCATGGGCCGTTCCACGCCGTAGGTATACAGTCTCGGGTCTGTGATCTGATAATAGACGACGGTGTCGATCTGCATGGTGACGTTATCCTTGGTGATCACGGGCTGCGGCGGATAGTCGAGCACCTGCTCCTTCAGGCTGACCTTCTTGGCCACGCGCTCAATGAACGGGACCTTGAAGTGCAGGCCCACACCCCACACGGACCGGAAGGCGCCCAGCCGCTCCACCACAAAGGCCTTGGACTGCTGCACCACGTTGATGCAGCTGACGATGACCACCAGAATGATGATCACCAGAACGATGATGGCGATGGTGCCCGGGATGTTGTACGGCATATGCGTTTCCTCCTTATTTCTTCTTCTCTTTTTTGGTGTGCTTTTCCTTCTTGTTCTTGCGGGTCAGGTGGATGATGCGGGTGACGACAAAGGCCAGGACCACTAAAAGGCCCCTTAGAAAATAGGGCATTTATGCCTCCTTTTCCACGTACAGCTTGACGCCCTCCATGCGGATCACGCGGACCATGGCGTCAGGCTCGATGATCTCCCCGGTGCTGCTGCGGGCAGACCAGGTCTTACCATCTATGTAGACGGCGCCGGTGGGCACATCGTTGTCGATGCGCTCCGTGACCCGGGCCGAGCCGCCCAGCACGCGGTCGGCATTGGTAGGCTTGATGTCCTTTTTCATCAGCTTCGTCACCAGCGGACGGGTGGCGGCCAGCGCCACGATGGACACCACAAAGAACAGCGTCACCTGAGCCAGATGGGGCCGTTGCAGACGGCGGCGACGAGGCCCGCCATGCTGCCCAGCACAAACCAGATGGACGTCAGGCCCGCCGTGACCGCTTCCACCACGCCGAAGATGATGATGGCGGCGATCCAGATAGCAGTGGACATATCGGTGCTTCCTCCTTTCAGACAGAGGCCGATGAGACCACTGGAGCGCCCGATGCCCAGCAGGACCCCTGCGGCCAGCCACTTGTTTTTTGGGACAGATTGGTGAGGAAGGCGGAGAAGGCATTGTGCAGCGTCTCCCGCGGCAGGGGCTGCTGCGGCGTCTCCGGCGGAGTGTCCGGTACGGCGGGCTGCGCCGGAGACGCCGCCTCCTCGGCGAACATGTCGGCAATGGACACCTGATAGCGGTTGCAGATATACAATATCTTCTCCATCTCCGGATAACCCCTGCCCGTCTCCCTTAATTAAAGATATTGTTGGGTAAAAAAGAAAGGTCAGTCGATTTTGCCGATGAAGCGGTAGTAGATTTCTACTTCCTGCTCACGGCTTCCATCCTCGCCCTTGACAGCTTCGTGGACGGTTATTTTTTCAATTAGAGTGTTCAGAAGTTCGGCGGTCAGCTCCACAGGGTTGACATACTGTTTCATCAGGGCAATCCACTTTTCAGCATCCGCTGCGGTCTGTACGGCGGCTTCCATCTCGTTTCGTGAAGCTGTCTTATTTTTGTTTCAAGCTCCTTTTGCTCGTTCTGGTACTTCTCGGACAGCATATTGAAGTTATACTCGGTTATACGTCCGGCAGACCAGTCCTCATACATTTTAGCAAACAGCCCGTCAACCTCGGCTTTACGCTTCTCTGCCTTTTTTCAGCTCCGCAGCCTGCTTTTTCTTCGCAGAGTTCCTTTCCCTGTCGCTGACATTGAGCAGCCGTTTCAGCAGCTTGTCCTCATCTTTCTGTACCTGCATAGACCAGTATTGCAGTCTTGCAAGCACATAGGCGTACAGTACATCATAGCGGATATAGTGCATGGAACACTGGCGTAATCCCTGCCCGTTCTTGCTGCAATGGTAGTACCCGTATGGGTTCTTATTCTGCTTGTTTTCCCCATAGGCTAAAGACCATCCGCAGTCTGCACATTTTATCAATCCTGCGAAAATCTGTGTCGTACCGTTTCTGCGTTTCCTGCGTCTGCTTGCCAATCAGCTCCTGAACTTTTTGGAACACTTCTTCAGAAATGATGGCTTCGTGGGTATTTTCCACACGATACCATTCTTCCTGCGGCTTCCGCACCTTTTTCTTTGTTCTTGAATGAAATGTTGCTCTGCTTGTTGTGAATGCTGTGACCGATGTAGGTTTCCTCTTTCAAAATGCTCTTGACCTGTGCAATCGTCCACGCATAGGCTTTTTCTGCGGGCGCACCGGCGTAGATATTGGCGAAAGTCCCGTATCTTTCATAGTTCAGCCAGCCGGGGGTAGGTACTTTTTCCTCCACCAGAATCCGTGTAATGCTGGCGGCTCCACGCCCGTGTACGGCAAGGTCAAAAATCTTCTCTACAATCCAGCGTGTTTCCGGGTCGATCAGAAGATGACCTTTTTTGTCCGGGTCTTTTACATAGCCCAGCGGTGCATAGGCTCCATAGTGTGCGCCATTGGCAAATCTTGTGTGCATGGCAGCCTTGACCTTTTGCTGGTCTTGTCGGGCGTGCATTTCATTCAGGATGTTTAAGAACGGTGCAAGCTCGCTTTCTCCGTTGATGGTGTCCACATTGTCATTGATGGCAATGTAGCGTACTCCCTTGCTGGGGAAATAGATTTCCGTGTACTGACCGGTCAGGATATAGTTTCTTCCCAGACGGGATAAGTCCTTTGTGACAACGCAGTTGATTTTCCCGTCTTCGATGTCATCAATCATCCTTTGGAAACTTGGACGCTCGAAATTTGTCCCACTCCATCCGTCGTCAATGTACTCGTCTACAACGGTCAGCCCATGCTCTGCGGCATACTGTCTAAGCATCATGCGCTGGGTCTGGATACTGCCGCTTTCCCCCTGTAATTCATCGTCACGGCTCAATCTCAAATATAGTGCAGTGTTATAAATCGTTGTATTGTATGGTTGTTTCACGGTTAAAAATCCTCCTTCTAAAAAAAAAACAACCCACGCTTATACAATACTCGCTGGTACAAGTATATCATCATAAGCGTGGGCTGATTGACAGTCGTTATTCCGTATTTTTTCAGGAAGCGGCGGCAGCGTGCTGGATCACATCTTCCAGCAGGCTGTCAAGCGGCTTCCCATCCTGTGCGAAATGCTCCGATACCTTGATACGGACTTTCCCCATGACAAAATACTGGGTGCCGTCTTTTTCGGTAAGCAGGGTGCCGCTGTTTTTGTTATTGCTCTCGTTTTTGCTTTTTGCCATAGGCAGTTACCTCCATAAATGAAATATGCCCGACAAGGGAAGGCTTAATAGTGACAAGTAACTATTTTGTCGCAGAGAACGGTGTGACCCGAAGGTCACGCCGTTTTTCTGCGTTCATAGGTTGTTTGCGTGATGATAGGCTCGGAAATAACGGGAATATCTACATCGTCCATGAAGTTGAAGAAAATCTTCACTTTCTGCTTGCGCTTGCCGCTGGATTTGTCCGGGGCATAGACGATGATTTTCTTGATATACTCGTTCACGATGGTCTGTGTCAGCTCCTCCACATCCACATATTTCTGTGTCAGGGCGATAAAGGCATCCAGACCGTCGTTCATTTCTTCCCGCTGTTCCACCCATTCTTCGATAACTTCAATTTCGAGCTTTAACCGTTCCTGCTCCGCTTCATAGTCCGCAGACATCTTTCTGTATCTGTCCTGATTGAGATTTCCAAGAACATAGTCCTCGTACAGCCGGGCGATGATGACATCCAGATCGGCAAGGCGTTTCTTTGCCTGTTCCAGCTTCTTTTTTTGTCATCCCGGATGCTGCGCTCCTGGTCAGTCCTGCGGCATTGCAGCCATTCCTCCTGAAAACCGTCCACATCGCTTCGGATATACTCATTGACTGCCCGGATGCGTTCCAGAACGATTTCACGAAGCACATCTTCCCGGATATAGTGGGCAGTACAAGTACCACGGTTGCTCTTGTAGTTGTTGCAGACGTAGTGATCCTGCTTGCCCTCAAAGCTTTTGCTTGTGGCAAAGTGGAGCTTGCCGCCGCAATCGGCACAAAACAGAAGCCCGGAGAACAATCCCTGCCGTTCCGCTTTTGCAGGGCGGCGTTTGTTTTTCCTCAGTTCCTGCACCCTGTCAAACTGTGCCTGAGATACAATCGCTTCCTGTGTGTCCGGCAGATAAAACATATTCTCCGGCTCATTGGGAATCCGCTTTTTCAGCTTGTAGGACTTGGAATAAGTCTTGAAGTTGCAGGTACAGCCTGTGTACTCCTGCCGTTCCAAAATCCCTGCAATGGACTGGTTGCCCCAGTGGTACGGTCTTTCCGGCATCGGCTTTTTCTTTCGCTTGGCATAGAGTGCCTTTGCAGTCAGAATCTGCTTTTCTTCCAGAATCCTTGCAATCTGCTCCGGGCCTTTGCCGTCAATGCAAAGGTCGAAGATGAGCTTGACTACCGGAGCCGCTTCTTCATCCAGAATCCAGTGATCCTTGTCCTCCGGGTCACAGCGGTAGCCGTAGGGCGGCTTGCCCATGTGCTTCCCCCCACTGGTTCCTCTCTGCCGCAAACTGACACGGACTTTCTTGCTGGTATCACGGGGATACCACTCGTTGAACAGATTACGGATTGCGGCGAAGCCCTCGCTGTCTCCCCGGTTGCTGTCTACGCCATCATTTATAGCGATAAAGCGGACATCATAACTCGGAAAGATAATATCCGTATATTGTCCAACAGTCAGATAGTCACGACCAAAGCGGCTGAGGTCTTTGACCAGCCAGCAGCCCACAAGCCCCTGCTTGACAAGCTCAAAGCCTTCCTGCACACCGGGACGATTGAAGTTCGTCCCGGTATAACCGTCATCCACCAGAATTTTCAGGTTTGTATACCCGTGGTCACGGGCATATCGGGTTAAATACTCTCTCTGATTTGCGATACTGTTACTCTCTCCATCTTGGGCATCCTCATTGCTCAAACGACAGTAGAGAATGGTAATTTTCTGCTGATCCAACATAATATCCTCCTTCGGTGGTTGGTCAGCCGACAGTACCGTTGTGCATATTGGAATTATATCATGCTTTTGTGTCGCAGTCATTAACAAATCACCCCCTTGTCAGAAAAAATGAGCCGTTTTACCTTGTCGGTAAGTGGCTCATTTCCGTCACACTCCGTTTCAATCACATACCATGTGTTTCCGATCTTGCACTCAATGGTTTTGCAGAAAGAGGACTGTGCCGCTTCCCAACGCTTGCGGCATTCTTCCAGAAAATCAATAGGCGGCTCAAAAATCGGATCGAAGCAGGAGCAAATATCAATATAGCCGATGGCATCGTTGATTTCTTCCATCGGGGCATCTTCCATAATCATCTTGTTAATTTCCTCTACGGTTTTCTTCATAGGCAAATAGTTCCTTTCTTAAATTTCCATGTCCTGTCCACGATTGCGGGCAGGGTGTTTGTGTTCATACAGTTCCTTTCCCCTGGCGAGGATGGCATTGATAAAAGCCCAGACCTTTTCAGATGCAATCTCAATCGCATCCAGGGAAAGGCTGGGCTTTCTGTTTCAGCTCCTCATAGTCTTTGTTCAGTTTTTCAAAACGGTCTTTCCATATCTTTGCGTTTTTATCTGCCTGCTCGAATTTCTGCTTGTATTTCAGCTTCTCAGACTTTTCCGCAAAGCTGCTGACCGCATAATCCTTTAGCGTGTGGCACTCATCCGCCGTCATGGTAACATTTCCCGTAATGGGATTTTTCTTGCCCATCGACTCAATCTCATGTGCAGTCATAGCAACAGACTTAGCAGCCTGAGTTTCCTTTTTTCAGAGCTTCCAGTTTCTTTTTTTCTGCTTCTCCGTGGCAGCTTTGGCATCCGCTAAGCTCTGCTCGGCCTGTGTCACCTGTCCGGTCACAGCTTCCAAACGCTGCTGTTCGGCCTGTACCTTGAACTGTGTCACCGTCAGATGTTCCTCGGTACTGCCACGCTCTCCACGCTCCACATCGGTATATCCGGCGGCTCGCATGAAATTAAAAAAGTCATCCTGCAGCACACTGTAGGACGACTTCAAAATCTTTTTCCCTTTTGCGTTCAACATCGGATTTCCGTTTTCATCAAGAACGGGTTTGGATTCCCACTTCTTACTGCGGCTGACCTGTGTGATCGTTTCCTTTACCGTTCCCCGGAGGGATTCATCCTTGCATCGCTTCGACCACAGGATTTGTTTCTCCACCACCGGGATATAAACCACATGAAGGTGATAGTGGTACACATCCTCACCCAGAGCTTCCGACATTGCCCGGTTGCGCTCGTCGGCATGCATTACAGCGGAGAGGATATACTGCTCACCGCCCACAATCTCCACGGCGGCTTTGTAGGCATCGGCATAGAACTGTTTGGCATATTCATAGCCGCCGTGGTTGTGGAAGTAGGCAGAGTTTACATCAAACAGCAGCTCCCCATATTTCACCGCATCGGCTTTCAGACCACGGGTGGAGATAACACCATCTGCAATCATCTGATCGAACATGGCGGCATAGCTGTCGGTAGGTTTCTTGAAGTGGACATTGCGGTGGGTCTGGGTGGTATCAATATCTTGATTGGAGTAGCTGTCTTTTTCTCGCTCGTTATGCTCCTGAACTTTCGTCACATCGTCGAGGGTGGGCAAGTCCTGGTTACGGGCAAAGGTACGGTCAATTCCATCGTTTCTTGCCATAGGTTTTTTCCTTTCTTTCGAGAGTAGCAGACGGGCGGGGCTGCGGGGATGCACTTCTGCGGAAGTGTAATAACCCACTATAACACTTTCATCCATTCTGGCTGCAAAGTGCCGTGGGCTCTCCCGAGGGGGTGTGCGGTCACTGCGGTGACCTCTGCTGACCAAGGCAAAATGTCTGCAACTTTTCCCATGGTCAGCCCGTCTGCATGAAGCTGTTCTGCGGAACGTTTCTTGCAGACGTTGGCAGCGTCTTTCACTGCCATCCATAGGCAGCACTGCGGTGTGCCTATGGGGACGGGAGATGCGAGGGGCTGTTGCCGGGGGCATCACTTCTCCCGTCTTTGCTGCCATACAATGTCGCATCCCAGCACATCGGCAAGCTCCAATACTTCCTTGTATCGGATGCTTTCCCGCTGTAATTTTGCGGACAGGTTGGAAACGCTGTCGCTCCATCCGTACTCGTCCGAGAGCAGGTCAACAACTTCCTGCATGGTCATCCCAGCACGGATGATCTGTGCCTTGATTTCATTGCGTACATTCATATTGAAAAATCCTCCATAATTCTGTTTGTGGTTCGGTACAATCTCTGCACCCCAAAACGGAGCAGATACACCGAACAGTGAAAAATCTGCAATCTCTGAAATCCGTTCAGAATTTTGCTTGTGATGTCCTGTCCATATATGACCATATCCCGCTTTACTGTTTCGTGTGATTTGGTCTGGAAAAATGAAAACATCTATTGTTCCGTGAACAGGGTACACGGTTCAGAGAAGCACGATTTCGTGAAATAGCTTCGTCCTGCGGTCAAAAACTTTGCTGTTTCCATTGCCATTGATTTTCAATACCCGAAAACAGGTTGTCTCTGAAAGCCGTTGTTTCCTATAATGGGAGAAAACAGGGGTAAATGCTGCGTACATACGTACAGAGCATGACTGGCAAAATCAATCCCGCCATTCCTCCGGTACGTACGTACATGACGAAACATCGTAAAACCCATTTATATGAGGTCTTGCCACAGCTTCCACACCCATAAATCCCCACACCCGCCGTCCGGCTGAGTTGGTGATGTTGTTGCAATGCTCCAGATTGAATTTCTTGGCATTGGCAATCATGGCGTCGCTGAAGCTGCGGGCTTTCAGCGGAGCAAGAGAATTTTCCTCGCACCACATCCGGTAGATTTCATAGAAATCCTTGGAGCTGATGGACGCATCCGCTTTGCACCGGATGTATCCCTCCGATTCCATGAAATCAAAGATATTATTATTGTCACGCTTGACCGCTTCCCGATTTTCACGGATGCGGTCACTCTCCGAAAACTTAAAGTTGTTGGGCAACGAGCCGCTGCAATCCTTCGAACGCCCACAGGAAGATGCCCTCAGCTTCGGCTTTCATCTTCTCAGCAAGGTCGGGATCGTCGGCTCTGCCCACGGGCTTTTCCTTGGTAGTCAGTACAAGCTGTCTGCGGTAAAAGCCGTCGCTGCGGTCATACAGGGCTTGCAGATCACCATTGCTGAATGCCAGCAACCGGGCAAACATCCAGCCCTGATAACTCTGCTTGCCCTTGCGTTCCAAGTCCATTTTGCCCTGTGCAGTCACGATGGATTTTACATAGTTGGTCTGACGCAGAGCTTCCATCCGCATATCATCATCCACGCACAGCAGGATGTGTTCCAGATCGGCACGGGCAAAACGGTTTTCAGAAATCTTCCCGATGCTGCCGTCTTTCATATTCGTGCCGAAGATGGTGGACAGCACCGCACCGATTTGGGATTTGCCCTCACCGCCGTTGCCCTTAATCACCATCATGCGCTGACCTTTGTTGGATGGAATCAGGCAGTAGCCAATGAACTCCTGCAAGGTGGGGATGTCCTCTGCATAGAAGTAGTCCATCCAGAAAGTTCAGCCAGATCACCGGTGCAGGAGCATCGGGATTATAGCCGACAGGCAGACGGCTTCGCACGATAGCCGGTCTGCCTTCGGTGAAAGTGCCGTTCAAGAGCAGCGTACCGTTGGCAACATGGATGCGATCCTGCTCCGGAGGGAAGTCAGACACCTGCGCTTCCAGTTTCAGCACTTCCAGAATGTTGGTGATCTTCCGTGGGATGTTGTTCACGGCACAAAATTTCAGCTTGTCGTAAATCTCCCCACGCAGAGGAAGGTCATCCGTCACTCGACCATCGGGCGTGAAAAAAGCTCCGTTTGCGAAGATAATTCTGCGCTCATGCAGAAATTCTTCACAAAACAGAGCTTCGTTGATGTTCTGCCCATCAAACCAGACAGGAAAGTTCATATCAGGCGTTTTCAGCTTCTTCGCCATGGTGCGCCACCTCCCTTCTTCTTTCGTGCGGTGTACTCTTGCAGAAAAGCAATTTTGCCGTCCTGCATCAGCTTGTCCACCAATGCCACCCGTTCTTCCAGATCACCCACCGTCAGCACATCTGCCATATATTCGATATGGCAGTGCATCTGGCAGGCTTCCACAAAACGATCATCCAGAGCATCTTCCGGTGTCTTGGGTGCGTATCGTATTTTCCAATCTTCCAGCAGATGCAGATAATCCGTCAGCACCCGGAAACACAGCATTTCATTCTCCCGGAACTGACGGATATAGGGACGCTTTGGCTTGACCATAGCTGCGGCAGTGGGCGGTTTCGGGTCAAGCCCGAAGTCCGCAGCCAGCTTTTGCGCTGCTTCATAACTGCTCAGATCGAACAGCCTTGCCACAAGGTCGATTACGTCCCCCTTGGCTCCGCAGCCGAAGCAGAAAAAATAGTCCTCATTCAGCTTCAAGCTCGGATGCCTGTTGTTGTGGAACGGGCAGCAAGCCATACCATTGCGGTTGACATTCAGCCCGTAGTGTTTTGCGGCTTGCTTTACGCTGATTGCCGCCTTGATGATTTCATAGATTGTCATAGAAAAACCTCCGTTCATAGTATTTAGAAAGCACGAAACACCCGCCGTGATTGGCAGGTGTTTGGCTCTTTCTACTATGGTTATGCCGGATTTTTCAAAAAACAGGCTAATCGGAGGACAACCCCGTTTCAAAAAACAGGACAACTTATGGATAGATGTAGATTTCTTTACATTAGCATGATAGAATTAAGAAAATGAAAAAACAGGACAGGAGGGGCAAGCATGAACCAAGAACTGATGACATTGGATTTTTGGCAGGATACGGTCATATATGAGGGAAAAACACTTCCTGTCGGCGCTCTTGCCTGTGATGCGCTGAATGTCCCTGCGGATACCATCGCAAAGATGAACGAGCAATGCGAGAAAATCAATCTGCTGCTTGGAATATTAAACGCCGGACAGGATGCTTCTGCACTCTGTCCTATTGCAACGGAAGCTGCTCTGACGATGCTTGATATTCTCAGTAAAACACCGCCGTTCTCCTACATGGATATTTCAAAGCACAGAGAACAGATTGAAAAAGTCTTTACTGTGGACAATGCGCTGAAATATGTGGAGTTTGCCATAAAAGCCGCAACCAATTCTTTGCAATTTGAAGAAATCCAGAACTTTGCCGATGCGATGATGCTCCAACGCTATACCGCAGTTTTCGGGCATCTGGCATACTCCCTTGGGGAATACCAAACGGCCATGCTTGATTTTGCAGAAAAATCAGACGGCAATGAAGCAGAACGCACCGCAGAGGGTTTTGCAAAAATGTTCGGCGACTATTTTCCGCCGGAGTTCTCTATCACGGAGGGCAATGCCTGGATGTCTACTTTGAATAATTCCGTTCAGTATATATCGGTCATCCGTCCCGGCGAAAAAGTTGCGAAGCTGGTCAAGCGGATGCACTATGTATCCTTTGTAGGGATGTTCCGGTCTGATCTTTTTGAGGGCTTATGTGTTGGTCATGCCCCGAAAAAATGCAAAATCTGCGGCAAGTGGTTCCTCACCACCAACGCAAGGCACACCAAATACTGCGGCGGCTATGCACCGGGGGACAAGCTGCACCGCACCTGCCGGCAGATCGGCAACCTGAAAGGCAGAGAACAACGGGAGCTTGCGGACGATCATCCGGTGAAACAGATTTATGAGAAACGGCTGAACACCATAAACCGCTATGTGAAGCGTGGTACTCTGGACGCTGATCTTGCAGAGGTTATGAAAAAGCTGGCAAAGGATAAAATGCTTCGAGCGCTGAGCAATGTCGCCTATGCCAAAGGTGATTACGAAAAAGAGATGGGACAGGCTGCTTTGAAGAAAGAAGCAAAATTACGGACGAAATGAGGAATATGTAATGGCACAGAAATATGATTTAACTGATATTGGGAATGCGCTTAGCCGGGTTATGGACAATCCTATGACCAAAATAATCCGTTCTGGCTCTATTGGTGTGTTGGGCGTAGTAAACCCAGTTGCGGGAATTGTAGGCGGAATAGGAAATGATCTTCTATCTGAATACAATACCTTCAAACTCGGCCATCTACTGAACGGTCTTGCATCTGGCTTTAATCTCGAAAGAAGATTGAACGAGCTTTACAACTATGTAAACTCCAGCCCGGAAAAGGCTATTATCGTAGCCAATCTGTTCAAACAAACCGTAAATGCAGAATGCCCAAAGGTTTGCGTTATTTATGGTCTAATTCTTGCAAACCATTTAGAAACACTTACAGAATTCACGCACGAAGAATTGATTGTCTGTAAAGCTTTGGAAAACGCTACGGATTATGATCTGAAGAATTTCAAAGAAATAATGGAGAACTATCTTAAGCCAACATCAAATGGAAGAAGAATTGTATTTCCAAAAGACTTTGCAGATATTGCTGCTTTCACCACCACATGCGATTGGTGTGTATATAATAGAATCTTTGTTTCTCGCACAGCAGAGTGGGGTGAAATGGAAGAAGGCATTTTGGATATGAGCACGTACTATTACGAGGCAAATCCTGCATCTGTTCTTCTGGATAATATAAATGCTGCAAGACAAACTTGGAATTATGGTTAATTATTCCCGCGGATTACTTAGAAGGGAGGTGCGCTATGCTAAATGATTTTTCGTGGAACATGACCGGATACATACCGAAGCACCAAGTTAATCCACACGGTGACGGCATCATCCCCTATGTGGCAGAGCGCATCTTCCAACTGGAACCGGAACCGCCAGCGGTGGACAGTCTGAATGAATATATCCTGTCTGCTTTGCGGGAAAAGAATTTGCTATATTTTTCGTTCTTTCTGCACCACTACGAAACGCAGCTCAACAAGCGCATCAAAGGCTTTCTCAGTGTGGACGGCGGCAATCTGTACGACACAGACCGATTTATCGATATAAAGATCTCCTGCCGGGAGCAAATGCTCCAAAAGCTGATGGACTATGATCCTGCCAAGGGTGCGGAGTATGCTACATACATCTATCCGTTCATCTGGGATTCTATGCTCCGTTTCCGCATGGGCGAAGAAATGGTCGGTATCCTCTCTGACCAATTACAAAATGGTGCGATCAATGGCGTGGCTGTACCATAACACCAAAGATGCGGTCAACCAGTTTTCCAAGAAGTATAACTGCGACCTTGCTCTTGCGGAAGAATATCTGAAAGTTGTCCGTGGAATCCGCAACCAGCAGCCGTTCTATATAACGGACGAGGACGGCGAGGAAACAGGCGAGGATATAGCCCTTGACGATAGCTGGAACTATACCGACATCCTCTGGAACGGCATACAAGCAGAAAAGGTACAGCGGGCATTTGAGAAGCTGAATTACCGGGAACAGACCTTGCTCGAAAAACGGTTAGCAATCTGTATGACCTGCGGGCGAGTTGGCTCATGGAAGAACCGCCCCACTTTTGAAGAATTGGCGATTATGTTTGAGGGCAGCACAGCCAGCGGTGCAGAGCGAGCCTACCGGAAAGCGGTGGACAAACTGACAGAACTGCTGGTTGCCGAAGGTGCGCTCCATGCTGTCCGGCTGAAACAGAAAACCAAAACCAAGCGCAAAAAGAAAATCGCCGCCGCAATCTACGAATATCAAGCAGACTGCGACGGCGAATGGGGCGAAATTTCAGTTGATTTTGAGAACGGCACAGCAGAGATTATCCGACTTGCTGATTGGGATACAATTAAAACGAACTGGTTTGCCAAGGAGGCGATCCGGTATATTTTATCATTGTTGCCTGATGCTCTTACAAAATATATGCTCGTCCCCCTTGAGCCGCCACTTATATCTTGAATCCTTACAACCACTGTAAGTGGTATTTGCTGTGTTCCCATGCTATCATTTTATTACAAATGATAGGAGGTATTCACATGAAACCCATTTTGAATATTGAAAATTTAACAAAAATCTATGGCAATGTGCCAAGTCAAACAAAGGCACTGAATGGGATCACCTTCCAGGTGATGCCGGGAGAGTTTCTCGGCATTATGGGAAGCAGCGGTTCCGGTAAATCCACACTGCTCAATTGTATTGCGACTGTGATTCAACCCACAGGTGGAAGCATTCAGGTGGAAGGCGATACTCTGCAATCCCTCAAGGGAAAGGCTCTTGCAGAGTACCGTGGCAAAAAAAAGTTGGTTATCTATTCCAGAACTTTGAATTGCTGGACAACCTGACTGGCAGGGAAAACATCCTGCTCCCGACTTCCTTGCATGGGGTATCCGAAGCAGAAAGCAGCCAGCGGCTGAAGCAGTTGGCTGACTATCTGGAAATCACTGATGTTCTGGATAAGTTTCCGTCCAAGATGTCCGGCGGCCAGCGTCAGCGTGTTGCGGCAGCAAGGGCTCTGATCTTACATCCCCAAATGATCCTTGCCGATGAACCGACGGGTGCGCTGGATTCTAAGAACGCAAGAAGTCTTATGGAGAAGCTGTCCGGCCTGAATCGTGACGAACAAGCTACGATCCTGATGGTAACCCATGATTCCAATGCCGCCAGCTTTTGCAAGCGCATTCTGTTCATCCAGGACGGCGTGATCTTTCATGAGCTTCGGCGTGGAGACGAAAGCCAGCAGGAGTTCTACGGGCGCATCCTGAAGGTGATGGCGCAACTGGGAGGGGGCAGCGCAAATGTTCTCTAATCTCATTCTTCGGAACAGCCACCGCAGCCGAAAGGAAAACGGTCTGTTTTTCAGCTCCCTGGTGATTTCTATTGTTGCCTTTTACATGATTCTTTCCATCTCCACTCAAGATGTGATGCTCTTTTTGCAGAAAATGTAGAGTGACGCAGTTGACAAACTCCTGCTTCTGATTCCTGCGTTTTATGGGATGACCCTCGGTATTCTGTTCTTTTTTTGATCTATTTTGCCTGCAAGTATCAGTTCGAGCGCAGACGGCATGAGTTTGGTGTTTATCTAATGTTGGGGATGCGTAGAAGTAAACTGTTTGGTATGCTTCTGGCGGAAGATTTCCTGACCAGTATTCTTGCCATGCTCATAGGCTTACCTGTGGCTGTGGTGCTTTCAGAAATTGTCAGTCTTGTCACCGCCAAGCTGGTAGGCATGGGGATCATCGGTCATCAGTTTTTCTTTATCCTGGTCTGCAATTGAATGGACGCTGGCAGGATTTCTGGCAATTAAGCTGACGGCACTTCTGATTTTGAGTGGACGAATCAGCCGCCAGGAGATCGGTACTTTGCTATCCCAGCCAACGAACCGCCCCAAAAAGCAAATGCCATCTGTTATCTATGGACTGGCTGCTATATGCGGAAGTGTGATGTTGGCAGTGGCTTACTACATGGCGATTCAGGGAATTGCATGGACAAAGGTAAGTATGATGGGACTGACTTTGCTGTTGGGCATAGTTGGTACGATGCTGCTTTTTTCTATGGGATGCGTTCGCTGATTGCTTTGATTGTTAAGAAAGGAAAAGGAAATAAGCAGCTTCATGTATTTACCTTCCGGCAGATTCAGGAGAATGTTATTCATCAGTCAACCTCCATGGCCATCAGCTCCCTGCTGATTCTGGCGGCGCTGTGTTGTTTTGGTGCGGGCGTAGGAATTGCAGGAACGAATAGCCTGTCTTCTGGCCATGTAATCGACTATACTTTTGAAGATCATACTGCAGAAGATTCATCGCAGGTTCTTCCGAATATAAAGGCAGCCCTGAAAGAAAACGGTTTGGAAAATCAATTTTCAGAGCTTTTTGAAATGAGGGTTGGGCGTATTCGCACCACAGAAGATTATGATAATGCCTACAGCATGGACGCTGTTATGGACTCTCTTCGGAGCCTGCCCCAGTCGGAAGACCGGGATGTCCTTCTGAACAATCTTGGTTATGCCACATACCCATATTTGATTTGTTTATCGGACTATAATCGTTTGTTGGAATTGTCCGGCAAACCGGCTCTCCAATTAGGCGAAAAGGAGGCCGCTGTCTATATTGATACAGAGTTTACTACGGTAAGTCGTACCGCAATGCTGAACCAAGTATTGGCCGGACAGCCCAAGGTGGAACTGGATGGTAGTCCGATTCATCTTACAGGAGAGGTTCAGTCTGTGAATTTGGTCACGGACCGTTCTATAACCTTGTCCTTTGCATTGATTCTTCCGGATGAAGCATTCCTATATTATAGCCAGGGAATGTATGATACCTATGTCAATGCGGTGCTCAGTGAGCAGGCTCTGGATGGAAATAGCCTTATGACTGCATATTTGGATTTGAACGAGAAGCTGGACGAAACTGGCATTGAATATGAAAGCTATCTTCAGAATATAGGTCGTCAGCTTTTCTACACCATAGCATCCAGTTATATTACCCTCTATCTTGCGATTGTTTTCCTGGTAGTTGCCAACACCATCGTGGGTGTTCAGTTCCTGATGAGTCAGCAGAAAACCGGGCGCAGATACCAGACCCTGATCCGCCTGGGAGCTACTTACGAAACCCTTTGCCAGTCTGCTGGAAAGCAAATTACCTGGTTTATGGGACTTCCTGTATTGGTTGCGGCTGTCAGCAGTCTGTTTGGAGTCAGGGCGTTATTTACAGGGATACTCTCGTCCCGAACCCGTGGGACAGTGTCTGAAATGCTGCTTGTATCTGCTGCTATGATTTTGCTACTTTGCGTGATAGAATATATTTATATGAGAGTGGTCAAGCGCTCCAGTGATCGGTATTTGCTGACACTGATGCAGCCGCAGAGAGAAGAATAATTTGGAAGGAGGTGCTGTCATGAAAAGAATTGCTGTTGTGGAAGATGAAGTCTATATGCGGGAAGAACTCTGCGATATGCTCCAAAAGGACGGCTATCTTGTGGAGGCAATTACCGAGTTTGAAGATGCCGCTCGGCTCTTGGCAGCCCTCCGCCCTGACCTTGTGATCTTAGACCTGAACTTGCCGGAGATCAGTGGCTTTCAAATCTGCCAGGAGCTAAAGAATAAAACTGCTATCCCCGTCCTGGTGCTGACTTCCAGAGATCAGGTAAAGGATGAACTGCAAGCGTTCCAGTTGGGTGCCGATGAATATTTGACGAAGCCGTGCAGAAAAGATCGACTTCTTGCCAGGGTATCCAATATTCTCAAAAGGTATGAAGGCCGTACCAATCTCATAGAGGGACCAGATTTCCTGTTAGACCAGCAGACCTACACGCTTTATATTCATAATACCTCTGTGGTGCTTCCAAAAAATCAGGGAAAACTGTTGGTCGCTCTTTTGTCCGGCGGCGATGCTCTGGTCACGACGGAGCAGCTTTGCATGGCACTATGGGGAACTACGGAATACATAGATGAAAATGCCTTGCAGGTTAACCTAACCCGGCTGAAAAAAACGATGTCCGCCCTTGAAATGAAGCAGCGAATCGTTGCAGTTCGAGGAATGGGCTACCGTTTGGAAGCGGAGGTGTCTCTATGAAGCAGCTTTGGCACATGATAGAACGGTACTACCCCTGGCTTCTGTTGCTGCTGGGCGTGGATTGCTTTTGCGCTGTCATTCTTTGGATTTCTGACATTCAGGTATTTCAAACCTTGATCGGGTTAGTAGTTCTGACGAGCATCCTTTTGTTTTCAGCGATTCTGTTTGTACTAAACAAGAGGGAGAACACCCACATGGAACTGTTCCGAGATTTCCTCAGTGATCCTACCATCTGCAATGAAGAACGGCTGCTCAGTGCCATTAGTCAGAAAGAAGGAGAATCTGTCCGATTTTTGGCTTCGGTTTTACGGGAATACAAAAACGAGAGTAACAATATGGCGGATGCCCTACGGGACTATGAAGAATACGTGGAGGGCTGGGCACATGAAGCGAAAACGCCCCTATCGTTGCTGACCATGCTCTTGGATAACCGGAACGATGAAATCTCTCCTTCCCTGCAAGCAAAGCTGGATTATGTCCGCAGTCAGCTTCAGGAGGATGTCACGCAGATGCTGTACTATGCCCGGTTGAAGAGCAGTACAAAGGATTACCGATTTGAGGATGTCAATTTGAATGACTGCTTGGGTGAAGTTCTGGAGGACTATGCCCCACTTCTTGAAGAGAAGCATTTTGTCATTCTCAACAAACTGCAATCTGAAACAGTCTATACAGACCGTAGAGGACTTCAGTTTATGTTGGGACAAATCGTTAGCAATGCCATCAAATATAGCAGCGATAGTCCCATGCTTACAATTTCCGTGATACATTCGGAGACTGCAGATATCCTTTCTGTTGAAGATAACGGCATTGGCGTAAAAAAATATAATCTGCCGTACATTTTTCAAAAGGGCTTTACCGGGGATTCTACTGACAGCAGAAAGAAGGCTACCGGTATGGGACTTTACCTGGTTAAGAAGATGGCCGACGATCTAAATCTTCATCTGGAAGCAGCTTCCCAGTGGGGAAAGAGCTTCAAGATTGTCATCTTCTTTCCTAAATTGAGATCCAACGGAGGGAAATAATATAAACAGAAAAACGCCCGCAGGATTTTCTCCTGCGGGCAGCGTGTTGTCAGCTATCCCAAGGCTTGTATTCTGTTACAGTTTTCAAATAGGTTTCGGGATCGCCGTTCAAGATAAGGTCTGCATACTCCAAAGGAGCGTTGTAGATCAAATAATCCAGCTCTGACCGCTGATACATATTGTCAGCAATCTCGTTCTCAACGACGATAGTGTCAATCGCAATCATACTGCCGTCGCTGAATTTCACTTCCACACAGCAATTATCCATATTGTAGGCACAAGATATTAAGGTTTTCATGGTATGTCCTCCATAATTCGTAATATAAAGCGAAAATCCCGTCTGACTTCCTGTTAGAAATCAGACGGGATTTGTCCGTATGCACCCCGAAACCGTCAGCTAACAGTTGATAAGTAAATTAGTTCCTTATCACTGAAATTCATAAAATTTTTTAAATCGAGTTATCCACATAGATATTGAAGATTCATATTTCTGCAAATTCGGTGTAAAAGTGGACAAACGAGTTATCCACAGCTCAAGTATTTATCCACATATATTTGATATTTATTTTTTTCAACAATTGTGGGATATTTATTTTTATCCATGACCTGTTCATAACTCGAAATTTGTCGTACATTTGAATTATTTTTAATTCTATTATACAATGAAATGGAGTTTCGTACATGGGACTCTTAGCGGGAGGAAATCAATGGACGCAATCAAAGAAAACAAATGGACAACTGTCAAAGAAGCTGTCAGAAGAGAATACAGTCTTTTCTGACATTTCTTATCATACATGGGTGGAGCCTTTGAGTTTCATAATGTAGTGAATGATGTAGTGAGCATTATCATTCCTCGGACCAGGCCCATGCCCTGAATTACATTTCATCAAAAAATATAAGAGCTTTTTTTCAGGTAACTATTACCGAAATGTTCGATCATCCTTATGATATCAACTTTATCCTGGAGAAGGATGTCAAGGCAGAAGAACCTGCTGAGAATGAAATGGCTGTTCCCAATCAGATCTATGGTATTAATTATGAAGATGCCCATCTGAACCCTAAGTACAAATTCGATACCTTTGTCGTGGGAAGTAATAACAAATTTGCTCATTCCGCATCCCCTTGCGGTAGCGGAATCTCCGGGAGAAGTCTACAATCCTCTCTATTTATATGGAGGTCCCGGTCTGGGCAAGACTCACTTAATGCATTCCATCGGACATTTTATTTTAGAACAGGATCCGGACAAAAAGGTTCTCTACGTTACCAGTGAGGAATTCACAAACGAAGTAATCGAATCCATTCGTAGTGGTAATGCGGCTTCCATGACCAAGCTGCGTGAGAAATACCGTAACGTGGATGTTCTCATGGTCGATGACGTACAATTTATTATAGGTAAGGAAAGTACCCAGGAGGAATTCTTCCATACTTTTCAATGCCTTGCATGCTGCCCATAAACAGATCATTCTGTCTTCCGATAAACCGCCCAAGGAAATGGAAACTCTGGATGAAAGATTCCGTTCCTGTTTCGAATGGGGCCTGATTGCAGATATCCAAATGCCCGATTATGAGACCCGAATGGCAATTTTTACGGAAAAAAA
>VOFJ01000758.1_pt1 | contig 33581 bp, 43 predicted proteins | sample 5384081 | NCBI WGS metagenome assembly VOFJ01 (sample SAMN12384729, study PRJNA508395) | human gut metagenome | isolation source: healthy gut I | host: Homo sapiens | reverse complement strand
TCGATGTACTTCGTTCAGTTACATTATTTGCTACACATAATTAGACAGAACACATGAACCCAGAACAATATTATGCCGATCCCAAAGATTGGACGATTGGCGGATGGTAGCTTGAAACTGGCGCGTGCGCAAATGGGAGGGTCATGAGCAGCAATACAAACATCACTGGCATCCCAATCTGGGAATTATGTTCCAGCTGCACCGCCAACTATAAACGTTTGTTTAAATCAAAGATCACCGTGTGAAGGCAGGTTAAGAACGACCAATGGATTGAAACAAGTTGACGCTGGTCATCGACACTTTCGCGCTACTATTCTTATAAAGATACCTATCTCGCCAGAAGGCCAATCTTGGCTATACCAGTTCGGAAAATTTCAATAAAAGAACGTCGTTACGGTTGGTTCCCATCTATTTCCAAATTGAGTTGGGTACCTACACAGTATAAGTGAGTATCCCAGGATTTATGCCATTTAATAATTTTTAAAATTTCGTGCTTCATGGGGAAAAGTCGGCAATGATCGTTTGAAAGATAGTGCTAATAATGATATTCGTTTTCCCTATTTGACCACAGTAGGATCTACTTCCAGTACTTGGGGAGCGGACTTGCGGAAAGTCAGATTGGCTCATTGTACTTGCAGTGGGAAACCAGCACAAAAACTAATTTTGGGTATTGATGCTCGTTTCTTTAATGACAAAGTTGATTTAACAGTCGATTTCTTCCGTACAAAAACAGATAATATATTTCAAAGACGTGCTAATATTCCCGATGAAAGCGGATTGAGCAATGTACTTCCTTATGTTAACATCGGTGCGATGAAGTCTTGGGGTATAGATGGTACATTGGCGTATACGCATACATTTAACAAAAGATATGTCTCTTACAGCACGTGGTAACTTTACACATGCCAAAAACAAGGTTCTTTATTGGGAGCAAAATGGTGTAAATTATCCATATCAGGCATACGCTGGTGTCCCTTATGGGGTGCAGAGATTGATCGCTTTGGGATTGTTTGCTGATGAAGATGATATAAAGAGTCCCAAAACAGACCTTCATGGACAATGATGCCCGGGTGATATCAAATATAAAGATATCAATGGGGATGGTAAAATTGATGATGACGTCGCCTTTTCTAACGTTATTCAGTATGTTCCGTTTTCAATACAGTTTTTGCAGACTGGAATTATAAGTCATTCCGCGTTAGTATATTATTTGAAGGAGTTAGTAAGGTTCAATATTTTCAAGGTGGTATAGGTTATTATCCATTTGCAAATGAGGCAAGGGAAATTTATTTTGGCAATGACTGTTAATCAGAAAAATCGTTGGACACCGGCTTCTGATTCTAATGGTGATTTGTCAACGGAAATCCCTAATGCAAAATTTCCGCGACTAACTTATGGAAAATAAAAATAATAATCAGGCATCCCACCTTCTGGTTGGCTGAACGGACGTTATCTTCGTTTGAAAAATGTGGATATTTCCTATCCGATTTACTAATAACTGGTTGAAAACGCGTGTTGGGCAAAGGTGCTACTATCAGCCTTATAGGCGAGAGAATCTTCATGTTGGGATAAAAGTGAAGCTTTTTGACCCAACGCAAGCTTCTAGTAATGGAGCGGCATATCCATTGCAACGTATGTATACGTTACAGTTAAATCTAACTTTTAAAAAGATAATAGTATGAAAAAAGATAAATAAACTCATGAGAATATAGTTTACTGGCATGTGTCAGTACGTTGACTATCGGCTTCCAGTCGTGTGGGGATTATCTGGATGTTGATGACTATATTGACCAGATGACTTTTCTGGACTCCGTTTTTTCCCGCAAAAAGTTTGTTGAACAATATATTAATGGAGCGGCACAATATCTCCCCAATGAAGGTAATCTGTGGACAGATTCGCCTACTCCTTTTCAAGGGGCATCTGATGAGAATTTTACTTCTTGGAATGATGATCGTCATGCGGCAATCAAATTCTTACTTGATGAAATCACTCCTTATTCTGTCGACAATAATAATCGTCCTTATTATAATAACTATCCGAGGTATTATCAAGGAATCCCGTATGGCGTTGACATCTCTGCAAAGAATGCATGAAGTTCCTGATGTAACGGACATTGAACGTCGTGAGTTAATGGGGCGCTGTTATTTCTTGGTAGGTTATTATTACTATCAATTGATGTTTACAATACGGACCTGTTCCTGTTGTACCTGAGATGCCCTTTTTAATGTAGAAAACACCAGTAGAAGAAATGTCTCTGGAACGTGGCACATACGATGAATGTATTGCTGAAATAAAAAAATATATGTTCACTTGCCATTCAATATCTTCCTTTAGACTGAAAGTTCGGTAACTGCAACTATGCCTACCCGTTGGGCAGCGATAGCTACATTATCTCGGATTACGTTGTATGCCGCTAGTCCATGTGGTATAATGGCAATGGATTCTATTCTGACTGGACACGGAAAAGGATGGAGCTCATTTTTATACCACAAGAGAAAGATAATACAAAATGGGGAGTAGCAGCTGCCTTATGCTAAGTATATCATTAATTCGGATAAATATAGTTTGTATTGGACACCTAAAAAGAACCGGATAGCCGTGGTTTACCAGAAGGAGTGACCTCTGATCCGGATTATTATGAACCATACCCTGAAGGAGCGGCTGGTATTGATCATTACCGTTCGTTGACCTATCCGTTTAATGGTGAACTTCCTGTCATGATCAACCCTGAGTTTATCTATGCTTGCGCTCAAGGACAACAGGCGATTCTCCTATTGTGGATTTCATCACCTTATTTATTAGGAGGTGGTAATGGTTTGAATTTGGTGCAAGACTTGGTGGATGCATTTTAGTATGGTAGATGGACAAGATATTAATCATTCCAGTAAAAATTATCCTTATCCGGATATGGATAATAATTATGGAAATCGGTGGAAGCAATCAAGCATTCTCGGGATATACACTGCTGGCAAAAGACTGCTCGTATGTATGATAACCGCGAACCTCGTTTTTATGCGACTGTAGGCTATTGTCACTCTTTTTGGGCAGGGACATCATCTACAGATAACAATTTCCGCAACAAAGGAAGTGACATACTATTCCGACGGATACGCTGCAGCTAGTCGGATCATCCTGAAGATTATAACCGTTCAGGTTATACATGCTTATCAAGCGAATACAATCATCCGAAAGATAATATGAAAAGCAACTAGTGCCGTCCATTGTTAAATACTTTTCCATCTTTCGTTATACAAGTTCTGTTGAATTACGTAGAGGCTATCAATGAATTAAGAATCATATACGATGGAAATAATTAATGGTGATCAGGTGACGGTGGAACGTAATAATACTACAGAAATAGTGAAGTATTTTTAATTTGGTTCGTCATCGCGCTGGACTACCGGGTATCACTGAAGCAGATGCAAAGGGATCGTGATGAAGTCAGAGACTTGATTAAACGTGAGCGTCGGGTGGAGTTTGCTTGTGAAGGACATCGCTATCACGATCTGCGTCGTTGGGGAAATGATGCTATGACAGCATATAATCAGTCCCATTACAGGCATGGAATGTGAAAGCTAGAAGTAACGATCGAAAGTCTTTTTATACAACAACAATTTTGAATGATAAATTGACTCGCCGTACATTTCTCATTATAAAGAACTATTTCTATCCGATACCAAAATTGTGTTGGATAAAAATAAGAACCTCGTGCAAAATCCCGAATGGAGATAAACCTATATAATTAAAAGAAATATGAAACTAATTAGAACTATTTATACGTTGGGGCTACTTGCAGGATTATTTGCATCCTGTAGTAAAGAGAGCCCTTTGGATGGTGAACAATACACAAAACAAGTTTATATTGTAGGTGCCTATGAAGTGGTACAGCAATTTGATGTGGCGTATGGCGATGGTCCGCAAAAAATGCGTATGTTGCCGTTGCTACGGGAGGTAGCAGAGAATATCGACGAATGTTGAAGTAACTTAACTCACAAATGATCTACCATCGACTGAATGGTACAACAATAAGTATATGTTGACGCCCGGTAAAATATAGAAAATTGGATGAATGCAATTTGTGTGGCCTTCGTCAATGACCTAAGCACGACTATTAAAGCGGGCGATATATGGTCGTTTACCTTTTACTGTCGAAACTTGCATTGTGACTAAACTTTATGCGTTGACTTTCAAAATTGAGTCAGTATCCGATTACGTGAAACAGCCTAAGGATACAGTTCTCATAATGAATCTCAATTTAACGAATGACTTTTCAGGGACTTATCAGATGGTAGCCATCAGATATACGTTGACTGACAACGATGAAGAACTGACTCGACTTCTTCCGTTAATATGCAGCGTACGTTGAAGGCGGTGAATAAAAAATCAGGCTCGTTTCTTTAATGTTACGCAGAATTCCAATCTTTCACCAACTGGAAACATTACATCTGAAGATTATTTCAACTCAATTGATAACAACGGTGTGACGTTTACACGTCAACCGGACGGTACTTTCACAGTGGCTGGCTGGAAGAATCTTCCGGTTTCTAACAGGACCGTTAGTTTTGAGGATGGCACATTTTTACATTTTGTTACGATTACGAGTCCGGTGGAAAGAGGTATCGCCTGAGAGGGTACAATGACGAAGTAATCGATAGGTATTTTTATATAGGTAGTAAATGCAGGGGATGAGATGATTGAACTTGTCTCCTGCGTTTGATTATATGACTTCAGATGTTACTATTCTCGGTATAAAATCGTGCAAAGATGCCTTTATTGAGTCATTTAATAATATGATCTAAAGTTTGACCTAATTGCACGATTTCTAGTCCTTTATTTTTTATTGAAGTCTTATTTTTTGCTGATGTAAATATAAATCATTTTTATTTATTAGGGATAAATAGTTCAATAGGTTTGGATATACCAAGAAAAAACAACTTAGTATGAAGATAAAGAAGATTGTAAATTTTAAATGATGGGCTTGTCATTTTCATTATGCGCATTGCCCAGGACGACTGGGGCAACTTGTTTGGAGTGATGAATTTAATGCAGATGATCCTTTGAACTCTTCTGTGGAACTTTTGAGCAAGGGATATGCGCGTAATGAAGAAGCTCAATGGTATCAATCAAACAATGCAGTTTAAAATAGGCTGTTATTGATAAGAAAAGCCCGGAAAGAGCAGAACCAAAAAAAATCCTTTTATATATCCGAAGTAATGATTGGGCAGAAGAAGAGAATTTATTGACTATACGTCTTCTTCAGTGACTACTGCCGGAAAGAAAGAGTTTGTTTTCTGTATGGGCGTTTTGAGATAAAGGCACGTATTCCTGTGGCAAAAGGAGCATGGCCTGCTATCTGGACATTGGGAAGTGACATGGAATGGCCTTCATGTGGTGAATAGATATCATGGGAATATTATCAGATTAAAGGAACACCACATTATCTTAGCCAATGCTGCTTGGGAACAGACAAACGCAAAATGGGGACAGTCAGGCTACTCACTGCAAAATTTCACCGACAAAGATCCCGATTGGGCATCTAAGTTCCATATCTGGCGTATGGATTGGGATGAAGAGGCTATCAAACTATATTTGGACGATGAACTGCTGAATGAAATTCCTCTGAGCAGCACAAGGAATGGAAGCAATCGGTAAAGTACCAATCCTTTTTACAAAACCACAATACCTGTTACTGAATCTCGCCATTGGCGGAATTAACGGTAGCCGATTGATGAGGCCGCCCTGCCGATGAAGTATGAAATAGATTATGTAAGAGTCTATCAGAAAGAAAAGGGAATCGCTTCGGAAGGTATGGAGAAGTACAGGATGGCAATGTCATCCAATGCGCACGGTGGCGGAATACTTTTTCCATGAAGGAAATATTGGTTTGGAGAACACCAAATGCATCCGTTTTGTCACAGCAGAGGGAATCAACTGCTATTCATCCAACAGACACATATGGCGGAAAATCTGAAGGTATTACCGCCCAGCTGTCTCTGAGGAAGAAGGGGCATGATATTGAGAAAAGGATGCATCATGGGAACGCCCAAAGGTGATCTATAATGCGAAAACAGGAGAATTTGTCATGTGGCTTCATTTAGGAACTGAAAGGTTTTCAAGGTTATGGACCTGCGCGTGCAGCCATTGCAGTGGTGGTTACTCCTGCCGGTCCCTATCTGTTTATTCGCTCCGGCCAGGTCAATCCGGGAGCTTACCCGCGAACATGACCCGAAAGAACAGAAAATGAAGTGGAATCCCAGGAAGGTATAAAGAATGGACTCAGAAGTGGTATGAGAAGCTATTGCAAAAGGGTTGTTCGTAAAAGCGTGATCCTGAAAGACGGACAAATGTCCGTGATATGACTTTATTTGGAAGGACGATGACGGAAAGGCATCATATCTATTCCTCAGAAGATAACCTGACACTACAATTGCAAACGGCCGACGATTTATCTCAGTCATACAGGAAAATATATCCGTATTTTCCCCGGTGGACAAATGAGGCTCCTGCTATATTCAAGAAAGAGGGTACTTACTGGATGATAATGCTTCCGGTTTGCACGGGATGGAAGCCTAATAAAAAGCCCGTTTGCTAACCGCTGATTCTATTCTGGGCGAATGGAAGCAACTGCCGAATCCTTGTGTCGGTGAAGATGCGGATATGACATTTGGAGGACAAAGTACTTTATATATTGCCTTTTGCCGGAGAAAGGGCAATTTGTCTTTATGGCGGACATGTGGCGTCCGAAGAGAGCCTAGGCGGATTCACGCTATATCTGGCTGCCTGTCCAGTTCGATGATAAAGGAGTCCCCTTTATAAAATGGATGGATAGGTGGAATTTTGATTAATATCGTATATATAGAAGCCGGCGGATATACTTCTCTCGTATTCATTGTTGAAAGCAATAAATATCCCTTATGAGAAAGGGGAAAATTCTGGAAGATTATACATTTTGCGAAGAATGGTCTTTTTTATATCCCTTTTTTTTGACGGATATTTGAACTCTTTTCTTTATGGTATAGGTTATCTTTGTGAGCGAATGATTTCACTGCGAGGTGATATGTCGGCAGAGAACAATGAAAAACATCAAAAATAATGAAATATATATGGTAAGAATGTTATTATTGGTAGTGGTTTGTATCAGGTTACTGCCAATACAAATGCGAGCTCAGAAGAATAGTTATATTATTCCCGGGGAAGTGTGGAAGGATACGGACGGTAACCCTATCAATGCGCATGGCGGGGACTTCTTTACCACGACGGTACTTACTGGTATGGAGAATATAAAAAGGGCAAAACGATTTTGCCTGATTGGGCTACATGGGAGTGTTATCGTACAGATGTGACGGGAGTAGGCTGCTATTCTTCCAAAGATTTACTGAACTGGAAGTTTGAGGGCATTGTGCTTCCGGCAGTCAAAGAGGACCCGAACCATGACCTGCATCCGTCGAAGGTTTTGGAACGTCCGAAAGTGATTTATAATAAAAAGACAGGTAAGTTCGTGATGTGGGCACATGTAGAGAGTGCCGATTACAGCAAAGCGTGTGCGGGTGTAGCTGTCTCTGATTTTCCAAACGGACCATTCACTTACTTGGGAAGTTTCCGACCGAATAATGCGATGAGCCGTGACCAGACAGTTTTTGTCGATGATGACGGACGTGCCTATCAATTCTATTCTTCAGAAAATAACGAAACCATGTATATCAGTCTCCTGACAGACGATTACCTGAAACCAAGCGGACGCTTTACACGCAATTTCATCAAAGAATCCCGTGAAGCTCCGGCAGTGTTTAAGCATAAGGGCAAATATTATATGTTAAGTTCCGGCTGCACCGGCTGGGACCCGAATGTGGCGGAAATCGCAGTGGCGGATTCCATCATGGGTACATGGAAAACGATAGGTAATCCTTGTACAGGTCCGGATGCAGACAAGACTTTCTATGCGCAGAGTACATACGTACAACCGGTTATCGGAAAGAAGAATGCATATATTGCCATGTTTGACCGCTGGAAAAAGAAAGACCTCGAAGATTCACGCTATGTATGGCTTCTGTATTGATAAAAGACGGAGCTATTACCATTCCATGGCATGAAAAGTGGGGATTTGACCGTCTTTGACAAACAGAAGAAATCTGACAAATACAAGAAATCTGATAAACAGAAGAAATAGATCATGAAACGGATACTGCTGCTTACTTTTTTAGTACTATCTGTTTCTGCCTTGTGCTTTTCGCAAAAACTGGTGGAAGTTGCCAAAGGATATAGTTGTACATCTGTCAATACAACGATATTCCGCAATAATTCATTGGTAACGCATGGGGATGAGCAATATATTAGCTATTACGATGCCGACGGCTATCTTGTGTTGGGCAAACGGAAACTAAATTCGGAGCAATGGACATTGCATCGTACTCAATATCGTGGAAATGTAAAAAAGATGCCCACAATATCATCAGTATAATGGTAGACGGAGAAGGGTATCTGCACGTTTCTTTTGATCACCATGGACATAAGTTGAATTACTGCCGCAGTATCGCCCCCGGTTCTTTGGAACTGGGCGATAAAATGCCGATGACCGGAGTGGACGAAGGAAATGTTACTTATCCGGAGTTTTACCCTCTGACAGGCGGGGATTTGTTGTTTGTCTACCGTTCCGGTTCTTCCGGACGTGGAAATCTGGTGATGAACCGTTATTCACTGAAAGACCATAAATGGGTCCGTGTGCAGGATGTCCTGATTGATGGTGAAGACAAACGAAATGCTTACTGGCAGCTATATGTAGACGAAAAAAAGGTACGATTCATCTCTCATGGGTATGGCGTGAAACCTGGCAGGTGGAGACCAACCATGATCTTTGCTACGCGCGTTCTTCTGATAACGGAGTGACTTGGTATAAGTCGGATGGTGAACAATATAAACTTCCGATTACAGCTTCGAATGCAGAGTATGCTTGTCGTATTCCACAAAACTCGGAATTGATAAACCAGACAAGTATGAGTGCAGACGCTGATGGCAATCCTTATATTGCCACTTATTGGAGAAGTTCGGATAGTGAAGTCCCACAATATCGCATTGTCTGGAATGATGGGAAGACATGGCATTATCGTCAGGTGACAGACCGCAAGACTCCGTTTACACTGAAGGGAGGAGGCACTAAGATGATTCCTGTTGCCCGTCCGCGTATTGTGGTAGAGGATGGAGAAATCTTTTATATTTTCCGTGACGAAGAGCGGGGCAGCCGTGTTTCAATGGCGCATACTGCTGATGTTGCCAACGGTAAGTGGATAGTCACCGACCTGACGGATTTTTCCGTAGATGCCTGGGAACCGTCTCACGATACGGAACTCTGGAAGAAACAGCGGAAACTTCATCTCTTTGTGCAGCATACTTGTCAGGGCGACGGTGAACGCACGGCAGAGATTGAACTTCAAATGATATATGTACTGGAAGCGAATACGAATACAAAAAAATAAAGATATGAAGAAATTGTATGCAACTCTTTTTTTCCGCACTGGTGGTAGGCTGTGCGGTGTGTGCCGGTTGCACAACCAAGAAAAAGTTTCATCTTCGGCAGAAGTGGTTGACATTATTCATAAAGTCAATGGCTACTGGCAGACAAACCATCCGGAACATGGGCGTTCTTTCTGGGACAATGCCGCTTATCATACCGGAAACATGGAGGCATACTTTCTGACCAACAAGCCGGAATACCTGGAGTATTCAAAAGGATGGGCGGAACATAATGAGTGGAAAGGCGCTAAATCAGATAATAAAGCCAACTGGAAGTACAGTTATGGCGAAAGCAATGATTATGTACTGTTCGGCGATTATCAGATCTGTTTTCAGACGTATGCCGATTTATATAATCTGGAACCGGATACGCATAAGATAGCCCGTGCCCGTGAGGTGATGGAGTATCAGATGAGTACACCCAACAATGATTATTGGTGGTGGGCGGATGGTTTATATATGGTAATGCCTGTGATGACCAAACTATATAATATCACTAAAAATCCACTTTACCTGGAGAAACTGCATGAATACCTCGCTTATGCAGACAGTATCATGTATGATGAAGAAGCCGGACTTTACTATCGCGATGGAAAATACGTATACCCCAAGCACAAAAGTGTGAATGGTAAAAAAGGATTTCTGGGCACGTGGTGATGGCTGGGTACTGGCAGGGCTGGCGAAAGTCTTGAAAGACCTTCCGGAAACAGATAAGTATCGCCAGGAATATATAGACCGTTTCCGTACATTGGCAAAATCTGTTGCGGCTTGTCAGCAACCTGAAGGGTATTGGACGCGTAGTATGCTCGATGCGCAGCATGCACCGGGACCCGAAACAAGTGGTACGGCATTCTTTACGTACGGTCTGCAATGGGGGATCAATAACGGTTTCCTTGACTCCGCCCATTATCAACCTGTAGTTGAGAAGGCATGGAAATATTTGTCAACAGTTGCTTTACAGCCCGACGGAAAGATCGGTTATGTGCAACCCATCGGCGAGAAAGCCATACCAGGGCAAGTCGTGGATGCTAATTCTACTTCAAACTTCGGAGTCGGTGCTTTCCTGCTGGCAGCTTGTGAAAGGGTACGTTATCTGGAATCACTTATTCAGCATTAAACTCATATAAGGTTGTAATGCCTGAAATATTCTTTCTGTCAGCTCACTGATATTCATTAGTATATGTGCGCCGGGCAAACGCTCGGTGCTATACATACATTTGCCATTACACAGATAGTAATAGCCATTATTTACAGACAATTGTTTATCTGATACTTCCAGTTGCATTTCGTCCTCAGGAAAAGCAGAGGCGTACAGTTGCAGCACTTCTTTGGCATTGATGATTCGCGCCATTCCCAACGGATATTGCGTCTGTTCTTTCTCCGGAGGAAGCAACTGAATCATGTGTCTGCATCCTGTAAATTGCTTGATATGGTGCAACAGACTATGCTCGGCATCTTTGGTTTCTGCAAAAAGCTCACTGATAATTAATTGCTTATCTCTTCTGTATACAATAGCCAATCCATTGATTTGATTTTCTGATCTGGCAGTAACCAGAACTCCGTCACTGAGGATAAGGTCCGCCATGACTACTTGAAAATCCTCAAAGGAGTGCTGGATGCAGCAAGTGCGTCCGGAAAGTTTGCTGTTTAGATATTCGTAAACTTCTTTCTGACATCCGACTTCAGAGGTGACTGTTATTTCTTTAGACGGAATAAATTCCGGTACAGTAATCTCTTTAACCGAATATTGGAATACGGAAGCATATCCCATCCGGGTGTAATAGTCGAATAACCAAGGTTCGGCAGGAATCAATGTACTGAAATACATTCCGTTACGAAGCATCTTTGCAAAGGCTTGGGAGAGTAATTCGCGCATCACTCCGTTTCCGCGAAAATCCGGATGAGTGCAGGCTCCTGAAATGTAAGAGGTCTGTACGGTATCTCCGCAGAAAGTCATCGGATAAGGAATCATCTGAAGAGCGGAAACAATCTCATCCCCACTTTCGATAGCAACGTTTATTTCGTTTTTATAGCGCAGCCTGAAGTACATTTCAACGAACTCTTCATTGTCGTCGAAACATACCACTGCCATAATGCCTTAACCTTTTCTTTTGTCGTCATACCTTATATATTATTACCATCTGACCATATCCATAGGATGGTCTTTCAGACAAGCCATATACTTTTCAAGGATAGTTACCGGTTGATAAGACAGCTTTGCTTTGCGTAAGCCTTCAATACCTAAATCCTCTTCCCGGTTGATATAGGTATACTGTTCGGGAATCCGGTTGGCAAATTCGTAATTAATCATGGCGTAAGCACCGTCAATGCTGGTATCTGCCTTTTCTACATGTACCCCGAATGTTTCATGGTTGATAGGCATCCCGAAAGTAAATGCCACAATTTTCCCGTTGACGTGGAGAATGCCTCCGGTCAGACCGAGTGCTTCGAAATTATGTAAGGCATAAATCAGGGCGCGACGTTCGTTGCCTGTCCCTCCTGTTGGTCACAGTTATTCACTTTACACCACTCTGCTTCCAGATCCAGACATTCCTGAATACGGTCGGGCGTAATCGGGGAATATTCGTAATCGGGGTACGTATTACGGAACCGGTTGATGTGATTTCTCTTTGCCTGAAATTTCTTTCCTTTCAAGGTAGCCAGATCACTCCTTAAATATATATAGTCGGCATAGGCACGGTCTTCCGTGAAAATGAACCGTTCGGGTAAAATCGCTTCGAGGTCGGCACGCATATTGCTGCAGACTCCCCACATGCAGAAATTATGCTTCTCCTTATCCGCATCTTCGATTAATTTCCGTAATACATGCTTTCAGATCTCCGTTTCCTACGGGCATCATATAAGCAAGTTGTTCTCCCGCCCAAAACTTGAATACCAGAAAGTTGTCGACCACTGCGAATTGAGTGTCATATAAGAACCTCCAGCTGCAAAGATTGGAGAATGAAAGATCGCAATTGCGGCGATCACTTTTCATCGTGAATGAGGTGTTATTGTGTCTTTATCAGCTAATGTGATATCTTTAAATGGAATCATAAAATTGCTTTTTTGCGTTTAACTCTTTATATAACGGAAAATCAAGAGATTTTGTTTTTATAAAATACCTAATAATCGAAGGATGGTAGGTGTTAATAATGCTGTGAATATACCATTCAGCGTCAGTCCCAGGCTGGCGTATGCTCCATATTTGCTGCTGATATCCATTGCAGTGGAGGTTCCGACAGCATGGGCCGCTGTTCCCATGGAGAGACCTTGTGCAATAGGGCTGCCTACGTGCATGATTTTCATGGTCTTAAAGCCACAGATAGCTCCTAATAGACCTACTGCCACTACAACTGCCGCCGTCAGTGACGGAATACCACCGATGGCTTTGGTTACTTCCATCGCAATCGGAGTAGTAACCGATTTCGGAGCCAGTGACAGGATTACCTCTTGTGAGGCTCCCATAAATTTCGCAATCAGTACAACTGAAATAACTCCGACGATGCAGCCTGCCAGTTGAGACAGTAGAATAGGCAACAACTGCTTTTTTTTTATCATTTCCAGTTGAAGATATAAAGGTACGCCTAAAGCAACAACAGCCGGGCGGAGCCAGAACTCGATCAGATGTCCTCCTTTATTATAGGTCTCGTATGAGATATTTGTCATTTTAAGGAAGATGATTAATAGGGCGATGGTCAGTAATATAGGATTTAATAATACCAGTCCTGTTTTCTTCTGAAGCAATTTGGCAAAGAAGAAAAATCCCGAAGGCGATAGCCAGCAGGAAGAAATTATTCTCTAAGAAAGCTCATTTGTCTTTATTCGTTAAGTTGATTTTATCTTTAAGGTGCAGTTTCTCCGACAGATGGAAATGTCAGGTGAAGTTTGCGTGCCAGCTTAATCTGACGTGCCAGCCTGAACTTGCGGACGATTTGGTGCACCCATCCCGTAACGACAAGTACAAGCGCGGTGCTGACAATGGTCGCTGTCACTATCGGCCAGAACTCTGCTGCAATAACATCAAAGTATAGCATAAGAGCCACACCGGGCGGAACGAAAAAAGAATCCTAAGTTGGCAACCAGAAAGTCGGACAATCCCTGTACCCAGTGTAGTTTAATCCAACCTAATTTTTAAAAAAGGGTGAGCAGCAGCATACCGATGATGCTGGAGGGAGCTTGATACCCGTAAGATAAACTATTAATTCACCCAAAGCCAAACAGCCAAATAAAATGGCGCACTGACGTATCATATACTAATAACCTATTGATTTTGTTTGAAAACACTGCAAAGGTATGAAAAATAGGAGTACAGTGTTAAATATTATAATATTTTAGACTTGGGAGAGAAAAAAATAGCCGAAATTGTAATGTGGATATTGCAAAATTGAGTACTTTTGCACCGCAAATTACAAATTGTAAGGACGTTTTATAATAATATTCAATATATCTATGCTCAATTTAATCAACCAAATCGTGGCGCGTGCGAAAGCAAATCGCCAACGTATTGTTCTTCCGGAAGGAACTGAAGAACGCACATTGAAAGCTGCCAATATGATTTTGACAGACGAAGTAGCTGATCTTCAATTTTACTGGGTAAACCGGCAGAAATTAATGAACTTGCTGCAAAATGGGGATTGGGAAACATCGGTAAAGCTACTATCATTGATCCTGAAACTTCTCCGAAACACGAAGAATATGCGCAGTTGTTGTGTGAACTTCGTAAAAAAGAAGGGGATGACTATCGAAGAAGCCCGCAAAGTTAACGAATGATCCTTTATTCTTTGGTTGTTTAATGATGAAGAATGGTGACGCTGACGGTCAGTTGGCTGGTGCCCGCAACACTACTGGTAATGTGTTGCGTCCCGCTTTGCAGATTATCAAGACTGCTCCGGGAATCACTTGCGTATCCGGTGCTATGTTGCTCCTGACTCATGCTCCCGAATATGGAAAGAATGGAATTTTTGGTCATGGGTGATGTGGCCGTAACCCCGGTTCCTGATGCTAATCAATTGGCGCAGATTGCAGTTTGTACAGCGCAGACTGCCAAGGCGGTTGCCGGTATCGAAAATCCGAAAGTAGCTATGTTGAGTTTCTCTACCAAAGGCTCTGCTAAACATGAAGTGGTAGACAAAGTAGTAGAAGCAACTAAAATAGCTAAAGAAATGGCTCCGACTCTTGATTTGGACGGTGAACTGCAGGCAGATGCGGCTCTTGTTCCTGAAGTAGGTGCAAGCAAAGCTCCGGGTTCGAGGTAGCCGGACAAGCAAATGTACTGATTGTTCCAAGTCTTGGAAGTAGGTAACATTTCTTAAAGCTAGTTCAACGTTTGGGACATGCTGATGCTATCGGCCCGATCCTTCAAGGTATCGCTTGCCCGGTAAACGACTTGTCTCGTGGTTGTTCTATCGAAGATGTATATCGTATGATTGCTATTACGGCTAACCAGGCTATTGCTGCAAAGGCAAATAAATAAGTATTAGATATAAAGTAGTAAGTATTAAATCGACAACGACATGAAAAATTCTGGTATTGAACTGCGGAAGTTCATCTATTAAATATAAATTGTTCGATATGACCAGCAAAGAAGTGATTGCGCAAGGTGGTATCGAAAAAATCGGTCTGAAAGGATCTTTCTTGAAACTGACTTTGCCGAATGGTGAAAAGAAAAATTCTGGAAAAAGATATTCCCTGAACATACAGTAGGAGTTGAGTTTATCCTGAATACGTTGATTCACCCCGAATATGGCGCTATCAAATCTTTGGATGAAATCAATGCCGTAGGTCACCGTATGGTACACGGAGGCGAGCGTTTCAGCGAATCTGTATTGCTGAATAAGGAGGTATTGGAAGCCTTTACAGCTTGCAATGATCTGGCTCCGTTGCACAATCCGGCTAACTTGAAAGGTGTGAATGCAGTTTCTGCTATTCTTCCTAACATTCCGCAGGTAGGTGTATTTGATACGGCTTTTCATCAGACCATGCCGGATTATGCCTACATGTATGCTATTCCTTATGAATTGTATGAAAAGTATGGTGTGCGTCGTTATGGCTTCCACGGAACATCTCATCGTTACGTGTCCAAACGTGTATGCGAATTCTTGGGTGTAAATCCGGTAGGAAAGAAAATCATCACTTGTCATATTGGTAATGGTGGTTCTATTGCCGCTATCAAAGATGGCAAATGTATAGACACCAGTATGGGGCTGACCCCATTGGAAGGCTTGATGATGGGTACTCGCAGCGGTGACATTGATGCCGGTGCAGTGACGTTTATCATGGAAAAAGAAGGCTTGAATACTACGGGTGTTTCCAACCTGTTGAACAAGAAGAGCGGTGTACTCGGTATTTCAGGTGTATCAAGCGATATGCGTGAACTTTTTGGCTGCTTGTGCGGCTGGCAATGAAAAGCTATCCTTGCAGAGAAGATGTATTATTATCGTATCAAGAAATACATCGGTGCTTATGCTGCTGCATTGGGCGGTGTAGATATCATTCTGTTTACAGGTGGTGTAGGTGAAAATCAGATGGAATGTCGCCGTGAAGTTTGTAAGGATATGGAATTCATGGGTATCGAGGCGACAACGATGTGAATGCTAAAGTTCGTGGTGAGGAAGCAATTATTTCTACTCCTGCTTCTAAAGTGAAAGTAGTAGTGATTCCGACAGATGAAGAACTGTTGATTGCGTCCGATACAATGGATATTCTGAAGAAATAATAACTGAACTGATTTATATTGTACGGGGATGTGCCAAGATTGGGACATCCCCGTCTTTTTTGTTTTAGTTTTTACCTCATGGTTCCTTTCATTTACTTCCAAGAAACAACATTGTTATTATTATTTGTAGCTAACAGGTTGACTTGTTCTTAAAAAATACCTGTATGTTTATTGTGTAATTCTTTTTTGTGATGATTCTAACGGAGAATAGAAAACTTTTTGAGGGAATCTTGATAAAAGTAGATAGGAAATATAGTTAGTTCTTTTGTTTTTCTGGAGATTTGGGAGTAGTTTCCCCTTTTTTTGTCTTAATTTGCATCTCAAATTCATTCTTAAAACGAATTTACTATGCGTTACTCCGTCATAATCCCCGTTTATAATCGTCCCGATGAAGTGGATGAATTATTGCAAAGTCTTACCATGCAACACTTTAAAGATTTCGAAGTCGTTGTTGTAGAAGATGGTTCCTCCATTCCCTGTAAAAGAAGTAGTAGACCGTTATGCAGACCGGTTGAATATAAAATACTTCTCTAAACTTAACTCCGGTCCGGGACAAACCCGCAATTACGGGACAGAACGTAGCGAAGGGGAATACCTTATTATATTAGATTCTGATGTCATTCTTCCCGAAGGATACTTCGATGCGGTAGAGAAGGAACTTCTCGCTTCTCCTGCCGATGCTTTCGGCGGTCCCGACCGTGCGCACGATTCTTTCACGGATATCCAAAAGGCGATAAACTATTCCATGACTTCTTTCTTTACGACCGGAGGGATCCGTGGCGGGAAAAAAAGAAGATGGACAAAATTCTATCCCCGCAGTTTTAATATGGGAGTTCGCCGGGCAGTGTATGAGGCTTTAGGCGGATTTTCAAAGATGCGTTTTGGAGAGGATATTGACTTTAGTATCCGTATCTTTAAGAACGGCTATACTTGCCGGCTTTTTCCGGATGCCTGGGTGTATCACAAACGTCGTACTGATTTGAAGAAGTTCTTCAAGCAAGTGCATAACTCCGGCATTGCCCGTATTAATCTTTATAAGAAATACCCGGACTCTCTGAAACTGGTGCATTTGCTTCCTGCTGTATTTACGCTGGGAGTGGCACTCTTATTATTAGGAACCCCATTCTGTCTTTTCAGTTTTACGCCGATCATTCTTTATGCATTGCTGGTATGCATGGATTCTACTATTCAGAATAAGAGTCTGGCTATTGGCATTTATTCCATAGCCGCTGCATTTATACAACTTATCGGCTATGGTACAGGCTTTTGGCGTGCATGGTGGCAGCGTTGTGTCAGAGGGAAAGATGAGTTTGAGGCTTTCCAAAAGAATTTTTATAAGTAACCTACTTTTAATTTGTTTACTACCATTCCTATTTTTACTTAAAAGGAATGTTGCATGACACCCCAGGTCTCATGCTACTCAACACCCAGGGTGTCAGGTATGCTGAGACCCGGGTGTCGTACAACTTGTCTCTGCATAGAAAAAAGAAGAAGCCTGCAACCAATTTTTTTTTCCATTGCCTCTATCATTAAATTAAATAAGCCTACCTTTACACCTTCAAAACATAGCAAATGGAAAGTAAACACAAACTATCCATCAACCAATGGGCACTGGAGGACCGCCCACGGGAAAAAAATGATGGAAAAAGGGAGCAGCGGCATTGAGTGATGCCGAACTACTCGCTATATTAATCGGCTCCGGAAATACGGAAGAAAGCGCTGTTGAACTGATGCGGCGCTTGCTTCTGTCTTGTGATAATAACCTTAATTCCTTGGCAAAATGGGAAGTCTGCGACTATTCCGTTTTAAAGGTATAGGACCGGTGAAGAGCATTACGGTGATGGCAGCATTGGAACTTGGAAAGCGTCGGAAACTGCAAAACACAAAAAGAAAGGCCTCAAATCACCTGTTCAAAAGATATCTATGATATTTTTCAACCTCTGATGTGCGATTTGGAACAAGAAGAATTTTGGGCTCTTTTTGTTGAATCAGGCAACGAAACTGATTGATAAAGTGCGCATCAGTACTGGTGGAATAGATGGAACATACACCGATGTACGCACCATCCTTCGGGAAGCATTGCTGCAAAGACCCACCCAAATAGCTGTGGTCCATAATCATCCTTCAGGGAATATCCGTCCTAGTCAGCCTGACAAAACACTGACAGAACATATTCGTAAAGCGGCAGATACAATGAATATCCACCTGATAGATCATGTCGTCGTTTGCGAAGACGGGTTCTTTTTAGCTTTGCGGATGAAGGATTGCTTTAATTTCCTCTACATCTTTATTCCCTGTTTGCAACAATTTACCATCTGGGTCAGGGCAGACGCATTATATTTTTACTATATTCTCCTTTGTTATTTCTTTTGCTATACTACTTGATTATTAATACACTATCATTTGTTTATGCCGATTGTTTTTCTTATCTTTATAAGATATATTAAAACATAAACTAACATGAAAATTGGCATAATTGACCTTTGTAAACAAATAGAAGATCCTAGGATGAACCGCAAAAAAAGTACATAAAATGGAAACCATTATCTATATATCCATTGCTGCTGTAATCTGTGGCGCCCAATCCTGGAATGAGATTGAGGAATTTGGCAATGCGAAAATTACTTTTTTCAAAAAGTCGCATACCTGACCTGGAGTTCATCCCTAGTCATGATACTTTTAATAGATTCTTCAGTATAATAAAGCCTGAGTATTTTGAGTTGATCTTTCGTAATTGGGTAAAACAAGTCTGCCAGGAGGTGAAAGGCGTTGTAGCTATAGATGGCAAAAGCTCATGCGTGGTCCAAGCCAATGTGATGGAGAACATACTACGGGAAAAGAAGGATTCAAATTATGGATGGTTTCCGCCTGGTCTGCCGCTAATGGAATTTCTTTAGGTCAGGTAAAAGTAGATGATAAAAGCAATGAGATTACAGCTATTCCATTGTTAATTAACTCTTTGGAACTAAGTGGTTGTATTGTTACAATTGACGCGATGGGATGCCAGAAAGATATAACCCAGACCATTATTGAGCATAATGCAAATTATATTATAGCTATAAAGGAGAATAAGAAAAAAAATTATCAACTGGCTAAACAAATCATTGACGATTATCAGGATAGAGATGAAATAACCAATAGAGTCACCAGGCATGTGTCGGAAAACACCGGACATGGAAGGATTGAGACAAGAACATGTACTGTAGTCAGTTATGGATCTATTATGGAGAAAATGTTTAAGAAGAAACTTGTGGGGTTGAAGTCTATTGTAGGGATAAAGTCGGAGAGGACAATAGTAGCAACAGGAGAATATACTCAAGAGGTCAGATACTATGTAACTTCACTTGATAATACCAAACCGGAGGAGATTGCATCTGCCATCAGGCAGCATTGGTCTATTGAAAATAATCTTCATTGGCAACTGGATGTTACCTTTCGAGAAGACTACAGTAAAAAGGTGAAAAAATGCAGCCAGAAACTTTTCGGTGGCAACAAAGATGGCACTTACCATACTAAAGAATGAAAAAAACAACAAAAGGAAGCATGAATCCGAAAAGACTAAAAGCCGGATGGGATGAAAAATATTTATCACAACTTTTACAGGAAAATAATTTTTAATGCGTCTGCCCTGCCATCTGGGTACGTTTTTTCATATTAGTGAAGATGGAGAATAGATGTAATATTCTTTAGGTACACGATGCTCATTCCGTACCTAATTTTTTATGTTTCATTTTTTATCTCTATCTTTGCGATACATAACAAAATGAGAAGACGTATGGAAAAAGATTGAAATAGAAGAAAAGATTGTAGCCATGCTAAAAACGGTTGTACGATCCGGAAATTCCGGTGAATGTATACGATCTTGGATACTGATTTATAAGATAGATGTCTCCGATACTGGAGAAGTGGTACTTGATATGACATTGACAGCCCCTAACTGTCCGGCTGCTGATTTTATCATGGAAGATATTCGTCAGAAAGTGGAATCGGTGGAGGGTGTGACCGCGGCCACCATTAATCTGGTGTTTGAACCGGAATGGGACAAAAGATATGATGAGTGAGGAAGCGAAACTCGAACTCGGTTTTCTCTAGTTACGAGTGATAACCTCATAATCAATCTCTTATAACTAACAACTCAAAACTCATGAAGAACGTTTATTTCCTTTCCGATGCGCATCTTGGGTCCCGTGCTATTGAGCATGGACGCACGCAGGAACGGCGTTTGGTGAACTTCCTTGATAGTATAAAGCACAAGGCTTCTGCTGTTTATCTGTTGGGAGATATGTTTGATTTCTGGTATGAATTCCGGCTGGTCGTCCCCAAAGGATATACCCGTTTCTTGGGAAAAATCTCCGAACTGACGGATATATGGGAGTGGAAGTGCATTTCTTTATTGGCAACCATGATATATGGTGTGGGGATTATCTCACCAAAGAATGTGGTGTCATTATGCACCGTGAACCGCTGACTACCGAAATATACGGAAAAGAGTTCTATCTTGCTCATGGTGACGGGCTGTGCGACCCGGACAAGAAGTTCAAACTGCTTCGTTCCATGTTTCACAGCAAAACATTACAAACATTGTTTTCCGCTATTCATCCCCGATGGAGCGTGGAACTTGGTTTATCATGGGCGAAACGCAGCAGGCAGAAACGGACAGACGGAAAGGAACCGGATTATATGGGGAAAATCAGGAGCATCTGGTACTATATACAAAAAAGAGTATTTGAAAAGTCATCCCAATATAAACTTCTTTATTTACGGACATCGCCACATTGAACTTGATTTGATGCTAAGTGTCACTTCACGTGTGCTGATACTTGGAGACTGGATTAATTTCTTTTCTTATGCCGTATTCGACGGCGAGAAGGCCTTTTTCTTGAAGAATATATAGAAGGAGAGACGCAGGTTTGAGGCGGATAGTTTCATCCCGGTTTGAAACAAAAAGTTTCCCGGTGTGAAACGAATGGTTTCTCGGTGTGAAACACTTCGTTTCTCGCTGAGAAACAAACAGTTTCAAGGCATGAAACAACTAGCTCGCTTAAAAGGATTGAAAAGAGCTCATGCTTGAAGAGAAAAATCTCTACCGATAAGAAATAATTAAAGCAATAAATCCCTGCTCCAACATTGTGGAACAGGGATTTATTACATTATTATGGGTTGTTTTCTATGATAACTCTGATTACAACCGTTCAATCAATTGTTTACTGGAAAGTTGGTGTATAACTTTGAAGCTATTAGCAGGTATAACAACAGGCTGTTCAGAACTGTTAGTCACATTCAATGTTTCACCATTCAATTCATACCAATCTCCCGTGTTACCAAAGTACACACCTGTATTAATCTGTTCATTCTTGAAATTGCCTACTACAACCAGTTTCTTTGTAGTGGATTCCAATCTTAGATAACGACCTTTATCCCAATCGGAAACACTTACTTTCCAGTCTTTGAATGCGTTGTCGCTGAATAAGTCCGGATTATCATTGCGTAATTTCAGCAAAGTGCTATAAGTGTCGTATAATCCTTTTCCGATATTGGTCAGTAAGATAATCCCATTTCACAGGCTTGGCATCAGTATTCTTTTCAGTTCCCATTGTTCCATCGTACTTATACATTATGGAATAATCATATCCTAGTTCGCCAAACTGCCAAATCATTTTCGGTCCTGGAACGGTCAGGAAGAAGGCTGCATTTGTTCCCAGTTGTTTCATGCGGATATCAAGACTTGCATTTTGAAGATTGCCAAAAGCAGTTTGCTTTTGTATGCAACTCTTTCTTCATCATGGCTTTCCATGAAATTAACCCATCCTTCGGCAGGCATTCCGCTATTTCGCATGTATGAAAAATCAGAATTGCTTGATTCTCCCATTCCGGATTGGCAATAGCTTTCATTCATATTATGCCATAGTTTCATCCCTGCTTTAGCCAATTCTGACTCTTCATCCAAATTGCAGAAGTGTTCGAGAATCATCACTGCATTAGGATTGGTCGTATTCACTGTTTTATAGTAATCTTTCAAGATAACAATACGGGAGTCATCTTTGTTGCTTGCCGTTGATTCATTGCTCTTGTTTTGAGTAAATCCTTTGGTTAAGTCAAAACGGAAACCGTCAAACTTATACTCTTCCAACAAGAACTTCAAGTTACGTTTTTACAAATTCACGTACAAGCGGCGATTCGTGATTGAAGTCATGGAATACGCTGAATGGATGCGGAGCATCGACATTGAACCACGGATTATTCTTGGCTGTCTTGCTTTCTTTCGAATTCCAATAAAGTTTAGCAAATGGATGACTGCCAGTAGCATGGTTGTAGACTACATCCAGTAATACTGCAATGCCTTGTTTATGACATTCATCAATGAATTGCTTTATATTCCTCTTTCGTTCCATATGCTTTGTCCATTGCAAAATAATAACATGGATTGTATCCCCAGCTATTATTCCCGTCGAATTCTTGTATAGGCATCAGTTCAATCGCATTCACTCCCAGACTCTTGATGTAGTCCAAATGTTTAGTAGCCTCTTTGATTGTACCCGTAGCAAGTTCGAACCTACTTGTGTGAAGTCACGGAATAGTAACTCATAGATTACCATATTGTCAGGATTATCAATCTTGAAGTCGGATACTTGCCAATTGTAGGATGCCGGTTTTGTTTGGAATACGGAGACAATGCCTGTTGTCTTTCCATTCGGATACTGTATGGCACTAGCCGGATAAACTCCTTGTTCTACAAGATATTTATCGTTCGAGCCATCCAGCACTTTTTTCACAATAGGGGGTCGCCAATACGAACATTGCCGTCTTTTTCACTACCCATGTAATATTGGAAACCATACTCTTTGGCGGGGTCGATGCCTGTAACGGTGTAACCACCAGAAGTGTTTGTCGTTATCACGCTTCATCTGATATTCAGTACTAAGTTCCCAATCATTGAAGTCGCCAATGAGACAAGCATAATCCTTGTAATTGTTATCCGTATCCAAATCGTATAGTGCGAAAGTCACAGACGTTCCGTCAGCCGATGGATGGATACCCGCTTCTTCTACCGGGCAGGCAGCTATCTCTACCGGAGCCGGTGTGAAAGTCTTGTCTCCTGTTACTGTGATAAAAAAGTCGCTGGTTTTCTTTTCGTCAGTCAACGCTTCATCATTGCGGAAGAGGATGCAGACATTTTGAATGTTTGCTGCATTTTCCGCGCCAAACCATTCGCGTACTGTCGGGGCAAGTGTAAAGCACCAAATATTATCCGCCACTTTCTCTGCCTTGTATTTATCTTCATTTACACCCCATTCCGTAGGAACATACATCCAGTCATTGATACCGATGTGAACATATACATCACCTTCATAGCCGTACAAGTCGTCACCGGCTGCTGCTTTATACCAGATTTTACCTTGCTTGTCGCCCTTGAATTTAGTGGGGTAATTATTGATTCCTTCTACCAATTCTTCGATAGACGGCTCGTGATCCAGTTCGGGGGATTTCCGGACCGGTGATTAACATCTCATGGTTTTCGTCGGAACATGCTACTATCGTGAATAGACAGAGCAGCATCCAGAATATATGTTTTATATCTTTTTTTTCATAATGTATTTTCCATTTATTATTCTTTAATGAGGACTAGTCTACCGTTCAGATAGAATTTGATGGTATAGTTATCGGTTGCGTCCATTGAAATATTATCTCCAGTAAAAGGACTGGGTGTATCTAATGTTCCCCCGAAACTAACACCGGAATCCCAACTGGAATTGACGCGGAGTTTAAATTCACCCACAGTCATTTCAGTCTTTGCAGTCCAGCATTTTTTCTGTTGCATCATAAGTTAATTCTTTGCCGTTTTCCCATCCTCCTGTGGCTGTACCTATAATTATCCATAGATGTTATTTCTGTTGCAGAGGCATACTTGTCGTCCAAATTGACTACAATGTAATAAATACCCTGTGGTAAAGATAAGTTTCCACCATCATTTGTCATACCTTCTTTCGAGGTAAAAAATAGTCATATCCATAATCAAGTCCGCCATTCGAACCATCCATTAAATAGGGCTGTGCGGTAAACTTAAAGCCACCGTTCAATTCCGACATTCCCCAATAAGCATTGTTTCCTTCTGGCTTATATAAAGTCGGTGCTTGTGAAGGCTTCCATTCCTGATGATTTCCTGGTATCCATAAATGAGGTGCATCCATTGTTTTCTCAATCTTGTAAGTGCCTTCCATCATGTTGATGGAGATTCTAACTGATTTATAATCGCCACCGGATATTTTGATAGGATTTGCTGTTTCTGATAAAATGAGATTGCCTTCTGGAGCATCGTTGTCTGCATCAACCGCGCCAAGTGATTTGCCTGAGTTGGATTTAATCAGGAAATAGGCATCTTTGCACCGGTGTTATCTGTAACCAGAGCAGGAACTGTTGTTGTAAAGACTGAATTGGTATAAGGATCACCACTTGTATTAACAAATGCTACATTCTGTTCCCAAGTCAGAGAGCCATTAATATAATAAGCGCTTTCAATAACCGGTGCTTCCGGAGTAACTTTCAACTCATAGCTTTCAGCCGGTGCCGCATATACTGTCTTTCCGACAGCCACGTATGACGTTAATACTGCATTCATGGTACGTTCTACCGGACGGATACCATATATTTGCGCCACTGCATTCTGCAAATCTTCCGTTGCTACGTATCCTTTGTCGTCTACAATTAAAGTCACTTTATTATCTAACTTCATTTTATAGGATAAAGTGGCTTCTTCTTCAACGGCAGGGAGCTGTAAATACGGCAACCGCTACGGATTCTTCCTCGACATTTCCAATATTAATCGGGGCTACACCTGTAGCTGTAAAAGTTATTTTTGCCGGCGCCTTCTTTTCCTGTCCGTAAGACTGTGGGGAAGCTACCCCTTCATTAAAATCTTCGTTGCAGGCTGTTAGTGCGGCAGCCAGTAACACGGTTATATATTGATAATTTTTTTCATATCTATCTGCATTTAAAGATTAATCTATTTTGCTTTGAAGTAATAGCACTCGTCCAGTTCGTTGAACAGTACAGTATAATCACCCGGTTTGCAACTGATGGTAGCTCCATCAACAAATGAGCCGAATGGGAATACCTCTCCACCCCAAGTCTTGTCGCGGAAGTAAATTTGGCTTTGCAGCTTGCCGCGATTGTTATGTCGGCATACCATACATGTGAATGCTCCATGGTAACTTTGGTCATGTTTACAGATTCCGAACCATAAATCAATGTGACGGCATCATATTCTGTCGGTTGAGTTTCAAAAAGTAGTAGCTTTCATTGTCAGTTTATTTTCAAGCGTATTGAGATGAAGTGTGTACCAGCCGCCGCATTCACTTTAATATTTTGAGAGTTCTTGTCATTTACCAAATTGGTGAATCCTTCGCTGTCAGCATTTCCCCATTGGTCGTCCCATGCACCGGGAGTAGCCACTACCTTAAATCCTTTATCTGCTGGGATATATCCTGTGTAGGTAAATTCTCCTTTACCAGTATTGGCATCATACGCATATCCTTTTACCAGTGACATCGGGAAATAAGCGGTACCTGCTGCCATTGTCGGATTTCCCCAGGGAACTTCACCGATGAAATCGCCCAGTAAATAATAAGTGGCAGGAACGGCATCAGATATATCCATATAATAAGGTATAACTTTCAATTCAATCGAATTGGAATGTATAGGATACCCTTTTTATCTCCGATATGTGCGTACAAACGTACAAATACACTCATCGGTTCGCCCGTCATAATCATTCTCCGATGTCCAGCCGGCAAGTTTTACGATTGCCTTATTCAATTCCTGTGTGTTGGCATCCACTTTGGCTGATGTAGATATGGAAGGTAGTGTCAGATAAGAGGCGTCTGCCGTTTCCGTTTCATCAGTCCATTTGTCTGTTAAATCCGCTTGCACGGTGTAAGTCACTACGGCAGGATAGCCGTAGTCCGGTTGCGTACAAGTCAACTCGATATTCTTGGATTGATTTAGGTCATAGACGTTGTACGTTGCATTGGCAGGGGTGTTCAATACAAAAGTTGTAGGTTCCTGTATGGTAGGATTTGAGTCCCTGTCATCCTCGCAGGCGGTCAGCAGGGCTGTCGCTACTAGTATGGACGTCAGTATATTTATTTTTTTTCATATTACTCTGTTTTTATAAAAAAGTATAACTTCGGTCTGGTTTAATATTCCGGGTTTTGCTCCAGATTCGTATTCGCATTGATATCATTGGCAGGAATAGGATAAATGTTGCGGAACTCTTTTTATTTCAGTACCTTGTTTTTCTCCACCTTTCCAATCCCAGTTATAGTCGGTGTGTCCGCCGAAATCGCCGAAACGAATCAAGTCAATGCGGCGGCGACCTTCAAACCAGAACTCACGCGCCCATTCGTCACGGATGTCCGTCAATGTATATGAAGCAGATTCGGCGGCGTTCGCACGCTTACGGATTTCATGCATAGCGTCTATGGTCTCCTGAGTAGAAACACCATTGTTGGCACGGATACTGGCTTCTGCTACAATCAGATAAGCTTCTGCCATACGAAGAAGAGGTATATCCATATCAGGATTATCCGTATCGCTTGTCAGTCCGTTGTCTGCACGGATGTTCGAAAATTTGGCACATGCGAATCCGTCCGTAAAAAGCTCATATTGTCTCCTGTCGACGTACTTCTCTGCACTCCGCACATCAAGGCACGGTCATCTTTTGCTGCCACTACCATCTGGTCTTCCAATACGGAAGGAGCATCATTTACGTTTGGGAAGAATTTGGCTACCATTGCCTGACGACAATGCGGAAGCGCCCCATCCTTGCTTACTTCCCCCAGGGATTCATGCCTGTGTCACTTTTGTGCGTACCTGCAATCAAGAACAGCGAACCACCCCAACTCTTGGTTCTCACACCATCCTGCAAAATGGGAAGTATCACTTCCTGTCTTGCCTTGTTGACATTGCTGCCATCATTATCTGCCATGAACAGGTGTTTGTAGACGGGAGCCAGTTTATAGCCGGAACCAATCACTTTTTGGGCATATTCCTTGGCTTTTCCCCATTGAGGCGTGCCGGTATAGACTTCTGCGTTGAGATACATACGTGCCAGCAATAACCAGGCGGCAACACGGTCTACACGGCCGTAAGTCGTTTGAAGCGGCTGTGCCAGTGTGGCGGTAGCGTCGTCACCGATTTCTTTCAACTCTTCTTCAATCTTCGCGAAAAGATCCGCACGTTGTATTTGCTGAGGCTTCTCTGTCGATACTTTATCGCAATAAGGCGGATTGCCGAACATATCCATCAGGTAATAGTTATTCAAAGCACGGATAAAACGTACTTCTGCACGTTGGCGTGTCGTTTCATCATCTGTCAGTCCTTCCGTTTGTTCCAGGAAGTAGTTGCACAATGTGATGTCAAATGTCAGACGGTAATAGAGTCCTGTCACGATTTCATTGGAAGAACTCCAACTGCAATCGGCAATAGTAGCGACACCGGCATCGTTCCATGAATTGACAATCGCTTCATCTGTCATCAATTGGTTGGCACACCAAGTCATACGGTAGAAAGAGGAAGTACCTTCGTCGATGTCGTCCAAGTCACCGCTTCCGTCGGGGCTTTCTGACCTGTCAGTCCGAGGGTTCCATATATCTTGTTAAAAACGCTTGCCTGGTCGAATGTCATCACTATATTCGGGTCGATAGGAGTCGCATCCAGGTCACCGATACATGAAGTCACGCTGACTGCCAGTAATAGTGAGGCAGCCGATAGGATTGATTTTATATATCTGAATTTCATAATTGGTATTTTTCGTAGGTTTAGAAATTAAGGCTTAAACCGATTAATGTAGTCAGAGGACGCGGATAAATATTGTTATCCAATCCCTTTTCTACTTCAGGGTCAAGTCCTTTGTATTTGGTGATAGTGAATACGTTCTGTACGGCTGCATATACGCGTCCGCCAATCGGAGCGCCGAACAGAACTTTTTTGAACGAGTATCCCAAAGTGATGTTGTCACATTTCATGAAGGAAGCATTCTGTACGAAGTAATCGGATAATAAGGTGTTGTCTTTCAGGTTCTGGATATTATTTGCCACTCCCAGCAACGGACGGTTGTTGAGTGCGCCGAATGCATAGACAGAGGTTGGGTTGCAGTCGGAACCACCTGCTTCGACAGAGTTGTACACATAGTTGTTCAGGCTGGCGCGCAGTGAGAAACTGAAATCCCATGACTTGTATGAAAGACGGGAAGTAAGTCCCATAAGTACGTCGGCTGTCGGCTTTTTGTAGAAGTAGCGGTCGTCGCCGTTAATCGTTCCGTCTCCGTTGCGGTCTACAAATTCGTTCTCGATAGGCTTTCCATTCTCGTCATACACTTGCTGGTAAACATAGAAGGAAGAAGCCGGATGCCCTACGGCATGCGCCATTGCTTTCATATCACGTCCGCCACCGATATTGTCTCCGGCAGCAACATAATAATTTTCGCTATCTCCGGTAGTTAATTTGGTGATTTCGTTTTTGTTGTAAGTGATATTGAAGCCAAGGTCCCATGTCCAGTCGGTAGTTACAACCGGTTTTGAATTAATAGAGAATTCGATACCTGAATTTTCTAATGAACCGACGTTGGACAATACCTTGTTTTTTGAAGTTCGTTCCGGCAGAAACGAATACGCTGTTCAGCAAATCGGTGGTCTTGCGATAGTAATAATCCACAGCACCGTTGATGCGGTTGTTCAGGAATCGAAGTCCAAACCTACATTATAAGTGGTCGTCTTTTCCCATTTCAAGTCCGGGTTGTATGCATTCGGGCGGTAAGTGGTTCCTTCTCCCAGGATAGGATAGTAAGCCCCGTCTTTGTTTGTCTCATAAACAGCCAGATACGGATAGTCGCCCGAATTGATATTCTGCTGACCGGTAATACCATAGCCAAGACGAAGTTTTAAATCAGAAAGTACATCAACGTCTTTCAGGAAAGCTTCTTTCTTTCAACTTCCATCCCAAGGCAAAAGACGGGAACAATCCCCAACGGTTGTTTTTGTGGAAACGGGAAGAACCATCCTGGCGTACGGTTGCCGTAAACAGGTAACGGTCCAACAGTGTGTAATTGACACGACCGAAGAAAGATACCAGATAACTTTCCGTAGCCGAACCACTTGAGGTATTGTTGTAACGCTGACCTCTGTTCTCTACCACGTTGTTCGACAGCGGATAGAGTCCCCAATATTCCTGGTCGGACGTATCATGGAAGTGCTGCCATTCATAGCCTGCCATTACATCGAAACGATGTTTGTCGGTAAAATCTTTGCTGTATTGCAGGTAAGCATTCAAAGAGAGGTTGTACTTGTCTTTCTGTTCCCAGCCATAGCTGCCATAATAGTTGTTGGTCGAAGAATAGGGAGAGACATCCGTATATTGCTTACCCGTAGAGAAGTCCATACCACCGTTCACGTGTGCGTGCAAGTCCGGCAAGAAATGAAACTTATAATCCAGTTCCAGATTACCGATTAAAGATTTGGAGATGGCACGGTCGTCCTTTTTTTCCAACAAGGCAACCGGATTACCCGGAGCATTGCTGTTGAAAGTACGTTTCCATGTGTCGTCATTCAAAGAAGAAGCGTCCGTATTCCATTGGAAATATCCGTCGAAATAATATTGATGGTAAGGATCGTCGGAGCGGACGGACTGTGTAGGGTCAAAAGGCGACCGCAGAACCTACCGCACTACCGTCAGCGTAGCGGTTCTTGGCAATCATACCTTTCAGGTTGGCATTTACTTTCAGATGGTCTTCAAAGAAAGAAGGAGCCAAGGCGACAGAAGCCGTATAACGTTCGAACTTGGATGTTTTCACAATACCGTTCTGGTTGGCGGTATAACCGAACGATACACGGTAAGGCATATTCTTCAATCCACCGGAAATGGTGAGGTTATGGTCTGTACTTACGGCTGGGCGGAATATTTCTTTCTGCCAGTCGGTGTTGGCATTTCTAATTTGCTATAAGCTTTTCGCTGTCTTCTCCCCAAATGTCTTTGATGAAAGAACGGAACTGGTCTCCGTCCATTACGTCGACGGTAGATTTTACAGTGCTGACAGATACATTGCCGTCATAAGAAATGGTAGGACGTGCGCCTGCCTGACCTTTCTTCGTTGTAATGATGATAACGCCATTAGAAGCACGCGAACCGTAGATGGCGGTAGCCGAAGCATCTTTTAATACGGTAAAAGTTTTCAATATCATTCGGATTGACCATAGACAGAGGATTGGTAAAACCTTTCACTCCCTTATTATCCATTGCCAGACCGTCGATTACAATCAGCGGGTCGTTTTCTGCAGTCAGTGAAGAACCGCCACGAATACGAATCGTTGCGCCCTCGCCCGGAGCTCCGCCTTTGCTGATAACGCTTACACCGGCAATCTTACCAGTCATCATATCCTGTGCGTTGGTAATCAAACCTTTGTTTAGTTTGTCCGGTTTGATGGCCGTAACCGAACCGGTCATATCGTTCTTTTTTCACCGAGCCGTAGCCGATAACGACTACTGCGTCCAGTACTTGAGAATCATCTTCCAATGTAACCATTACAGTAGAAGCCGCTTTCACTTCTGCTGATTTATAGCCGACGAATGAAACGGAAAGAATGGCATCTTTCGGTACATTCAACATAAAGTTACCATCGAAATCAGTTATTGTTCCATTGGTTGTACCTTTCACCAGTACGTTAGCACCGATGACAGGCTCACCCGTTGTGTCTTTCACATGCCCCCTTGACAGCTATTTGCTGAGCAAATGCTCCAATGGAAAGGAAGAGTCCCACCAATAATGTGAGCAGGGCTTTTTAGTCTTAAAAGCTCTTTTTCATGTCTCTAATTTAAAGTTATTTTATCAAAATCAAATATATCTCTCTAAAAAAATACCTACTGAAAACTATATTCTCCCAATCTTATTCCCTAAAATTTCTTTAGTCCTTTTACTTCCGCTTTATCCTTTACTTCCTTTTGATAATGATGGCCAACCGTTTGGCAGCGCGTTCAGTTTGCTTTTGTTTGTCAGGATACCTTTTTGATGGTATAAGCCTTTTGCGGATTTTTCTTTCCAGTCGGCATCTTTAGCATCCGCATACACGGTTGCAATGTATTGTTTTCCCGGTGTGAGGAAGTCGAATACCAGTTTGGAAGTATGACCGTTCTCACCGGCTGTACAACCTACATACCAGTCGCCTGTACCTTTTGCCTTACGGGCGATAGTGATATATTCTCCCGGTTCTGCTTCCAGATAGTTTGTTTCGTCCCAGTCGATTGCCACGTCTTTTGATGAATTGAAAGCATCCATGAAACGTTCGTAGTTTTTCAGGAATATCGGCAGCCATTTGCAGCGGGCTGTACATGGTCACGTACAAGGCTAACTGGCGGGCGATGGTAGAACGTACCTGTGGAATTGTTTGCAGGATTCATCTTGTTACAATGAGTTTCGAAGATACCGGAGTGTAATCCATCGGGCCGCCGACCAAACGGGTGAAAGGGAAGTATAGTTGTGTGATATACTTTTTCCGCGAATGATTCGTATTCTGTTCCGCGGGCGATTCGCCGGTTGATGAGATTCGGATATGTGCGGCAGAACCTGTCGGACGGGTTGCTTCGTGAGCATTTTACCATGATTTTATATTCGGCTGCTTTCACTGCACTTATAAATAGTGGTTGTTCATCCATTGTCCGTAGTGATGTTCTCCACGCGGGGGATAATATGCCTACATAACCACTCTTTACAGAGTTGTATCCGTTGTCTACCATAAACTGGTAGGCTTTGTCCATGTGGCGTTCGTAGTTGCGACAGAAGCGGAAGTCTCGTGATGCATCATCATTTTTGATTCCTTTGCTGGCTGCATAGCGGTGGATTTCCTTCACATCGAAGTCGGGATAAGGAGTCACGAAATCAAATACATAGTCTTTGCTGTTGCCGAACCAGTCTTCCCAGCCTTCGTTCCAGCCTTCAACCAGTACTGCATCGAATCCGTGAGCGGCTGCAAAGTCAATGTAACGTTTCACGTTGGCTGTGTTGGCAGAATGTTTGCCGTTCGGTTTTTGTTTTGGGTAATCCGTTTCACCGGGTTTTACGCTGGTCAGTTCGTCGGTGTAAGCCCATGAACCTTTTCCGGTGATCATGTCCCACCATACGCCGATATATTTCACGGGTTTTATCCAAGAGGCGGCATCCGCTATCTTGCATGGTTCGTTCAGGTTCAGAGTGATGCAGGATGCAAAGAATATTGCGGGCATCATCGCTCACGATAACGGTACGCGCCACGGGTATTGCAGGGAGTCTGCATATGTCCCTTGTCTCCTTAGCATCCGGTGTCAGCCAGGATTCCGGAAATTCCATATTTTTGTCGTCCAGATTGAGGTGCATACATGAGTAATCAACCAAAGCGGCCGCGTGACGTCGGTGTTAAGCCATCATCTGTTTTCATCATCGGTGCAGTTTGTACGCCTGTGCAACTGAGAAAGGAGTCTGAGAAGAGTTCGGAGTGATCGCTTCCTTCATCAGACCTCTGATTTCGGACGGCGCGGAAAATGGTGTAGTCATATTCCTGCGTATCAGTCACCCGGTATCCAGAAAGCGATATGATCGCCGTTCATGCCAAAACCGAGAATGCCTTCCTGATCACGAAGTAATTGAGTGACTTCTGCTGAGGAAATTCAACGGAATCCCAGACCGTCATTGAAATTGCGACGGAAACGATAACGATAGAGCGGTCGTTCATGGTTGATACACATGTCCTGCCGTGCTCCGTTATAGTGATTGGTTTTTTTTTTCTCCCCAAAACCGGTTGCCATGTTTCCATCGTAAAGGGTAGCCGTTTTGGGGTATCTCTTACTTCGAAGCTGTGTCGTACAGGTTGGTCTCTTTGAATCCAAGTTTGGTCAGGTCTCTGCGGTCCACCCAGTCGAAGTCGAAGTTCCCTGTATTATCTTCTTCTTCCAGTTCCAGTCCGAGAGTGCTGGGTTTGATTACCACTTTGTTCTTATATACGTCAGTTCACACGTTGGGGCACCTTTTGAGTCTACTTGAAAGCGTCGGCTACCAGATTGCTGTCCGGTGCGCCTGACCATCTCGCAGGGGTACCAAGGCTCCGCAGGCTGCCGGCAAGATCCACTAGCTGACTTTGAGCGCGGCTTCATCTGCGCTACAGCGTCATTTCAAGCCATAGCGACCCTGAGGCCCACGATTTCCGATTATTGCTGCCGTCAAGGCCAAGGGGCCTGCAGCGCACCTGGAGGGCAAGGAATATGTCACGGATGCGTTACCGAGTTCTGTTCAATGTGTAAGGAGAGTTTAGCAATACGTAACTGAAATCTAAAGTACTG
>VOFJ01002846.1_pt1 | contig 33600 bp, 69 predicted proteins | sample 5384081 | NCBI WGS metagenome assembly VOFJ01 (sample SAMN12384729, study PRJNA508395) | human gut metagenome | isolation source: healthy gut I | host: Homo sapiens | reverse complement strand
TGGATTACGCAGAAAAAATCCGTATGCATATGGTTATAACGATGCCTGTACAGCATTTGCCCGCGGGGAAGCTGCCATGTATCCGATTGGAAGCTATGCGATCCCGCAGATCAAATCGGTCAATCCGGATATGAATATCGGCTCTTTTACATTTCCTGCAAATGATGAGGAATCAGACAATGTATTAAATTCAGGAATTGATCTGCAGTTTTCCGTAATGAAATCATGCAAAAATAAAAGAGGCTGCATATGAAGTTTTAAAATATCTGTATGACGATGAGACCATTCAGATTTATCTGGATGATCAGGGCGGAATTGCCTGCAAAGATGGGGATTTCGCAATTTCGGAAACACTTGAGGATATGCGTTCTTATATTGAAAACAACCGTATGGCAGATTTCCAGGATCACCATTATCCGAGTGAGATGAGCGTGGATGCCATGATCCAGACGTTCCTGCTGGATACAAGCGACAATGCACAGGAAAAGTTTTTGAAAAAAAATTTGATTCCGACTGGAAACGCTACAACCGGGATCTGATTCGGAAAGTACAGGATTATCAGAAAGAACAGGAGGATGCACAATGAAAAAGAAAATGTCAAACAGGGACAAAACATTCTGGGCGGTTGTCATACCGGTTGTGATCTTATTTTTTGCATTCAATACACTTCCAATGATCAAAGGTGTGATTTACAGTTTTACCAATTATAAAGGATACGGAACGTACGATTATGTCGGATTCCGGAACTATGCAGATCTGTTTACGGATTCCCGCGTGGGAAAAAAGCTATTTGTTTACGTTTAAATATGCACTGGCAGGAACGATACTGGTAAATGTGCTGAGTCTGATCATGGCAGTTGGATTAAACAGTGCAATCCGTTTTAAAAAGTGCACTGCGCGGTATTTATTTTGTACCGAATATTTTAGGAGGACTTGTCATCGGCTATATTTTTTTAGTTTTATTTTTACTTACATTCTTCCAACTGTGGGAAATGTGTTCCATATTGGATTTTTACAGAACAGTATTCTTGCAAGTGAAAAAATATGCGTGGATTGGTGTGCTGATTGTTGGTGTATGGCAGGCAGTTGCCATGAATACCATTATTTATATTTCCGGTCTGCAGACCGTCCCGGAGGAAGTTTACGAGGCGAGTATGCTTGATGGAGCAAGTAAATGGAAACAGTTCTGGAAAGTAACATTTCCACTGGTTATGCCGTTTGTAACAATCAATCTGGTATTGAGCACAAAGAATTTCCTCATGGTATTCGACCAGATCATGTCATTGACCAAGGGAGGTCCGGCACAGAGCACCGAATCCATCTCTTACCTGATTTATAAAAATGGTATGGATGGCGGACAGTTTGATTCCAGAGTGCAAATGCAGTCATTTTCTTTATTGTGATCGTGGCGATTTCACTTTTCCAGATGACAGTCATGAATAAGAAGGAGGAGCAGTTATGATGAAAGAAAAACAGAAAACAAACTAGGTACTTACGATTGTTCTGATTTTGGGGATGGTTACGGTATTTTTTCCACTGTATATGGCAGCGATCATTGCATTTAAGAAACCGAGTGAGATGACAAACGATGTGGCGGGTGCACTTTCTTTCCCGAAACAGTGGAGTTTTGAAAATTTCCGTCAGGCAATGGAAGTGACCGATTTCTGGCACTCTCTTGGAAACAGTTTACTGATCACACTGGTAACAATCGTACTGGCAATCCTGATCCACTCAATTGCAGGCTACGTGATTGGGCGCGGCATGGCAAGAAGAAAAAAGTTTCCGATTTATCTATCTGTATATTGTCAGCGGAATGTTTGTTCCGTTTTCCATCTTAATGATGCCTCTGGTAAAGCAGACGGCGCATATTGGACTTGAAACCGCGCGGGTGTCATTCTGTTGTATCTGGTATTTTACATGCCAATGAACGTCCTTCTTTACAGTGGGTACTTAAAAAATATTCCGATAGCGCTGGAAGAGGCGGCAGATATTGACGGAGCAAGCACATGGACTACTTACTGGAAAGTGGTCTTTCCAATGATGAAACCGATGCATGCGACGGTTGCGATTCTGACAAGCCCTTGGAACATGGAACGATGTTATGACACCGCTTGTGATCATGTCTGGAACCGGACAGAATACGCTGCCGCTTGCACAGCTTAACTTCCAGACACAGTTTGGAACCAATTACAATCTGGCGTTTGCCTCCTATATTCTGGCACTGATCCCGATCCTGATCTTTCTATATGATCTGTCAGAAACAGATTTTGAATGGTGTGGCAAACGGTGCAGTCAAAGGATAAAAAAATAAAACGAGGTGGCTTCTATGGCAATTATATACAATCCAAATAAAAAAATCTTTACCCTGCATACAGCGCATACAACCTATCAGATGCAGGTTGATCCACTGGGATATCTGCTGCATCTGTACTACGGAGAAAAAAACAAACAGTTCCATGGACTATGTCCTAACCTATGCAGACCGCGGATTTTCCGGAAATCCTTATGCAGCCGGTATGGACCGCACCTATTCGCTGGATGCGCTGCCACAGGAGTATCCGTCCCTTGGCACCGGAGATTACCGCAATATTGCACTGAATATCAAAAATGAAAAAAGGGGTGGAAAGTGCAGATCTGCTTTTTAAGAGCTATGAAATCCGAAACGGTAAGTATCGGTTGCAGGGACTTCCGGCTGTCTGGGCAGATGAAAACGAAGCACAGACACTGGAAATAGTCCTTGCAGATGAAAACGCACTGGTTGAAGTGCATCTGCTGTATGGTGTTCTGGAAGAAAAAGATGTCATTACAAGGAGCGTCCAGATTAAAAATACGGGAACTGGGCAGATTACGATCGAAAAGGCAGCGGCAGCCTGTCTGGATTTTGTACAGGGAGATTTTGATGTCCTGCGGTTTTATGGAAAGCATGCCATGGAGCGCAATCTGGAGCGTACGCCGCTGGGGCATGGAACCATTGCGTTTGGCAGCCGCAGGGGAACGTCCAGCCATCAGTATAATCCTGCCGTGATTCTGGCAGAAAAAGGGACAACGGAGACTGCAGGCAGCTGCTATGGAATGCTTGTTTGTATACAGCGGAAATTTCTCCTGTGAGGCAGAAAAAGATCAGTTCAACCAGACGCGCCTGCTTCTCGGATTAAATGAAGAACTGTTTTCCTATCCGCTTGCGGAAGGAGAAACCTTTACGGTACCGGAAGTCATTTTGTCTTATTCGGCAGACGGATTGTCTGCACTGTCGCAGCAATATCATAACTGCATCCGCAACCATGTGTGCCGCAGCAAATATGTCCATATGCAGCGCCCGGTGCTGATCAACAGCTGGGAGGCAGCATATTTCGATTTTACGGGAGATACGATCGTGGATCTGGCAAAAGAAGCTGCTTCCCTTGGAATTGATATGGTAGTGATGGATGACGGCTGGTTCGGAAAAAGAAACGACGATAATTCTTCCCTGGGGGACTGGCAGGTCAATGAAACGAAACTGGGAGGCAGCCTGGCAGAGCTTATTACCCGTGTGCATAAGCAGGGGGTGAAATTTGGCATCTGGATTGAGCCGGAGGAATGATCAATGAAGACAGTGACCTTTACCGGGCGCATCCGGACTGGGCGATCCGGATTCCCGGGAAAAAGCCGGTGCGCTCGAGAAACCAGCTACTGCTTGATTTTTCCAGAAAAGAAGTGCGCGACTGTGTATTTGACCAGATCTGTGCCGTGCTTGATCAGGGAAAAAATTGACTATGTCAAGTGGGATATGAACCGCAGTATGGCAGATGTCTATGCCGGAAATCTTTCCCATGATTACGTCCTTGGTGTCTATGATTTTATGGAGCGCCTGTGCAGCCGGTATCCGGATCTTCTGCTTGAGGGATGCAGCGGTGGCGGCGGCAGATTTGATGCGGGAATACTTTATTATTCCCCCACAGATCTGGTGCAGTGACAATACCGATGCAATCAACCGCACAAGGATCCAGTACGGAACGTCGTTTTTCTATCCGGTTTCCGCGATGGGGGCGCATGTTTCGGCGGTGCCAAATCACCAGACCGGACGGGTGACAAGTTTCCCCACACCCGCGGGGTGACGGCGATGGCGGGAACTTTCGGTTACGAATTAAACCCGGCACTTTTATCGGATGAGGAAAAACAGCAGATCCGGGAGCAGATCAAAACGTACAAGAAGTATGAAACGCTCATTAACGAGGGAACCTACTGGCGGCTGTCCGATCCGTTTATGGATGAAATTGCGGCATGGATGACGGTGTCAGAGGAACAGGATCATGCATTAGTCAGCGCAGTGCGTCTTAGGGCAGAGGCAAATCAGGCGACCGTTTATGTCCGCCTGCGTGGGTTAAAGCCGGATGCCGTGTATCTGGAAGAACAGAGCGGCAGGCAGTATTCCGGTGCAGCACTGATGCATGCGGGAATTCCGCTTCCGCCGTTTACCGGAGAATATGAGGCATATCAGTTTTTTTTACAGAGCTGAAAGAGGCTGGAACATTATATGAAAAAAGTGCAGAAATGGTGTGACAGGAATGCCAAAAATCGAGTGGTCATCAGCCTTTACGGGTGGCTCCGGTTCCGAAAAAACAACACTTGCAACGGCATTGCAGCAGTACTTTTTTAAATGACGGAACGGGTTGTTATCTGCTCTCGGGCGATGATTATCCACACCGGATTCCAAAACGCAACGACGAAGAACGGATGCGTGTGTATAAAGAAGCCGGGGAAGACGGACTGCGTGGATATCTCGGGACAAAGAAAGAGATTGACTTCGACCGGATCAATGAAGTGCTTGCGGCATTTCATGAGGGAAAAGATACGATCACATTGCGGCATATGGGACGGGAAGATGGCGAGATTTCATCGGAAGAAACCGATTTTTCCGGAATATCCGTATTACTTCTGGAGTGGACACACGGAGGCAGTGACGATTTACATGGTGTGGATCTGCCCGTCTTTCTGGAAAGTTCCCCAGAGGAGACCAGGGAGCGGCGCATCCGCAGAAACCGCGATGAGAATGCCGCAAGCCCGTTTATCTGCCGCGTGGTAGAACTGGAACAGGAAAAAACTTTGAAGTGCAGCGCAAAAATGCAGGATTAATCGTGGGAAATGACGGAAGAGTTTATGAACCATAAACCGATGCTCAATGCATATCCCGACAGCCTTGGAGGAAATTTGGGGATATTGTAACATTGCTCAAAACTGAGGCAATGCAGGATGTATTTTCTTCCTTTTTACATTCTGCCGAGCCTGTATCATTCCGATCTCGACCGGGGATTTTCCGTGATCGATTATGACCTGAATGAGCAGCTTGCCAACCGGGAAGACCTTGACCAGTTAAAGAATATGGGGATTGACCTGAAACTGGATTTTATTTTAAACCATGCTTCCGCACAGTCCCCACAGTTTCAGGATCTTGTGGAAAAAGGGGAGGCTTCTGCGTACCGCGATTTTTTCATCGACTGGAACCGCTTCTGGGAAGGGCATGGAACCATGACGGAGGAAGGTTATATTCAGCCGGAGGAAAGCTGCCTGAAGCAGATGTTTTTCCGTAAACCCGGGCTGCCCGATCCTGATGGTGGAATTTCCGGATGGAAAAAAGGTGCCGTACTGGAATACCTTTTATCAGGAAGTGCACGGCAGACAGTATCTCGGACAGATGGATGTAAACATCCAGTCGCCAAAGGTGTGGGAGTTTTATCGTGAAACACTGGAGAAAATAGCTTCTTACGGAGCGGCGATCGTGCGGCTGGATGCCTTTGCCTATGCACCGAAGACACCGGGAAAGAAAAAACTTCCTCAATGATCCGGAGACGTGGGAACTTTTACAGAAGATCCATGCGCTGGCAGAACCTTTGGGACTTACGCTTTTGCCGGAGATCCACGCAGCGTATGATGAAAAAAATATATGAGACACTTGCAGAAAAAGGCTATGCAACCTATGACTTTTTCCTGCCGGGACTGGTCATTGATGCGATCGAGAACCGGCGGGGAACGTACCTTGCGGCATGGGCGAAGGAGATTGTGGAAAAGAAGATCTCCACGGTCAACATGCTCGGCTGTCACACGATGGCATCCCGCTTCTGGATTTAAAGGGGCTGCTTCCAAAAGAGAGGAGATCCAGTCGTTAATTGACCGGATTGTATCCCGCGGAGGCATGGTCAAAAAATTTACATGGACAAAAGAATCTGTATTATCAGGTAAATGCCACGTACTACAGTGCATTGGGAGAGTCGGATGAAAAAAATGCTTCTGGCGCAAATCCATCCAGATGTTTATGTCGGGCAAACCGCAGATCTGGTATCTGGATCTGTTTGCCGGAAAAAATGACCATGAAGCGGTGCAGCGTGCGGGGGAATCCGGACATAAGGAAATCAACCGGACAAATCTTTCCGTTGATCAGATCGCGGAAGGACTGAAAAAAGATGTGGTTCAAAAACAGCTTGCGCTAATCCGTATGAGGAATACCCATAAGGCATTTTCGGAAGGTGCAGAGGTGACAATCTCCGGAGGGAGAGTTCTCTGGAAATCCGCTGGGAATATGACGGGGCATATGCCGAATTGCATGTAAATTTTGAAGAGGGGACTTATACAATAGAAAGTAATTGAGAACAGAACGATATTACATGTAAAAAAATAACATGAAAGCAAGAAGGAGATGGTGAATACCGGTATCTCCTTCTTATGGGTTTAAATCCATAAGCTCATTGCCATGTTCCCGTAACCATTTGCGGAAACCTTATAGTCTGGAAGCACACGCTCCACCTGTGCCCAGAAGCGTGGTGAATGGTTCATCTCCAGCCGGTGGCACAGCTCATGGACAACCACGTAATCCAGCACTTCCGGCGGTGCTTTCATCAGCAGGCAGTTAAAGTTAAGATTGCCCTTTGCACCAGCTTCCCAGCGTGTACGCTGGTTTCGTATGGTGATCCTGCCATAGGTCACGCCGACAACCGGGGCATAAAACCGTACCCGTTCCGGAATTACGCGCAGTGCTTCATCTGCAAAAGCACCTGCAATTCCCCGGGAGTTAAAGGTGCGGCTTTCCGGGCGTGCAGCTTCCAATTTTTGTTTTTGTTCCATTTCCCGGAGATGGGCATACAGCCAGTCTGATTTTTCATCGACAAATTTACGGATCTGCCAGTCTGCCATCCAGTAAGGTGCCCTTACCAGAACCGATAAATCCGGACGGATTTCCAGTGCAACAGTTTTTCTTTTGCTTCGGATTATTCGAATCTGTGCTTTTTCCATTTCATTTCCATTTCCAACAATATATGTAAAACAGATGTTTTGTGTTATGTCATCATTGTACCATCATTTTATTGAATGCAAAGGGGACAAACCAGGGGGAATTTCTGAGTGTGGAAAAAGATAAAATTTGCATATTTTCGACAGAAACATTGCAGTGGGAGGAAAAAAAGGCGTATGATAAAGCGAGTATTTTAAAGCGGAATAAAGAAAGGAACAGAGAAAATGGAAGGACGAAAAAAATGGAAGAGTTTTACCGAAAACTGAAGGTAGGAACGAAGTTGAAGTATGCATTTACTACAGTCATTGTAACGCTTGCTATTGCTGTGGTTGTTTCTGCTTGTTTCCATTGTAAAGATGAATGTGGATACTTATAAGTTTTATGCAAGGAAGCATATGCAAACAGCACATTGCAGATGGAAATCTGTAAAGATATACAGCTTGTGGGAAAATATATTTTGTGGTCGATGACAACCGATGATGCAAGTTCCACACAGAGTTATTCTAATTTGGCACAGAAGTATGCAGATCAGGTTGGAAAAAATGTTACCGCACTGGAGAAGTCTTATAATGATAAAAAGAAAGTTGCGGAATTAAAAGATGCGATAGAAGAACTGAAAAAAACAGCGGGCAGCGGTCGGAACTGGCGAAGCGGAATAAAAATGACGAAGTTTCTGGCACTGTTTTAATTCCGATTATAATGATGCAACAGAGAAAATTCAGGATATATTGGTTGATATCGGAAAAGTGGCATCCGCAGAGGCAAAGAGTCAGTATACATCTGCCAGGGTAACGGGACTTGTGAGCATTATTCTGATGATTCTCATAGGAGCAGGAACAGTGGCTTTCTCCACTGTCATCCGACCACCATTACCGGAATTATGCTAAAGCCAATTCAGGAACTGGAAAGTGCAGCTGAGAAACTGAAAGCAGGACAGCTTGATGTGGAAATAAATTATGAATCTCCAGACGAACTCCTCGGAAAACTTGCCGGTAATTTCCGGCAGGCATGCAAAACTCTGGAGGTGATTGTGCAGGATACCAGTTATCTTCTGGGAGAAATGGCAGAAGGAAATTTCAATGTATCCAGTAATAATCCACAGATTTATATTGGAAATTTCAGACAGCAGTATGAGTCCATGAGCAAATTAAAACATGAACTGAGTGATACCCTGACACAGATTAATGAAGCATCCGAGCAGGTTGCATCCGGTTCCGGGGCAGCTGGCAGGCGGGGCACAGGCTTTGGCAGAAGGTGCCACCGATCAGGCAGGTGCAGTAGAAGAACTGACAGCAACGGTAGAGAGTGTCAGCGGAATTGCAGAATCCAGCGCAGAGAGAGCGCTTCCGGGGCTTACCAGATGGTACGCACTGCCGTAGAACAGGCAGATCAAAGCAGAGAAAGAATTACAGGCATTGACCAATGCCATGGAGCGGATCAGCAGTACCTCACAGGAAATCCAAAACATCATCGGTTCCATCGAGGAGATTGCAAGTCAGACCAACCTGTTGTCCCTGAATGCTTCCATTGAGGCAGCACGTGCCGGGGAAGCCGGAAAAGGTTTTTGCGGTTGTGGGCAGATCAGATCGGAAAACTGGCGGGTGACAGTGCACAGGCGGCAGTCAATACTCGCGATCTGATTGAAAAATCTCTGCAAATTGAAAACGGAAACCAGATTACAGAAAAAAGACGGTTGCTGCATTAAATAAGATTCTTGAATCCATGAATGATTTTGCGAATGCGGTAAAGGGCGCCAGCGAGAGTTCTACCGAGCAGGCAAATATGTTAAAGCAGAGATCGAGCAGGAATCGAGCAGATTTCCAGTGTCGTACAGAGCAACCCGCAGCTGCAGAAGAAACTTCTGCGACAAGCCAGAGCTTTCCGCACAGTCGGAAGGACTGAAGAATCTGGTTGGCAGTTTAAGCTGGCAGAGTAGGAGAACATAATAATAAAGGAATCCTGTCCGGAAAGATATCCGGACAGGTTCCTTTTTTGTAACCTTTTCCGATTTTCGTTTGTATTATTAGTGAAAGGCCTTTGAAAATGAAACATAAAGGGAGCGGCTCATGAGACAATCCGTATAGGGTAAACTCATTTTCGGGTGGTCAGAATTCCTTCGTCCCGCATTTTGCCAAGCTCTTTAGAAAGCGCACTGCGGTCGACATTCAGATAGTCCGCCAGCCCCTGCCGGTCAAACGGAATCTTAAAAATAATTGCTGCCGGCTTTTTGCCGCCTGGTTTGACACAGATAGACAAGCAGCCGCCCGCGGATCGTTTTTTCGGGGTTGTACAGAAAATCCGCTGGGGAGAGCGCGAGATTTTTGCGCAAGGGAGATCTGTAGCAGATTCCGGATAAATTTTGCTGCCAGGTGCTTGCGGGATGCGGCGTGTGGACGAGAATATCCAGATTCCAGAATAGAATATCGGTCTGCTGGGCAGCAACCGCATCGACCATCAGTGTTTCGCGGGAAAATGCATAAGTTTCCCGAAAACCTGTCCGGCACCGATGTTGCTCAAAATGCTTTTGCTGCCCCACAGGTCGAGATTTTCAATATTAACGCTTCCGGACAGCACCAGCCCGATCTCGTGCGTGGTGCATCCGGCAGACAAAATCACTTCATTTTTTTTCAAAATGTTTCTGGCGCATACCGCCCAGAGCGAGCATTTCTTTATATTCTGATTCTTCCATGCCAAGGCACAGGGATTTTTAAATAGATCATGGGTTTCTCCTGATGTTATTTGATAAAATAAGTATATGCAAATTTGTGTCACAGGGCAAGAAAAAAGTGAACCGCCCAATGGAGATTCTACTGTGAAAAATGAGGATGGAACGTATACATATACATATACATATACCGTGTATTGTCCTGTGAACATGAAATAAGAACAATAAATAATAATGAAAATTATAAAGAAAATAATACAACTTTTATATTGATTCTTGGCTTGCTACTGCATATAATATAAGTGAAATTAAACAATGGAGGTGTCTGTTATGGCAATTGCATCTGATTTTTTACAGAGTCTTGTTCCAATTTCACAATTTAACAAAGGGCAGGCTGCAAAGATATTTGATAGACTTCGTTCCGAAAAAAGAACTGATTGTTTTAAAAAAATAACCAGCCTTCTGCAATTATTCTGTCACCCGAAGAGTATACAAGATTAACGGAGATTGAGGAAGATTATTTTCTTTTGTTGGAAGCAAATAAACGTTTGGATGATAACGGAATAAAGAGACTGTTTCATATGATTCAGTGATGAAACATTTGGGCATCAGTGAAGCAGAACTTTTGGAAGCGGAGGATGCAGATATCGAATGATATGGAGTATTGAGTTTTTAGAGGAAGCGGAAAAGGATATGGGAAACCATTGGGGAATAAAAAAGTGGAACAAACCTTACCAATCTTATGAAGATAAAGTTCAGAGATTTGGGGATACGGGTTGTCTATAAGGTTGAGAGAGTGGGCAAAGTTATGAAAATTATTGTTGTTTCTGCCAGAACGGATGAACAGGTTTATAACGAGGCAGCAAAAAAAAGAAGAGATAGGTATGATTTGTAATTAAACGGGATTTCCGGGCAGACATTTTATGTCCGGTGCAGAAAATACGGCAGTTCTCGCTTTATGTCGTGGTTTTTGCCGGAAAAAACAGGTATTGTAATCTGCGAAAGGAGGAGCAGATTTACATGGATGGAAAGCAAGAGGAGATTTCATTATGGATCAGAAAAAAAGACAGGTTATTTTTTAAAACAACTGCGCAATGAAAAGAAGCTGACACAGGAGCAGCTTGCGGAAAAAATTTCAGATCACAAGCCGCACGGTGTCACGCTGGGAGACGGGAAGCAATATGCCCGATATCAGCATGCTGTTGGAACTTGCAGATTTTTATGAAGTTGATATCCGGGAAATCATTGATGGAGAAAGGAAAAGCGAGCAGATGAATGAGGAATTAAAGGAAACCGTAATCAAAGTAACGGATTATACAGAGACAAACAACGCAAGACTCTTAAAACAGGTACGGATCAGGAATTACCGGTGTGATCACAATACTGATTGCAATGGTCATGGACGCAGGTGGACTGGCAGTGTCTCCGTTTTGGGAAAGTGTGAAGCGGGATCTGTATGCGTGGACGCTTGGCACGCTTATTGCAAACATACTGTATACAACCGGGATGGCTCAAACGGATAAGTGAGAAAAAAAGATGTCCGGCAGAACGATGCGGATAAGCGGTGTGGTATGTGCGGTGATTGTGATTATATCGCTGGTTTTGCAGGCTGTTTTATAGAAAAAGCTTACATGACGGGAGGCAAAAGCCTCCCGTTTTTTATATCACACGCCCATTTTCTTCTGAAACAGGAAATGGTCGGACATCAGAAGATAATGAAGTGATTCTTTCAATTATTAGAAGCCTAATAAATAATATTACATAAAGTGAGAAATGTCAAATACAGGTTTTTCCACAAAACAAATGCACAATATTGTTCAACATAACTAAAATTGTTTAAAGAAATCTAAAATAGTTGCATTTTATGTTCATCCTCTATATAATTTTAAATATAAATAAAATAATTTATAAAATTATAAAATATAGTGGAGAAAAACATATGGATAAGAGACTGAAATTTAATGAACCCTGGATTCTGCAGAGAGCAGATCCGTATGTGTATGAAAAAGGATGGCTGGTGGTATTATTTTACGGCATCGGTTCCGGCATATGACAGCATTGTACTGCGCCGGGCAAAAAAATTGGCAGATCTTCCACAGGCAGAGGAAGTGGTCATTTGGAAAAAGCATGAGAGTATCTGATGAAAGCAAGTTATATCTGGGCACCGGAACTGCACTATCTGGAAGGAAAATGGTACATCTATTTTGCCGGTGGTGAAGAAGAGGATATCTGGAAAATCCGTCCATATGTGCTGGAATGTCAGGGGCACCCATTGGCAGATGCATGGGTGGAAAAAGGCAAAATGCAGCGTGCAGATGGGGATGAATTTCGTTTGAAGCATTCTCCTGACGCAACCGTATTTGAGGATGCCGGAGATTATTACTACGTGGGGCAGAAAAGGTTGAGTAGGCAAGCAGATTTCCAATCTTTATATTGCAAAAATGGAGTCTCCGTGCAAGCTGGCAACGGTGCAGGTGCTTTTACAACACCGGATTATGATTGGGAACGTGGGATTCTGGGTAAATGAGGGCCCGGCAGTGATTCATCACGGGGATAAACTGTACCTGACATATTCGGCGAGTGACACAGGAGTTGCTTTATTGTGTCGGTATGCTTACTGCAACCAGCGGAACGGATCTGCTGGATCCGTTAAAATTGGAGAAAGGAGCGTCATCCGGTATTACAAAGCAGTTATGAAAAAGGAATTTACGTAGGACATAATTGTTTTACCAAAGATGAAGATGGAAATGATATCATGGTATACCATGCACGCACAGAAACAGAGATAGAGGGAAATCCTCTCTATAATCCAAACCGTCATGCACATCTGATGCAGGTTCAATGGGATGAAAAAACGGAAAGCCGGTGTTTGCGTATGATTAAGAAAAAATGGTTCGTGTGTTGACCGTTGCAGGCTTCTGGCATGCCTTGTATCTGGTTGCGCCTCCGGCGGTTCTTCCGTTGGGAAGGAGGCCGCAGCAGATGAGATAAAAAAAAGGCGGATTTACGGTTGCAGCATCCTGTCACGATCCGCAGATCCTCAGAGAAGGCGATACATATTATATTTCGGCAGTCATATGGTAGGGGCAAAGTGTCAGGATATGCGTAAATGGAATTATTTTGCAAATGGTGTTGATGCAGCAAATACACTGTTTGACAATTTGCTGACAGAGCCGTATGCTGCCTTTGATTTTGTCGGAAAGAACACAGATAATGGGTATTCTGTCTGGGCGTCAAATGTAATTTACAATGAGACAATGAAGAAATATGTCATGTATTTCTGTACGACATCTTCTTATGTGAAATCGACTCTCTGTTTTGCAACTGCAGACAATATAGAGGGACCGTATACTTATGTGGATACGATTTTATATTCCGGATATGGAAAAAAGCAATATCAGCGAAACGAATTTGTACGATGTACTCGGGGAAAATGCAGATATTTCCAGATATCTGGAATATGGTGGATACAACAATAAGGAGTGGCCAAACTGTATTGATCCGGCGATTTTTACCGATGCAGACGGGCGGATGTGGATGAATTATGGCTCATGGTCAGGTGGTATCTTTCTGCTGGAGATTGATCCCGCCACTGGATACCCGATTTATCCGGTGGATGACAAGGATGCCGATCCGTATTATGGATATCGGGCTGATTGGTGGTGGACATCATTCTGCTGAGGGTCCATATATCCAGTATGACGCAGAAAACGGCTATTATTATCTGTTTGTTTCTTATGGAGATCTGCAGAGTGATGGTGGGTATCAGATTCGGCAGTTTCGCAGTGAAAAGCCAACGGGACCATATGTGGATGTGGCAGGAAATACACTGGAAGATCAGGACGATCATTTCAATTATGGTTTAAAAATGATGGGGAATTATACATTCCCGAGTTTAAATTATACTTATATGGCACCGGGCGGTCAGTCCCACTTTCAGGATGATGACAGGAAATATTACATTACATATCATCAGCGGTTTGACGATGGCATTGTGAGTATCATGAACCGCGTGTACATCGGATGCAACAAATGAGGATGGGTGGTTTGTTGCAGCACCATTTGCCACAATGGGAGAAACTCTCTCAGGAAAAAGGTACAAAAAAATCGGATGTATCCGGTACATTTTATGTAGTAAACCATGGAACAGATATCAGCAGTAAGATTCGCGAAGCGGAGGTATACTACGTTTGCGGATGGAAAAGTAACCGGTGGAGAAAAAAAAAGCGGTACATATGAGGTAAAGGAAGGCACAGATTACATTACCATTACACTGGACGGTGTCGTTTATAAAGGGGGGATAATGGAAATGACCGATGAAGCGGAAAAATCCGGTGTTTTGTTTTTCGGCTGCAGGAGACAACGAGGAAACTCTCTGGGGCGTACAATATATCAAAAAGGAGTAAAGAAATATGGCAAAGTTAATGATCAACAAAAATAAAAAAAGAAGGTACCATTGCACCGGAGATCTATGGGCATTTTCTCGGAACATCTGGGCAGATGCATCTATGAAGGACTCTATGTGGGTGAAAACTCTGAAATCCCGAATGTTAATGGGATGCGTACAGATGTGGTGGAAGCACTCAAAGAGATTAAGATTCCGGTATTGCGCTGGCCGGGGGATGTTTTGCGGACGAGTATCACTGGAAAGACGGAATTCCAGATAGAAAGAGAACCGGAAGAAAATGATTAATACCCATTGGGGTGGTGTGGTAGAGGACAACAGTTTCGGAACGCATGAGTTCTTTTGAACTTTGCCGTCAGCTTGATGTAAAACCTACATTAACGGAAATCTTGGAAGCGGAACCGTGCAGGAGATGTCGGAATGGGTTGAATATATGACATTTAACGGGGTGTCCCGATGGCAGATCTGCGCAAAAAAAAAATGACATGAGGAGTTAAAAACCATTGATTATTTTGGTGTTGGAAAATGAAAACTGGGGGATGGGGAAAGTAAAAATACAGTATTAGCAGATGAGTACCGCAGATTAGACCTATGCAATTATGATCCGGCAGAAACCGATCCAAAAGATCTGTGGCGGAGCAAATGTGGATGATTATGACTGGACAAGGAAGGTATTAGAGACAACCCATGATCACACCGTTCCTGAATTTCACGGATTTATGGATGGGCTTTCCCTGCATTATTATGTGCATCCGGAAGGCTGGGAAATCAAAGGGAAGTGCAACGGATTTTGATGAAGAAGTGTGGTATAAGACATTAAAAAAAAGCACTTTATATGGAAACTCTTGTGGAGCGTCACGGAAAGATTATGGATCAGTACGATCCGGATAAAAAAAATCGGAATGATCGTGGATGAGTGGGGCTGCTGGTTTACAGTTGAACCGGGAACCAATCCGGGCTTTTTATATCAGCAGAACACGGTAAGGGATGCGCTGGTTGCGGGGATCACCCTGAATATCTTTAATAAGCACTGCGATCGCGTGAAGATGGCAAAATCTTGCACAGATGGTAAATGTATTGCAGTCTGTCATTCTCACAGAAGGATAAAAGATGATTAAGACGCCGACGTATCATGTATTCCATATGTACCGGCATCATCAGGGTGCAACGCTTTTTTGAACAGTACACTGACAGGAGTGGGCGAAACCGGTATAGGAGAATGGAAAGTTCCGGAGGTGACGGAATCTGTATCTGAGGATGCGGGAGCATATCATTACGGTTACATTAAACAATCTTTTCTGCGGATGAGGAAAAAGAAATAGAGATTGTGATCGCCGGAGATGAACACGTATATTCTGTGAAGGAAGCAAAGAGTTGTCTCGGCAGAGATGCACGCACATAATACGTTTGATGCGCCGGAACTTGTAAAAGAAGAAGTGTTTACTGCCTATAAAAAGTGTGCAGATGAGATAAAAATCATGCTTCCGCCATGCAGTGTGGTGGAACTGCGCCTGCAATAATGCAAAATGGACAGGATCATATGGAAGAATCAGAACGGTATTGCAGAAAATGCGAACTGGCAAAAACAATACGGGGCGGTTGAGGAATATCTTTTGCGGTACCTTTGCACAGCTTACGCCGGAAGAACAGGCAGAAGATGTGACGTATGCAAGGCGTCTGGCATGTTGTGGGAAATGCACATGGTATGGGGGGAGCATATGTGCCGTGCCTGCGGATGCTATGTGCAGCTTCGTGCTGCGGTAAAGACAGAACTGTCCCTATGAAAAATGGGAACAAGAAGGAGAGACGCATGATACACGATCCGGCAATATTTTATGATGAGGTTAGGGAAATTATTATACATACAGTACAGGTGCCATATGCCAGAAATCAAAAAGATCTGGTGCACTGGCAGGAAATCGGAAAAGTTGTGGAACGTCCGCCGCAGGAGTCGGTGGAATGGACCGGCAGTGAAGATATCTGGGCACCGGATATCGTAAAAGGTGGGAAAAGAATATCGTCTGTACTGTTCCAATTCCAGCTGGGGTGTGCCCAGTCCTGTATCTTTCTGGCAGTGGCAGACTGCCCGGAAGGTCCGTTCGAACCCAAAGGGTGTGTGCTTAAAACAACAGAAAAATTTCCGCAGAGTGTTACCAATGCAATTGATGCAAATATTATCGAGGATGCAAAAAACAGGGGAGCAGTATATGTTTTATGGCTCTTTCTGGGGTGGCTGCCATGTATTAAAAAACTGAACAAGACTACAGGTTTTGCCGAAGAAGAAGGAATCGGGGTATGCATTGCACGACGCCCGAAGTGGCAGAGCGGCAGTATGGAAGGCCTGTATATGGTATACAATGCGCAGAATAATTATTATTATCTGTTTGTTTCCTACGGATCTTTAAAATCCGATTACAATATCCGGGTGGGAAGAAGCCGGAGTATCTGCGAATTCCATTTATTGATTTCCACGGAAAGGATCTGATTGCGGATGAGGATGGGGATAACAGCACAGGATTACTCGCCATGTGTGGATATCAATGGAATGAAGGGCAGGCATATATGGCCCTGGACATAATTCAGTGTTACATGATGTAAACGGACGGTGGTATCTTTGTATGTCATATCCGCAGGAAAAACTTTACACAACAGGAAGAACCGTCTGAGATGCAGATACGTGAAATTTTCTGGAGTGAGGATGGGTGGCCGTTTGTGGCAGCAGCCCCTTGCGAAGACAGATACAAGAGACAGGATAAAGCCGGTAACGAAAAGAACAGATATGCGGTTTTTATGAGCGGGATTACGCTTGCGCCGGCACTGCCGCAGGGAATTACCTGTTCTGTGCCAATGAAACTTTACACCGGATGGATATTATGAGAACTGTTCTGTTCAGGGAAAATGGGAGATAGTATACTGCAGATCACAGGGGCATGATTACATATGGAATCTTATACGGAGGAGGTGCGGGTTTATTGTGGCTGGGATGCACAGCGGAAGTGTGAAACAATTCTGTTGTGCGGACTGCGCAGTGATGGTGTTGCATTCTGGGCGAAAAAGAATCGGAGATCTGGTATAATGGATGCTGGTTAAAAAGGCTTTTGCATGGAGAAATAACATGCAAAGGCCTTTTTAATAAAATTATTCTTCAATTGGTGCGTAATTAATGCTGACTTTAATATCCTGTCCATAATTACCGAAAGATTTACCGAAAATCGTGAGTCCTCCAACGTGTTCTGCATTGTCATTGACTCCGCCATGCGCAGCTTCATGCTGCTGCGATAGTCCAGATTAAAGTCCCGGATGGTGACATCTGAAATCTGCAATCCGTCTATGAAAGTTCCCTTTTTATTGATCACAAGCATTTTTAACAATCCATACTGGTTCCAGTTCGGAAACCACCAGTCCGGAGTGAAAATACCGCGGACATCTCCGAAATCTCCCGGGGATGTCCAGGTGCCGATGCAGACATCATTTAAATAAAAACTGATATCGGATGGCCAGACGTTATTGATTCCCGGGGCTTCGAACTGAGCTCGGCAGAGATTAAAATCTGCGTGATTTTCTGGGAACCTGGAATAAAGTTTGGAATTTCATATTCCACAAATCCTTTGGAAAACCAGAGAATATCTGCATTGTAGCGATCAGGATGTGCAAAGTAGCGCGTATCATCCACTTCACCGATCAGATGGGAAGCGGTAGCCAGCCCACAGGTCGGATAGACTTCATAATTGCAGTAATGTCCGACCTGAAGTTCTGCATTGTAAACATTCTGCGCTTCTTCCGGTGCGTCCAGATCAATGAGAATTTTATCCAGATGCAGAGTACAGATTTTCTGGTTTCCGTGCCCGCTGGAATCATTGGACGTATTGACAATTCCGCATGCCTCCAGTTTTTTTATATGTCCCGTCAGAGCACCGTTCGTAATGTTCAGTTTTGCTGCCAGTTCGTTCATGTTCATTTCTTTGTTTTCAATCAACAGTTTTATAATTTCAATCCGAACATCGGAGCCAAGTGCTTTAAAATGTCCAGTCCATCATCCAGTGAAGTGATGTGAAGCATAAATTACCCCCTTTTTTTTGTTGTTTCATTTCTGTTTTATAAATTATAGTATCATTTACGGAATGCGTCAACGCATGAGTGAAAGAAAAAAAAAGAATAAAAACGAAAATAATTTATAAAACACTAAATAACAACAATAAAATAAAATATTTTAGGAAAATCTAAAAAACATGTTGACATACTTATTGGGGCAATTATATAATGTAACCAATAAGACCTGACAAATTTTAAAATATTAGTTAATCTGCCGAATGATTTTTAAAGGCGCGTCGGAATCAGATGGTCAGAATAACGAACAGGGGAGCTTATATTTTATTTCATTATGATCAAGGTGGTTAAAAAAGGAGAGGAAACTATGAAGAAAAAAATCATATCAACATTGCTTTGTACAGCAATGCTCGCAACAATGGTAGCAGGATGCGGAGTTGAAAAGAGTGATGGGGGATCAGACACAGAAGGCTCTGCAAGCTCCGTTGCAGAGATGAAAGGAACCGGTGATAATGAGATCAATATTCTTATTTATGCACAGGATCACGAAAAAGCCGTTTATCAGAAACTGATTGATAAATTTACAAAAGAGCATGCAGATGAGATTTCTACAGTAAACTTTGAGGTAACAACACAGGATGAATACGCAACGAAGATGACAGCTGCCATGACAGCGGGAGAACTTCCGGACATTTTCTATGTGGGATGGAAGCAGTCAGAAGTTATGTAGATAACGGATATGTACAGCCGTTGGATGATCTCGTAGATGCTACTGCGGTTGACAATCTGTGGCCGGCGATCAAGAGCGCATATATGTATGATGGATCTAATATTGGTTCAGGATCGTTATACTGCCTGCCAAAAGATTTATCCTGCTTTGCATTTGCCTACAACAAAGATCTTTTTGATGAAGCAGGACTGGAGTATCCGGATCCGGAAAATCCATACACATGGGAAGAATTTGCAGATGTGTGCCAGAAACTGACAAAGGATAAAGACGGTGATGGCGAAATTGATCAGTGGGGTGTTGCAAATGCAAATGCATTTGGTTTTACTCCTTATGTATACGGCAATGGCGGTCAGTTCTTAAATGATGATCAGACAAAGGTAGTCATTGATGAAAATCAGAATTTTAAGGATGCTTTCCAGTATTATACGGATCTGACATTAAAAGTATAAAGTAACGCCAACGGTAGAACAGGATACTGCGCTTGGCGGATACCAGAGATGGCTGGACGGACAGGTTGCTTTTTATGCATGTGGTACATGGGATGTCGCAGCATTTATGGATGATGCAACATTCCCATACAACTGGGATTTATGTGGATGGCCGGTAGGACCAAACGGAGACGGAAAGTCCACAGCATGGCTCGGAACCGTTGGTTTCGCAGTTTCTTCACAGGCAAAGAACCCGGATTTATGTGCAGAGTTAATACAGTCCTTATCAACAGATCTGGACGGACAGAAAGAACTTTTGCGGCGAGACATCCGGTAAGTCTTTACAGATTCCAAACATTATGGATTATGCACAGACAACATTTAAAGACAAAAGTAAATGATGGAACAATTCCATATGCAAGCAATGTAGATGTTATTTTCGGATATATTGAGGGAAGTGACAAATATAAAGGAATCTTTACGGAAACAACCTACACTTACAACAGTGAATGGTGGGATACTTTCCTGGAAGGAATGCCGAATGTTCTGACCGGAGAAGTTTCCGTAGATGATTATTGTAAACAGGTAGCGCCAAAGATGCAGGAAGCACTGGACAACGCGATCGAATTACAGAATGCAGCAACTAATAATTAAGATTAAAACGGATTGCCCCCTGTCATGGGGCAGTCCGTAGGAAAAGAGTGGGCATATGAGCGGAAAAACAAAACAACCGAAACATAAGATGTCGGCAATGGCGAAGAAAGAAGAAAGAACTGCGTGGCTGTTCATCGCCCTGCCTTTCCTTGGATTTTTACTTTTTATGGCTTATCCGATCTGCTTTGCAGTGTTTGCAAAAAAAGCAAGTGGACGGAATGAACTCTCTGGTGGATAATTTCTGTGGATTGCAGAATTACATCAATATTTTTCATGATGAAAAATTCTGGAAATCTCTGCTTACAACCATTATTTATCTGATCGGTATTCCAATCGGAATGATCCTTGGACTGCTTCTGGCAATGGGAATGAACCGTAAGAATTCCGGGAATCCGGCTGCTTCGACAATGTATTATGTACCAGTAGTATCTTCACTGGTTGCCGTGTCTATTTTGTGGGCATGGGTTTATAATTACGATTATGGATTATTTAATTCAATCATCAAACTTTTGACCGGACATCATGGTCAAACTGGCTGGGAGATGAGTTCTGGGTAAAGTAGCTTTAATCATCTTCATGGTATGGAAAGGATTGGGAACTTCTATTATTCTTTATCTTGCCGGATTGCAAAACATTCCGCGTAACTACTATGAAGCTGCTTCCATTGATGGAGCAAATGGATGGCAGAAATTTCGTCATATTACCGTTCCACTGGTCTCGCCGGTTACGTTCTATATTTTAATTACCAGCCTGATTGGCGGTTTCCAGGTGTTCGTGGAAGTACAGGTTATGACGAATAAAGGTGGAACAAACTATAGTGCAGCAACCGTTGTTTATTATTTGTATGATAAAGCATTTTCAAACGGACAGTTAGGCTACGGATGTGCACTGGCAGTTATTCTTGCAATCATCATCTTCATTATCACGGCTCTTAATTTCGCGGGTCAGGATAGATGGGTGAAGACCATGGACTAGGAGGGAGTCATATGAGTTCAAAAAAAAAGATTTGGCAAGCTCCCGGCTTGTATCAAAAAAAAAAAAATTTTTAACTGGATTATCTTTGTATTACTTCTTCTTGGTGCAGTTGTAATGGTTTTCCGTTAATTTACATGATTGCGACATCATTCATGACAAAAAAAAATCAGATTTTGTCCGGTACATTAACAATTCTTCCGGATCCGATTCTGATAGGAAAATATTCTGAAGTATTAAAAAAAGGGACAGTTCATAAACGGTATATTTAATTCTCTGAAGGTTGCAATTCCGGTATTGATTATTGGCGGATTTACCTCCTCCCTCGCCGCATTCGGATTTGCAAAAATGAGATTTCGTGGCAAAAATGCATTGTTTCTGGCATTGCTGGCAACCATTATGATTCCGTTTTTGCGGTTGTCATGATTCCACAGTATGTCATGTTTACCAAACTGGGCTGGATTAAATACTCTGCTTCCACTTATTATTCCGGGATGCTTTGGAAATGTCAGTATTATCTTTTTCCTTCGACAGAACCTGATCGGAATTCCGGATGATCTGATGGAAGCAGCAAAATTGGATGGATGTGGATATTTCCGTACGTTTCTTCAGATTTTTATGCCATTGATGAAGGGGCTCTGGCAACGCAGCTGATGTTGTGGTTTATGGGAATCTGGAATGATTATCTTGCACCTACTATTTTCTTGAGAAGTGAAAAAGAACTGGACATTGCAGGTGGTTATCCGTTCCTTCAATTCCTATTATGCAATTCAGAGTGATTATGCTTTGATCATGGCAGCATCCGTAATTGCAATGATTCCGACAATGGCATTGTTCTTTATTTTCCAGAGAATGATCATTGAGTCCATTGCAATCAGCGGTATCAAATAAGTAACAAATTATAAAAATTTTTTTTTTCAATCCTCAACAAAAAATAAGAAAGCAGTTCGCATAAAAAATCGCTTGCGCGATGCGGACTGCTTTTGTAGTATTATAACGAACAGACATTTATACATGGTAAAGGGGGCAGCGTATGCCAAAAAGAAAATCCGGTGATTGCTTTTTAAATAAGATGGCAGATTTGATTTTACTGAATCTGATTTTTTCTGCTGTGCTGTATTCCGGTTGTGACGATCTGGGCCGGCAATTACAAAAGCATTGTATGTTGTTTCATTGCGATCGGTACGCTATGGAGATGGGTATGTTATACAGACTTTTTTCCGATCGTTTAAGCAGAATTTTTAAACAGTCTTTTGTGGCGGAATGATAGGCTTACTTTTTGTGTGCCTGCTTTTTTATTGATTTGTTTTTCTGGCGCAATGTGGAAATTGCTTTCATGTCCGTATTTATGACAGTGGTGAGTGTATGCGTAGGCTATTTGGTTTTTATTGTGTTCTTATGGCTGTTTCCGGTGATTGCAAAACTGGAAAAATCCTTTGCGTGTGCAGATAAAAAATGCAGCCGCCATGGCGGTTGCCCATTTTTTCCCATATACGCTGTTTGTAAGTGTGATAGTACTGGCGGCAGGCTATATGGCATATACCAGTATCATTACGGATGTGCTGCTGCTTCTGATAGGATTTGCTTTTACTTGCATATGTATGTTCATTCTTTTTTTATAAAGTGTTTGCAAAATATATAGACGAGGAACCGGTGGGAGAGGATGACCCATTATATGGAAGCAGAGAGTAAAAAATATGAATTGAAATTTCCTCCCTTTAATGGTAGAATAAATGCATAGTTGCAGGCGTACAACGGTCGATTTTTTGTGCAATATGTCTAGTGATAAAGGCAGAACAGTGGAAGACGGGCGTTGAAATTTTCATTGTGGAAAGCACCGGAAACAACCGTGAAAGCCGAAATGATTTACATAGTATATGGAGGTTTTTTATATGGCAAGATTTACATTACCGAGAGATTTATACCATGTGAAAGGGAGCACTCGAAGCCCTGAAAAAACATTCAAAAAGAAAGCGATCATCTGCGTGGGCGGCGGCTCGATGAAACGGTTTGGTTTCCTTCAGAAGGCGGAAGATTATTTAAAGGAAGCCGGGATGGAAGTAAAACTTTTGAGGGCATTGAGCCGGATCCGTCTGTTGAGACTGTTATGAAAGGTGCGGCAGTGATGCAGGAGTTTGAGCCGGACTGGATTGTAGCCATGGGTGGTGGTTCTCCGATTGATGCGGCAAAAGCAATGTGGGCCAAGTATGAGTATCCGGATATTACTTTTGAGGATATGTGCAAGGTATTTGGCATCCCGGCACTGCGCAACAAAGCACATTTCTGTGCGATTTCTTCAACTTCCGGAACTGCAACAGAAGTTACTGCGTTTTCCATCATTACAGATTATGAGAAGGGAATCAAGTATCCGATTGCGGATTTTGAGATCACACCGGATGTGGCAATCGTTGATCCGGATCTTGCAGAGGACAATGCCACAGAAATTAGTTGCACATACTGGAATGGATGCTATGACACATGCAATCGAGGCATATGTTTCTACCGCTAACTGTGATTTTACCGATCCGCTTGCGCTGCATGCGATTAAGATGATCCAGAGTGACCTGATCCCGTCTTACAACGGGGATATGGAAAAACGAGATTCCATGCACAATGCACAGTGTCTGGCTGGTATGGCATTTTCCAATGCACTCCTTGGCATTGTACATTCCATGGCACATAAGACAGGTGCAGCGTTTGCGGATTATGGCGCACACATCATCCACGGTGCAGCCAATGCAATGTATCTGCCGAAGGTTATCGCATTTAATGCAAAGGATGAGACGGCAAAGAAACGTTACGGTGAGATTGCGGATTTCATGAAACTTGGCGGAAACACACTGGATGAAAAAGGTGGAGCTTCTGATCGCACATCTGCGCAGGATGAACGATGATCTGAACATTCCGCACTGCATTAAAAACTATGGTGCAGACAGCTTCCCGACCGAGCAGGGATTTGTACCGGAGGAGGTATTCTTAGAGAGACTTCCGGAGATTGCGGCCAATGCAATTCTTGACGCATGCACAGGTTCCAATCCAAGACAGCCAAGTCAGGAGGAGATGGAGAAACTCTTAAAGTGCTGCTACTACGATACGGATGTTGATTTTTAAAAGAAACTAAGCAAGAAAAGCCCTGCAGTTTTTGTATACCGCAGGGCTTTTTTTTTTTTGCAACAGGTGCTTTAATGAACAAATATGAGTGCTGACCGGGCTAAAGTACATTGAGTATATCAAAAACAGAACAAATATGGTAGAATATACGATATGTAATCTGAAAACAGATAGATAAGAAGATGACAAAAAAGGGTTTGGAAATGAAAAAGAAGAATCCGGAGTTATATCGCCGGTAGGGAGGAAAATATTATCATGAGTGGATATCTGATCAAAGACACGACAAAGGAAGAAAGGATTGCACTGATTCGTTCCTGGCAGGAGCCGGACGACTGCGTGGGAGGAAGCGGCATGGATCTGTTTGATATGTATGATGCCTATATCCGTGGGGAGAAAGAGATTGCAGAGATCAATGGGGGAATTTCAGGCATCCTATGTAAAAGACACCGAAGACTTAGAACAGCCGGAAGAAGCAAAATCCACTTCCGGAGAACTGACACAGCTGACAAAGCTTCATGCGGAAGGTGCGCTTACGGATGAAGAGTTTGCGGCCGCAAAGAAAAAAAAAGTGCTTGACTGTAGCACACAATAATTTTATTATAAAAATGCAGGGCAGTATTTTTGTGCAATTCTTTTAGTGACATATGAAAAAACCTGTGTTACACTGACCGTACAAGTAAACATACATGATACAACTTTAGTAGAGAAGTCCGGACAGGCTGTATCTGCTTTTTTAAGAGGGGATATACATTATGGAGAGTATCACAGGAGGAAACACACCAAAATATCAGGAACTGACCGAACAGCTGCGTTTACAGATCGTCTCCGGGGAGATTGCACCGGGGCAGAAACTGCCATCGGAAAATACGCTTTCCGCACAGTATCAGGTCAGCCGTCAGACGGTGCGCAAGGCATTGGCGATTTTACAGAATGAAGGATATATTTACGCAGAGCACGGGCGCGGTACATTCTGTTCGGAAATGATGCGGCACGCACATCCGTCCAAGAATATTGCTGTTGTAACAACCTATCTGTCAGACTATATTTTTTCCCCGTGTGATACAGGGAATTGATGATGTGCTGACCGGCGCAGGGTATAGCATTGTCCTAAAAAATACAAAAAATTCCCGGACACGGGAAGCGGAATGCCTGCAGGAAATTTTAAGCAAGGATATTGACGGGGTTATCATTGAACCGAGTAAAAGCCAGATTTTCTGCCGGCATATGAATTTGTACGAACAACTGGAAAAAATCGCATATTCCATACGTGTTTATCCAGGGATGTTTCCCACAGATGAAAGACAAACCGCATGTGCTGCTGGATGATTTTCAGGGGGGGATATATGATCACAAAGTATCTGACGGATCACGGGCACAAAAAATATCGTGGGAGTATTTAAGGCGGATGACATGCAGGGACAGAGCCGTCATAAAGGGTATGTTCGGGCACTGCAGGAGGCGGAAATTTTGTATGATCCGGATAAAGTGGTGTGGTTTCATACGGAGGGCCGCAAAATCCATCCCTATGAAGCAATCCGTGAAATGGCAGGAAAAACGCTTCGTGGGCGGATGGATGCGGTCGTTTGTTATAACGATCAGACGGCACAGCTTGTCATCCGTGCATTACAGGAGGAAGGACTGCGTATTCCGGAAGATGTTTCGGTGACCGGTTATGATAATTCTTCGCTGGCGAACAAGCAGGGGCTTCGGCTGACAACCATTGACCATCCGCAGGAAAAGCTTGGCGCCATGGCAGCAGAACTGCTCCTTTCCATGATTCAGAACGGAGAAAAAAGAGGAAGGGGAGAGTGTTCTCATCCAGCCAATGCTTATTGAGGGAAATTCCTGCATGGAATACCGGTGACAGCTTGTGCAATCTGACCAAAACAATGCCGGATTAAAACGAAAAAAGACAACAATTTTGTTGATTTTTTGCATGAAAAACAACTTGTAAATACATGCATACAAGTTATAAACTTAGAGTATAAAAACGAACGATATAAAGCATTGATTCTAAGGAGGAACGAGTATGCTGTTAAATAAGGATTACAAATTTTGGTTCTGCACAGGATCACAGGATCTTTATGGAGAGGAATGTCTGGCAAAGGTAGCCCAGCATTCCAAGCAGATCGTAGACGAGTTAAATAAGACAGGCGTTTTGCCATATGAGATTGTATGGAAGCCAACCCTGATCACGAACGAGCTGATCCGCAAGACCTTTAACGAGGCAAATAATGATGAGACATGTGCTGGTGTGATCACCTGGATGCACACCTTCTCTCCGGCAAAGTCCTGGATTCTTGGACTGCAAAAGTATCGCAAACCTCTGATGCATTTACATACACAGTTCAATGAGGAACTTCCATATGATACCATTGATATGGATTTCATGAATGAAAATCAGGCAGCACACGGAGACAGAGAGTATGGTCATATCGTAAGCCGTATGCGTATGGAGCGTAAGGTCGTTGTCGGACACTGGAAGATCCGGTAGTCGTTGACAAGATCGCAAGCTGGATGCGCACCGCAGTCGGCATCGTAGAGAAGCAGCCATGTCCGTGTTATGCGTGTCGCAGACAACATGAGAAACGTTGCAGTTACCGAGGGCGATAAGGTAGAAGCACAGATCAAGTTCGGCTGGGAAGTAGACGCTTATCCGGTAAACGAGATCGCAGAGTCTGTCGCAGCCGTATCCCAGTCCGATACAAACGCACTTGTAGATGAATACTACGACAAATATGAGATTTTACTCGAAGGAAGAGATCCGGAAGAATTCAAAAAACATGTAGCCGTACAGGCACAGATTGAATTGGATTTGAACGTTTCCTGGAGGAGAAGAATTATCAGGCAATTGTTACCCATTTTGGAGATCTGGGTGCATTAAAACAGCTTCCGGGACTTGCCATCCAGCGACTGATGGAAAAAGGTTATGGATTTCGGTGGTGAAGGTGACTGGAAAGACCGCAGCCATGGTCCGTCTCATGAAGATCATGACTCAGGCATGAAGGATGCAAAGGGAACATCCATGCTATGGAAGATTACACCTACAATCTTAGTAAAAAAGGAAAAGAAGGAATTCTTGAAGCTCACATATGCTGGAGGTTCTGCCCAAGTCGCAGATGGTCCGATCAGCATCAAGGTAACATCCACTTTCTATGGGAGACAGAGAAGATCCTGCAAGACTTGTATTTACATCAAAAGACAGGTCCGGCTATCGCAACATCCCTGATTGATCTGGGGAACCGTTTCCGTCTGATCATCAACGATGTGGAATGCAAGAAGACAGAAAAACCGATGCCGAAAACTTCCGGTAGCAACAACCAACATTCTGGACTCCGGAACCGAATCTGGCTTACAGGTGCAGAAGCATGGATCCTTGCAGGTGGAGCACATCATACTGCCTTTACTCTATGATCTTGACAGCAGAGCAGATGGGTGACTGGGCTGCAGCTATGGGTATTGAAGCTGTTTACATTGATAAAGATACTACAATCCGTGATTTCAAAAAATCTGATGCTTGAGATGGTATTTTACAGATAAAAGATAGAAAAACATCTGCTTTTGTAAAATGCAAAAGGCAGGTGTTTATGACAGAAATGAGTGTAAAACAGTGGAAAGAAAAGACAGCGAGATTGTGTCCGGGAAAAAACATTTCTCGGAATTGAATTTGGCTCTACGAATCAAGGCGGTACTGACCGATGCAGACCATACACCGATCGCATCCGGCAGTCATGAATGGGAAAACCGCCTGGATCACGGAATCTGGACCTATACCATGGATGACATCTGGGGCGGTCTGCAGGATTGCTACCGGGATTTAAAAAAAAAGGACGTAAAAGAACAGTATGGTGTGACACTGACAAAGATCCGTGCGATTGGATTTTCCGCTATGATGCACGGATATCTGGCATTTGACAAGGCTGGGGAGCTTCTCGTGCCGTTCCGCACATGGCGTAATACAATCACAGAGGAAGCAGCAGCCGCACTGACAAAAGGAATTTTCCTATAACATTCCGCAGCGTTGGAGCATTGCACATCTGTATCAGGCAATGTTAAACAAAGAGGAGCATGTGAAAGATATCGCATTTTTCACCACGCTTGCAGGATTTATCCATTGGAAACTGACTGGGGAAAAGGTACTCGGCGTGGGGGATGCATCCGGAATGTTCCCAATCGACAGTAATACAAAAAAAGATTATGATGCAGCAATGCTCGATAAGTTCGATGCGCTGGCAGAACCATACGGCTTTGACTGGTCACTCCGTGACATTCTTCCAAAAGTTCTTGTTGCCGGAGAAAATGCCGGAACGCTGACTGCAGAGGGCGCAAAGGCTTCTCGATACCGATGGTGAACTGGAAGCAGGAATTCCGGTATGTCCGCCAGAAGGTGATGCCGGAACCGGCATGGCAGCGACCAACAGTGTAGCTGTCCGCACCGGAAACGTATCCGCAGGTACTTCCGTATTTGCAATGATCGTACTGGAAAAGGCATTGAAGAATGTGCACACCGAGATCGATCTGGTGACCACACCATCCGGAGAAGCAGTTGCCATGGCACACTGCAACAACTGCACATCCGACCTGAATGCATGGGTCAACCTGTTTGAAGAGTTTGCAAACAGCTTTGGCATGAAGATCGACAAGAATGAGCTGTTTTCCGTTTTATATAATAAAGCACTTGAAGGTGACGCAGATTGTGGCGGCCTTTTTAGCATACAACTATTTTTCCGGTGAGGGAATTACCGCATTTGATGAGGGAAGACCTCTGTTTGCCCGCACACCGGATGCAAAATTCAATCTTGCAAATTTCATGCGCGTGCACTTGTTTACGGCACTGGGCGCATTGAAAGATGGTCTGGATATCCTGCTCAAAGAGGAAGGCGTACAGATCGACAAGATGTACGGCCACGGCGGTTTGTTTAAGACTCCGGTAGTCGGACAGCGCATCATGGCAGCAGCCATCGACACACCGGTTTCCGTTATGGAGACGGCAGGTGAGGGCGGCGCATGGGGTATCGCACTTCTTGCAGCTTACATGGCTCAGAAAGAAGAGGGCGAGAGCCTTGCCGATTATCTGAGCAAGAGAGTCTTTGGCGGTCAGGAGGGCGTGACGGAAGATCCGGTTCCTGCCGATGTGGAAGGCTTTGACCAGTTTTTAAAACGCTACAACGAAGGGCTTGCAATTGAGCGTGCAGCAGTCGAACATTTATAAAATAATAGTTACAGATAAGAAACAGGCAGAATCCGTCGTTTACAGCGGCGGATTTTGTGGATATAGAAAGGACAGAAAGCATGTTAGAAGAATTAAAAAACAGGTTTACGGAAGCAAACATGGAATTGCCACGCAGAGGCTTGATCACTTATACATGGGGCAATGTCAGCGGCATTGACCGCGAAAGTGGCTATTTTGTCATCAAGCCAAGCGGTGTGGATTACGATAAACTGACACCAGACGATATGGTCGTTATGGATTTAGAGGGAAATAAAATCGAGGGTGATTTGAAGCCATCATCCGACACACCAACCCATCTCGAACTGTACAAAAAGTATCCGGATATCGGCGGTATCGTACATACCCATTCTCCGGAGGCTACTTCTTGGGCACAGGCAGGAAGGGATATTCCGCTTTACGGAACGACTCATGCGGATTATTTCTTTGACCGATCCCATGTGCACGCAGTCTCACACCGGAAGAGATTGACGAGGCATACGAGACCAACACCGGAAAAGTCATTATTGAGACCTTGGAGACAAGAGGGATCAACCCGGTTTACACCCTGGCGTGCTCTGCACGAACCATGGTCCATTTACGTGGGGCAAGGATGCGGCAGAGGCAGTGCACAATGCCGTTGTCTTAGAGGAAGTTGCAAAGATGGCAACCCGTACCGAACTGATCAATCCGAAGGTGCAGTCGGCACCGGATTGTATCCGCGATAAGCATTTCTTCCGCAAGCACGGTGCGAATGCTTATTATGGACAGAATTAAACAATATTTTTATGGTAATATTCTCAAGGAAAGAGAGGGATACTTTTTTTTAGAAAAGCCCCTCTCTTTTTTCTGTGTAAAATAGACGATTGCGAAAATGTATAGAGAAAATATAATGACATGTGTTGCTGAAAAACGAATCTTTCAGTATACTATATTTAATTGGATGTATTGGGTAAATAAAAGCAGGAGACGAAGCGTATGCCAGTAGCAGAAAAAAATATTCACACACAACGGAAGAAATTTATGCATTGCCGGAAGGAAAACGTGCAGAACTGATCGATGGACAGATTTATGATATGGCACCTCCGGGCAGAATTCATCAGGAATTGGTGCAGCAGTTGAGCCGTACGATCGGAAATTATATTGCGGATCATAAAGGAACCTGTAAAGTATATCCGGCACCGTTTGCGGTGTTTTTAAATCAGGATGATAAAACATATGTGGAACCGGATATTTCTGTGATCTGTGATAACGGAAAGCTGGATGACAGGGGCTGTAATGGGGCACCGGACTGGGTGATTGAGATTGTATCACAAAGCAGTCAGAGGATGGATTATCTGACAAAATTGTTCAAATACCGTACTGCAGGGGTGAGGGAATATTGGATCGTAAATCCTATGAAACGTACGGTACTGGTATATTTGTTTGGAGAAAATGAGGACAGCACGCAGTATTTATTTGAAGATGAAATTCCGGTGGGAATCTATCCGGATTTTTACAATGAGAATTTCAGAATTTGTGTGAACAGTATCCGTAATAAGCATTTCTTCCGCAAGCACGGTGCGAATGCTTATTACGGACAGCAGTGAAAAATTTATGATGGGGAATGCCTGATCCCGGTAATTGTGGGATTTGAAGGCTCTTGAAGTATGAAATGTAAATCATGTAAAAAACAGGGGAAAAAAGAAATGCCTGTCTCTTTTTTTTGGGATTTTGTCGCTGGTTACGGTAGTATTGTGTCTTTCGGCATCATGTAATGCCGATGGAAGGAAGGCACAAAAATACGTGTATGGAGTATTCTTAAATGCAGACCGTACAGCAGTTCCAAAATTAAAAAAATTACGAAACTGTTGTGATTGATGCACAGTATTTTTCGAAGAAAGATATCAGAAAATTACATGCAGACGGTACAAAAGTTTACAGCTATCTTAATATTGGCTCTGTCGAAAATTTCCCGGCCATATTATAAAACATACGAGCATCTGGCAATCGGGGATTATGAAAACTGGGAAGAGGAAAAATGGGTTAATGTTGCGGATAAAGACTGGCAGGAATTTATGGATACATTAGCCGGAAAATTAAAGAAAAAAAGGGAGTGGATGGCTTTTTATTGATAACTGTGATGTATATGATTATGCCCATAAAAAAAGGATATTTTTGATGGGCTGACGGTGATTTTAAAGAAAATCCGGGCAATGGGGAAGCCGGTAGTGGTCAATGGAGGAGATATCTATGTGACGGCATATCAGTCCCGTTTTGGTTCTGCTGCGGATATTATGACGGGTGTAAACCAGGAGTCGGTGTGGAGCAGGATTGATTTTACAACCAAAACATTCCATACGCAGAAAAAAAACGGAGCGGGAGTATTTCTGCCAGTATCTGCAGGCATGCAAAGCGGATGGAATGGATGTTTATCTGCTGGAATACACGACAGACCATAAACTGATCCGCAGGATTAAGAAGTATTGCAGGAAAAAGAAAATATGATTACTATATTGCGGATTCGCTGGAGCTGGGTATTTAATACAATGTGTTTTTAAGTTTGACTTTAAAAAGTAGATATCATACAATTACATTGTTGAAAAAAATGCTGCTGGTACAGCTGGAAGAACTTCATAAAAGTTGTCACCGCTGTTCCAGTGAAATAACAGGAGGATTAGAACCATGGGAGTACATTCCATAGATGCAGAGGATGATCAGTTTGCGTATCGTTATGATACACAGTTACTGATCGACAGAAGAGACAGGGATCTTGACGAGGATGAGATCGCAGATTACATCACGGAAAATTTTGAGGGAAACAGTCTGATTGCGGCTGGAGATGAGGATCTGGTCAAGATTCATTTCCACACGAATGAGCCGTGGAAAATTCTGGAATACTGCAATACGGTCGGAGAAATTTATGACATCGTGGTCGAGGATATGATCCGGCAGGCAGCAGGGCAGCAGGGATAAAAAGGCAGAGCGTCCGATACAGAATACTATAGTGTGACGCTGGAAATGAAAAGAGGTGCTGTCGCATCAGTAAATGATTGATATTTACTGGGCGGCAACACCTTTTTTCTTTTGATGCCATGAAGTATAGAAGGCCTTCCTTAAATGAACTTTAAAAAGTTTTAGACTATTTAGAAAAACTTTATTTGTCCCTGTGATACAGCTGCGTTACAATAAATATATACAAAGGGCGGATGGAGGAAATGATATGGCAAATACAACCAAGATTGCACTTGAAGCATCCTTAAAAGAACTCCTGCGGACAAAACCGATTGACAGGATCACGATCAATGATCTGACGGAACATTGTGGCATCAGCCGCATGACATTTTATTATCACTTTAAGGATATTTATGATCTGGTGGAGTGGGCATGTGTGGAGGACGGAAAGCGTGCGTTGCAGGGCAAAAAGACATACGATACGTGGCTTGAGGAATTGCGCAGATATTTGAGGCAGTATTGGAAAACAAGCCATTTATTATGAATGTATACCATACGGTTGCCCGCGAAAAAGTGGAGCAGTATCTGTATAAGCTGACGTATGAACTGATCGTAAATGTCGTGGAAGAAAAATGCAAAGGCATTACGATTGCAGACGGAGATAAACGCTTTATTGCAGATTTTTTATAAATATGGATTTGTGGGAATTATGCTTGACTGGATCGACAAGGGCATGCAGGAGGATTACCATAAGATCGTTATGATGATGGGGACAGCACTCGATGGGAATATTGCGCGGTCGATTGAGAATTTTAAACAGAAATAAAAATTAATCAAAATGCCTGAAATGATAAAAATTTTATCATTTCAGGCATTTTGTAAATGGTATCTTTTCATAGAGATGGTAAGATAACCATATCGTATTTGTTCCACAAATGATCTGTCGTGTTACAGGTTTTATGATTTTATGGGAATTGATTTTGAAATGAATCAGAAACCTGTAACGAAGAAACACTAAATGAGAAGTATCCCAGAAATCAGAAAGGAGTTTTTCTATGTCAAATAAAAATAAGAAATTAGGACTTGAATCGCAGCAGTTGCGGCAGCCGGTGCAGGACTTGTATATGCTGCACAGAAAACCAGCCAGCAGAAAGTAAAGAAGATCGCAAAGGCAGCACCGCCGG
>VOFJ01001496.1_pt1 | contig 33601 bp, 42 predicted proteins | sample 5384081 | NCBI WGS metagenome assembly VOFJ01 (sample SAMN12384729, study PRJNA508395) | human gut metagenome | isolation source: healthy gut I | host: Homo sapiens | reverse complement strand
CGCGCGAAAAACCCTGAAAAAGACAAAGAAAAAGGCATCAATATTCCCCTTGCAGGGAGATTGATACCTTGGTGATACCTCGTTTGCTTTCAGGGAAACGCGCGGAAGAAAAAGTCGCTTTGTGCCAACGCCGCCGGCTTGTGCCGACGCGGGAATTTTATCAGCGCAGGGTTGTCAATCCTGCCTTCGCGAAAGGGGCGAAAAAGCGCTCGCGATAAACGAGAAACTTTTGCAAGCGAATCCCGCCGCGATGAATTTACCGATATGCCTGTGACTTTCTGCGCGCCCACTGCGCGCGCTATCCAGAGCTGGCGCTTCAGGACGTTCCCTGGGGCGCTCATCAGAGCGCCTTTTGCTGCGAGCATCTGATCGCCGACCTGTCCGCTGCCGTAGATTACATCTGCGCCGAAGCGGCGCGAAGCGGTGATCGTATCTCCGAGCTCGTCGAGCTGCTCGGCGGCGACTACTGCCGTGTGCACCTCGGCGAAGCTTGCAGGACGGCTTGAGCGCGGAGACGTTTGCGCGGTTTTTCGCCCTGCGCGGCACGAGTGGGCGCGAAAAAGCTCGAAGGACAGCCACCGCCTGCAGACAATGGCCGACGCGGGGCGAGCTGCCGTTTCTGCGCAGGAGACGGCGGAAGTTGTTGAGAGGGTGGCGTAAAGTGGACGCTTTCCGCGCACCCGGAGATATTTCGGGCAGAATTACGCGCCTGCGTACCGCTGTCCCGCAGGCGCGACTCTCGCTCGCGCGCTGCCGCGCTGTTTGCGTACCGACCGCCCGGGCGGAAAGAAGCCGGCGTGCTCGTCGCGCCATCGAGGGCGGCAGCGCCAGCGGCAAGACGACGCTCGGCGAGCTGCTGCAAAAAAAAATGTTTACGCTATTGCCCTGTCTTCCACATGGACGACTTTTTCTCTGGCCCGAGCAGCGCACGGAAGCGCGCTTCACGCAGCCCGGCGGCAACGTCGACCGCGAGCGCTTTTGAAGAGGTGCTGATCCCTTCTGCGTGCGAGGGAAGCAATCTCGTCGACTACCGCCGCTGACTGCGCTGACGTTTACCATCGCCCCCGCCGCAGCGGGATTAAGGCGGGGAACATAACATTGTCGAGGGCGCGTAATCTATTTCACCCCGACCTTGCGCTGTACTATTTATCTATCCGTTTTTCTGCCGATTTCGCAAAAACAGCGAGCGCATCCTCAAAACGAATGCGCCCGGCGCAAAGTTTTTCGACCGGCTGGATCTCGAGCAGCGCTATTTCGACGCGCTTCGATGCGGAACTGCTGGGTGATCTCATCCCCTTTCGGCGACGATAACAGCGTGCCGCCGAGCGCGATGTGCCGAGCATACCTTGACTCGGCACGCCACAAGAACGACCAGCAGCGAAATGGTATTGTGTGAAGCATCGGCTTTGCGCCAGACTTGCGCTTTCAGCGCGCCGCGAAGTTCGTATTGAGGCCGATGGCGGCGAGCGCCGCGACCATCAGGAACTTTGCTGATACTCTTTGAGCGTCGTAGCGAGGCCCGCGGGAATGACGCCGACGCTGCACAGAATGGACATTACCGAGGAAAAACCGAGGATGAACCACGGGAACACCGACTTCATATTGACCTTGACGCCATGGTCGCCGCTTTGCGCGGCGGCCTTTTCTTGAGGTGCACGCTGATGGCGGCGAAGACCAGCACCGCGGGATGATGGCGAGTGTGCGCGTCAGCTTGACCATCGTGGCAAAGTCGCCTGCGGCCTCGCTGAAGGCGTAGCCCGTGGCGACGACGCTCGAGGTGTCGTTGACCGCCGTGCCGGCCCACAGGCCGAACGCCGCGTCGGAAAGGCTCATCGCGCGGCCGAGCAGCGGAACACGACGACCATGATCGTGTCAAAGAGGAACGTTGCCGACATGCCGTAGGCGATGTCCATGTCCGTTGCCTCGATGACCGGCGCGATGGCGGCGATGGCGCTGCCGCCGCAGATGCCCGTGCCCCGTTGATGAAGGCTGCTCGTCTTCCAGTCGCTCCCCCAGCGCCTTTGCCGATCACATAGCCGAGGCCGAAGCACGTCGCCAGTGTGAAGAGCATGATTTGAGCGAACTTGCCGACCGTCAGCACGGTCGTGATGTTCAGGCTGGCGCCGAGCAGGATGATGGCGAAATTTTTTGAATTTTCTTTGAGGTGAATTTGATGCCCGGCTTCGTCTTGTCATTCGGCGCGTAAAAGCGGTTCACGATCATGCCGATGAACACGCGCGGATGAATGGACGCGCCGATCAGGCAGCCCCACGGATTCCTCCAGCTGCTCTTAAAAACTCGGGCCACCACGGCGATGACGAGCGCGATGGCGCAGCCGGGCAGTACTTTTTACGGATTCGATAAATTTCCTCTTTCATGTGCTTTTTCTCTCCTCCAATGTGTTGCGGGTGTATTATATCACCGGACCCATGATATAATAAAATTATAAATAAGAATATGTCGATTCCTGTTTGTTATCGACAAAGGAGAGAGAACATGGACCAGCGGCTTGAGACCTTGGACCGTGTGCGCCACGATGAACTAATGCGGGCGGCGGAGCAGCTGCATTTGACGCAGCCCGGCCGTGACGAAACAAATCAGGCGCTTGAAGCGCTGTACGGCGTGCGCCTTTTACCTACGACAGCCGAAAGCCCGTGAAAAGCCGCAGGGCGAAACGCTTGAGATCTACGCCATCAGCCAGCGCATCAGGACGAGGAGCTGCGCCGTGCGCTCAAACGGCAGGAGAAGACGAGCCTTCGCATCGGCGCGACGAAGTCCATCGGCGACTATATCCTGCTGCCGCAGATTATCCGCTTTTGAAAGAACTGACAACGAGCTTTTTACCGGGCTGACACATGGCACACCTGCCTCGCCCAGCTCGAGGGCGGTGAGCTTGACTCGTCGTGCTCGAGGGCATTACTTTTCGACAAGAGCCGGTATTGAGGAGAGCCGCACGGAAAGCCCTAAGCATCGGCATCTGTGCGAAAGACGCGCCCGTTTTCGGGCTGTGAGGTGCCGATGGATGAGCTCTTTCCGAAGCGGCTCATCCTTGCAGCGAACTGGGGCCCCGGCACGCGAAAGATTTGTGAGAGCTGAGCTTCATGCAGTGGCTGCCACCTTTGGCCGAGGCGTTTCGCGCGAAGGCCCCGCATCAGCAAGCCTAAGCTCATCCGGCATCTGGTGAGCGAGGGCCGCGGGCGTGAGCCTTGCTTTATGCCGTCGTCAAGAAACGACGCGCAAAGTCTGGCATTTTTTCCTGCCCGCCGCCCGAGACGGCGCAACGAGCGAATGCCGTGCCTCAAAATTCACCATCAGTTCGCGCTTGCGCGGCGTTCCTGATTCGTACCCTGAATACCCTGCCGATCTGCGCAAAAAAATGCGGGGAAATTGAGCGATAAGACCGCGCTTATGGAATCAGTCAATGAAAAACTCAACATTTTTCTGTAAAATAGAGCTCGGATAAGATAGTGATGATCGCCGCGCGATATTTTGCTGCGCGCGGTAAAGCACGCGGCCGCGAAAAAGGGGAGAGCAGGAACATGAGCGATATCAACGGCAGCAAACCCACCAATTTCCCTCTGGATGAGAGTAAACTGGGTTTCAAAAATTCCCCGCACGGACGCCCGGCGCAAAACGTCCTCAAGCTCGGCAGTATGATCACGAACCGCATCGGCCTCAAAGGCCACGGCGGATGACCCCGAATACTGGGGCCTGGCCAGCGTGATGACCGATGAGATGGTGGAGGTCGCGCTGAAGATGGGCGTGCGTAAGCCCAAGACCACCGAGCAGCTGATGAAGCTAACCAAAATGGAGCGGGAGCCGCTGGAAAAAGCTCTCACGGAGATGGGCGTGGACAGGCATCATCGAGTACAACTGGGAGAACCCGACGGCAAGAACCCCAAGCATGAAAAGCGCTGCCGCTGTTCGTCCCCGGCAGCGCGGAATTTCTGAACATGCGCAAAAAGCCAGATCGACGAGCATCCCGAGGTCGCGGCGTTCTTTGAGCGCATGACGATTCCCCCGCTCGAAAAGATCACGCCCATGGTGCCGCCGGGAGGCGCCGGCATCGGCATGCACGTGATCCCTGTGGAAAAGGCCATCGAGACGGAGAACGAGTCCGTTGACTTAGGAGCACATCTCTTACTGGCTCAGCAAGTACGAGGGGCAAGTATGCCAAGAGCATGTGCTCCTGCCGCGCTAGCCGCGCCAAGCTCGGCGAGGGGCTGCGGCGACGACGCCGAAAGCTGGTGCATCGGTGTGGGCGACATGGCCGACTACATCGTCGAAACACAGCGCGGCGAATACATCACGAAGGACGAAGCGCTCGAAATTTTCAAAAAGGCCGAGGACAACGGCTTTGTCCACCAGATCACGAATATCGACGGTGAGCAGAAAATTTTCGGCATCTGCAACTGCAACGTCAATGTCTGCAACGCGCTGCGCACATCGCAGCTGTTCAACACGCCGAACCTGTCGCGCAGCGCGTATGTTGCGAGCGTCGAGAGCGAGAAGTGCGTCGCCTGCGGCCGCTGCGTCGAAAACTGCCCCGCGGGCGCGGTCAAGCTGGGACAGAAGCTCTGCACGAAGGACGGCTACATCGAATATCCCCGTCAGGAGCTGCCCGATGAGATCAAGTGGGGGCCTGAAAAGTGGAGCGTCGATTATCGCGACAAAAACCGCATCAACTGCTACGATACCGGCACCTCGCCGTGCAAGACGGCCTGCCCGGCGCACATCGCGGTGCAGGGCTATTTGAAGCTCGCCGCGCAGGGCAAGTACCGCGAAGCCTTGCAGCTCATCAAGCGGGATAACCCTTTCCCGGCGGTCTGCGGCCGCATCTGCAACCGGCGGTGCGAGGACGCCTGTACCCGCGGCACGATCGACCAGGCGGTGGCCATTGATGAGGTGAAGCGCTTTATTGCCCAGCAGGACCTGAACGCCGAGACCCGCTTTGTTCCCGAAAAGGTCATCCCAGGTCGACGGCGAATTTTCCGAGAAGATCGCCGTCATCGGTGGCGGCCCCGCCGGCCTTTCCTGCGCCTATTACCTCGCTGAAAAGGGCTACCGCCCGACGGTGTTTGAAAGGGAAGCGCGTCCCGGCGGCATGCTGATGAACGGCATTCCGAGCTTCCGCCTTGAAAAAGACGTGGTGGAGGCAGAAATCGACATCCTGCGTGAACTCGGTGTCGAGTTCCGCTGCGGCGTGGAGGTCGGAAAAGACGTGACCATCGCGCAGCTGCGCGAGCAGGGCTATCAGGGCTTCTATGTGGCCGTCGGCCTCCAGTCCGGCGGCAAGCTGAATATCCCCGGCGGCGACGCGGACGGCGTCATGGCGGGTATCGACTTTATGCGGCAGGTCAACCTGCATGAAAAGAAGACGCTTTCCGGTAAGGTCGTCGTCATCGGCGGCGGCAACATCGGCGCAGACGTTGCGCGCACGGCGGTGCGCTGCGGCGCGGAGAGCGTTGACCTCTACTGCTTAGAGGCTTACGACGGTATGCCGATGGGCGAGGAAGACCGCAGCGAGTGCGAGCGCGACGGCATCACCGTCCACGCCGGCTGGGGCCAGACCGAGATCGTGGTGGAGGACGGCAAGTGCGCGGGCATCAGGTTCCGCAAGTGCGCACGCGCGTCAAGAACGACGAGGGCCGCTTCGCACCTGAGTTTGACGACAGTGTGAGCGAGCAGGCCGAGTGCACGACGGTTCTCTACTGCATCGGCCAGAAGGTCGACTGGCGTGAGCTGCTCACCGGCACCGCTGTTGAGTTCAACCCCAACGGCACGGTCAAGGCAGACCCCGTCACGTATCAGACGGCGGAAAAGGATATCTTCGTCGGCGGCGACGCCTATACGGGTCAGAAATTTGCCATCGACGCCATCGCTGCGGGCAAGGAGGGCGCGATCTCGCTGCACCGTTTTGTCCAGCACGCGACGTTGACGGTCGGCCGCAACCGCCGCCAGTTCATTGAGCTCGACAAGGAGAACGCTCTGATCCCCGTCAATTACGACACAACGCCGCGCCAGCGCATCGGCTATAACGAGGCGCTGCGCAGGACGTTTAGCGACGAGCGCGTCGCGTTTACCGAAGAGCAGATCAAAAAGGAGACCGCGCGCTGCCTTAGCTGCGGCGCGAGCATCGTCGACCCGAACAAGTGCATCGGCTGCGGCGTCTGCACGACGAAGTGCGCGTTCGACGCCATCCACCTGCACCGCGAGAGACCGGAGTGCAGCAAGATGTACGCCTGTGAGGACAAGATGAAGGCCATCCTGCCGTACATGATCAAGCGTGAGTTCAAGATCAAGCGTGCGGCGAGAAAGAGCAAGTAATGCACGAGCTGGGCATTGTCTTCCACGTCATCAAGAGCGTGGAAAAAGATCGGAGAAGGAAAACGGCCTGACGAACGTCGCGTCCGTGACGCTCGAGCTCGGCGAGGTGTCCGGTGCGATCCCGCACGAACTCGAAAGCTGCTGGAACTGGGCAGTCAAGAGGACCGAGCTTTTACCGGAGGCCGCGCTCAAGATCGAGACCATCCCCGCCGTTACGTACTGCGAGGGCTGCGGGCGCGACTATCCCACGGTGCAGTTTGGCCGCACCTGCCCGCACTGCGGCAGCGAAAAAACGTGGCTCAAGCAGGGTAGCGAGATCAACTTTAAAGGAGATTGAGGCGATATGACAGAACCCTATAAGATCATCGAGGTGAAAGAGAGCGTCTTCGCCGACAACGACCGCGAGGCCGCACGCCTTCGCACGCAGCTCAAGCAGGACAGAACGTTTCTGCTGAACCTGATGTCCTCGCCGGGCAGCGGCAAGACGACGACGCTGCTGCGCACGCTTGAAGCGCTCAAGGATGAGCTGCACATCGGCGTGATGGAGGCAGACATCGACTCCGACGTGGACGCGAAGACTATCGCGGACGCGGGCGTCAAGTCCATCCAGCTGCATACCGGCGGCATGTGCCACCTCGATGCAAGCATGACGGACAGGGCCTCAAAGAGATCGGCACGAAGGACTTGGATCTCGTCGTGCTCGAAAACGTCGGCAACCTCGTCTGCCCCGCGGAGTTCGACACGGGCGCGGTCAAAAACGCGATGATCCTCTCCGTGCCGGAGGGACACGACAAGCCCCTGAAATACCCCCTGCTTCACGGTGTGCGACGCTCTGATCATCAACAAGATCGACGTGCTGCCCTATTTCGACTTCGACATGGAAAGGTCGTCGAATACGCGCACATGCGCAACCCGAAGCTCAAGATATTCCCCCTCTCCGCCAAAACCGGCGAGAGCGTGGACGCTTGGTGCGACTGGCTGCGCGAGCAGGTGCGCGCTTGGAACGGGTGAGAAAAGGGAAAGAGATGTACCGCAAGGTACATCTCTTTTTTTGTTATGCGTCCAGCCGAAAGACCGACGGGTAAATTTGTCCGTCCCTGAACTCGAGCACGCCGTAGGTCGGGCGGCGGGGATCGCCGATCGAACCGGGATTCATCATCATCGGCCGCGACGCCGCGTCCACGAGCGGCACGTGCGTGTGCCGAAGAGCAGAATAATGTCGGCGTTCATCTCGAGCGCGCGGTACTGCGCGCGGAGAAGTCCGGTCTTCACCCCTAACGTGTGCCCGTGCGCGATGAGCACGCGGTGATCGTTCAGAATCAGCACGCGCTCAAAGCGCTTTCAAAGCGCCAAAGTCGCAGTTGCCGGGGACCTGCTCGAGCGGCAGGCTGGGGAAAAGTTCACGCAGCTCCTCGACATCGCGCCAGCCGTCGCCAAGATGGATGATGCCCTGCGGCTTTACGGAGCTCCACCGCGCGCACCATGTTGTCGACATTACCGTGCGAGTCGGATGAGTACCAAGTATTTCATAGCGCTTACAGGAACTTGTCGAGCTCTCGCTCGACCTCATCCATTTTTTTGATCTGCGGCTTGTCGATGCGATAGCCGCCCTTGACGACCATGTCGAGCTCACGCAGCGCGCTCAAATTCTGAAGAGGGTTGCCGGAGCAGACGATCAGGTCGGCCTGCTTGTCCGCCTCAATGCTGCCGGTCAGATCACCGATGCCCGCGAGCCGGGCATTGAGTTTCGTCGCGCTGTAGAGCGCGAACGCGGGCGTCACGCCGCAGTATTTGACGAAATAGTGCAGCTCGCGCCACATGTCGTAATGTGTGATGTACGGGCAGCCGACGTCCGTGCCGAGACCGACTGGCACGCCCGCGGCAGGTTGCCTTTGCGAGCGCGACGATGCCGTCGAAGACGATCTTGCCGTTTTCCTGCTGCTCATACGTCGCGTGCGAAATGCTGCGGTCGAAGAGCGCGTAAGGGCAGGGCGGGGGAAATGGTCGAAATTTGGAACGCCTTTATGCTGCTTGAAGAGCGTGATCATTTCATCCGCTTGGCTGCGCGCCATGCTCGATGGAGTCGACGCCGTTTTGCAGCGCGGCCATCACGCCCTCCAGGACTCAACGACGTGCGCCGCGACGATCATGCCGAGCAGATGTGCCTTGTCGCACGCGGCCTTGACAGCTCAGGCTGCATGCGCAGCACGCCGGGCTCGCCCACGACTTCGGCGTCCAGCACGCCGGTGATCATCAACGATGAGGTCGGGCTTTTCGGCGGCGATCTTTTCGACGAGCGCCGCGGCCTCTTCGGCGGAGTGCGCCTCGTAGGCGAGCGAACTCGCCATGTGGCCTGCCGGGGACGGAGACTGCCATGTTCGACGCCAGCACGCGCGGGCACTTTGCCTGCCGCGGCGAGGTCGCGAATTTTCGTGTCGTGGGTCGGCGACGCCGCCGACTGCGGATGGTCGGGGACGCCGGAGAGCAGCTCGGTTTTGGCGTAGCCCCTCGCACATGCTGACAATCGATCCTGTTCGTCAGCGCGCAGGGAGGTGATGAGTTTGACGAGCTTTTGGGGTCGCTCGCCTTCTTCTTGGGCCGGCCCGGGCGGGCAGGTGCGCGATGCATGTTGATGAGACCCGGCAGCACGTACTTCCCGCCGAGGTCCGATTGCCTCGCAGCCTGCGAGGGATATGCTGTGCGTCGACGATCTCATTGATTTTTCGTTGGGTCGATGCAGACGGCCTTTGCCGTCTGCGGCTCCCGCCGTGCTCAGAGCCGTCGAAAGAAGCACGTCGCAGTTTGTCAAATGCGTACTTTTTGTCGTTGTGGTACATCAGCGTGTGCGCCTTCCTGTTATCGAATCTGGCCGCTGCCGGTGATGACATTTATAGGTGCTCAACTCAAAGTCGAGCCCCATCGGGCCGCGGGCGTGGAGCTTCTGCGTGGAGATGCCCATCTCGCAGCCGAGGCCGAACTCGCCCCCGTCGGTAAAGCGCGTGGAGACGTTGACATAGGTCGCGGCGCTGTCCGTGCCGTTGATAAAGCGCTCGGCGCTCGCGGCGTCCTCGGTGACAATGGCGTCGCTGTGGTGCGTCGAGTGGGCAAGCACGTGCGCGATGGCGGCATCCAGACTGTCCACCACGCCGACGGCGAGAATGTAGTCGAGATACTCGGTGTCAAAGTCCTGCTCGCCCGCCGGTGTGCCGTCGATGATCTGCGCCGCGGCCGCATCGAGCCGCAGCTCGACCGGCGTGAGCCCCTGCGCCGCGCGGTCATCGACCAGCGCCTTTTTGAGCATGGGCAGGAACTTCGCCGCGACCGCCCGGTGCACGAGGCAGACCTCCTCGGCGTTGCAGACCGAGGGGCGGCTGGTCTTGGCATTTTCAATGATGCGCACGGCCTTGCCGAGGTCGGCGTACTGATCGACGTAGACGTGGCAGATGCCCGTGCCGGTCTCGATGCAGGGCACGGTGGCATTGCGCACGCAGGCGCGGATGAGCCCTGCGCCGCCGCGCGGGATGAGCAGATCGACGAGGCCCTTGGCCTGCATGATCTCCGTGGCGCTCTCGTGGCTGGTGTCCTCGACGATGTTGACGATGTCCGCATCACCGCCGGCTGAGACGATGCCCTGCTTGAGCGCCGCGACGATGGCCTTGGCCGTGTGGAAGGCCTCCTTGCCGCTGCGGAGCATACAGACGTTGCCGCTCTTGATGGCGAGCGCCGCCGCGTCGGACGTGACGTTCGGCCGGCTCTCATAAATGATCGCCACAAGGCCGAGCGGCACCTGCTTTTTATAGATCTTCATGCCGTTGGGGTGGTCGATCTGCGCAAGGATGCGCCCCGTGTGATCCGGCAGCGCCACGGTCGCGCGGATGCCGTCGGCCATGGCATCGACACGCCCGCGATCCAGATAGAGCCGGTCAAGCATGACGTCCGAGATGTGGCCGCGCGCGGCATCCATGTCCTCGGCGTTGCAGCGCAGGATCGCATCGCACTGTGCCTGCAGGCTGTCGGCCATGGCGGAGAGAATGCGGTTTTTGTCCTCGGCAGAGGCGTTGCAGATGCTCGGCCACGCGGCCTTCGTCCGCTTGAGAATATCGAGAGTCGTCATAGCAGTTCCTCCTCAGATTTTGGGATCAAGAATCTTGTGCCGACGCGCTTGCCGCCGACGATATCATAGAGCACTTCCGGTTTTTCGCCGTTTGCAATGACCATCTCGCAGCCGGCCGCCGTGGCGATCTGCGCCGCGTGCAGCTTGGTGACCATGCCGCCGGTGGCAAGCTCCGAGCCTTTGTCGCCCGCGAGCGAGAGAATACGCGCGTCGATGACCGGGACGGTCTCAATGAGCTTGGCATCCGGGTCACGGCGCGGGTCGCGGTCATACAGGCCGTCGATGTCCGAGAGCAGGATCAGCAGATCCGCCGAGACGGTCGCCGATACGATCGCCGAGAGCGTATCGTTGTCGCCGATGACGATCTCATCCGTGGAGACCGTGTCGTTCTCGTTGATGACCGGCAGTGCGCCGTGAGTTTAAAAGCCGCGCGGAAGTGTTGTGGAAGTTCGTTGTCGCCGCCCCCTTTCGGGATATCCGGGTGGTGATGAGCACAAAGCCAGTTTTGGTGTGTGGTTATACTGGTGAAGAGTTTGTCGTAAATCGTACATCAACTGCACTGGCCGACAGCGGCGGAGGCCTGTTTGTCGGCACGTCTTTCGGCCAGCACCAGGTTGATGGTTAAAGCCCATGGCGATGGCGCCAGAGGAGACGAGGATGATCTGTGTCCCATATTTTTGCAGGTCGTTAAAAAACCTTGCACAGCTTTTCCATACGCCGGATAATTCAGCCGCCCCGTGCCAGCGTGGATGCCGACCTTGACGACAATTCTCATCGTGATCCTCCCGATCGCGCGGACGCGCGATTGATTTTTCGCCCATTATACCGCGTCGATTTGCATTTTGTGCACCTTTGCAAATTTTACGCGTACCGACACAGTAGTGAAAGCGCGCTCGTTTTGTGAGATTCTGCCAAAACGGTTTCGCGACCCTAAGCATCACGTCGAGCATGCCTTGATTCAGGGGTGATGACCTTGTTGTTGTGATAAAGCACCTGCCGCCACTCGGTTCATCTGACAGTCGGTCATTAGGATGATGGCAAGGTTGCCCCCTTTGTGAATGCTCATCTTCGCCGTGTAGCGCGGCAGCACGGGAGAGATACTTTGGATTCTCGCGGATGAGCTTGAGCGCGAGCGTGTCGCTCTCGAGCTCCAAAAACGGCTCGACACTTAGATCCTGACGGGCAAGCTCATGGTCGAACTGCCTGCGGTAGGCTGCCGTGGTTCATCAGGATGAACGGGTGCGACACAAAGGTCGGCTTAAGTGCACATCATCGCGGGCAGAGAGCGGGTTTTCCGTGTTCGTCACGATGACGACGTCCTCCTGCGCTTCGAAGACTTTGACAAAGGTGTAAGCGCAAAGATCTGTCATCGAGCGTGTAGATGATGTCGAGCCTTCTTGACGAGCATTTCGGTGATGGAGGCGAGCGTTCGCGTGCAGGCCGCGATCTGCGGAAAACGCTCGTGGTAGAGCGGCACGATGTTGTGGCGGAACGCAGGCAGAGCAGCGAATTGAGCGTGCCGACGCGCACGGTGCCGCTCAGCTCGGAACTGACGAGGCAAAGGCGCCGGTATCGGCGCGATGGCGTCACCACGTCGCGCGCGTAGGAGACAAAGTCCTTGCCGTACTGCGTGATGGAGACCGTTTTGCCGATGCGGTCAAAGAGTTGCACGCCCAGCTCGCGCTCGAGCTGCTGGATCTGCACCGTGACGGCGGACTGGGAATAATCCAGAGCTTCCGCTGCACGGGAGAAGCTCTTGAGCTCCGTGACTTTTAAGAATGTGACCAGGTTGCGGACTTCCATGGCTGTCCTCCGATTCAAATTTGTAATACATTTTCAAAAATATATTAGTGGAAATATCTTAATTTGTCAATAGACGCATTATAAAAATAATGAGTCGGGCGAAAAGTCGGCCGTGGACACACGGCCGGCTTTTTATGAAGGGGATCAGTCCTTGTACTCGTGGTGCAGCAGCAGCTCGTGCGCGCGCTCATTGAGACCCGCGGCATACATCGCGTCGAGGACGGTTGCGCTTGCGCTTGAACGCTGCGCTTGAACATCGCGCTGCGGTCGATCGCGCTGCGGTCGATCTCGTACAGGCCGTGGGCGCGCTTGAGCTTGGTGCTCATCAGCGCGTAGGGCTGGCCCGCGCCGCCGACGCAGCCGGTGCGGCAGGACATGACCTCGACCAGGTCGACCTCGACCTCGCCGTTTTCGATTTGATCGAGCAGCTTTGCCGCGTTGGCAAGGCCGTGGGCCAGGGCGACGCGCACGTCGCGCCCGTTAACGGGGATGGTCACAAAGCGGATGGCCTCCGTGCCGCGAAGACCGCTGTGCTCGAGCATGCGCAGGACGTTTTTGCTCTTGTCGGGCAGGCAGCAGCGGAGCACCGCCTCCGCCACGCCGCCGGAGGTGCCGAAGATTTCGGCCGCGCCGCTGCCCATGCCGAACGGCAGGTCGGGCGACTCCTTTTCGAGCATCTGGAAGCGGATGCCGGATTCCTTGATCATCTTGATGACCTCCTGCGTGGTCAGCACGAGGTCGACGTTCGGTACGCCGTCGCGGCGGAATTCCTCGCGTCCGGCCTCCATTTTCTTGGCTGTGCAGGGCATGATGGCGATATGGAAGGTCGTGCGGCCGTCGGCGGCGTCCTTTTCGCGGTACTTGTCCTTTAAGACCGTTGCGAACATTTGCATAGGCGAGAGTGCGGAGGACAGGTTCTTGATGAACTGCGGGCGCTCCTGCTCCACATAGCGCACCCAGGACGGGCAGCAGGATGTCATCAGCGGGAGATTTTCGCCTGTTTCCAGGCGGCGGAGGAATTCCTTCGATTCCTCGCGCACCGTGAGGTCCGCGCCGAAGATCGTATCGTAAATTTCGTCCGCGCCCATGATTTTGAGCGCCGTGACGAGCTTGTCGAGCACATTTTCGCCCGCGGGCAGACCATAGGCCTCACCGATGGCGACGCGCACGGCGGGCGCGATCTGGATGACGACGCGCTTTTGCGGGTCGTGCAGGGCACGCCACGCCGCGCCGATGTCGTTTTTGACGGTGATGGCGCCGGTCGTGCACACGGCGGCGCACTGGCCGCAGCTGACGCAGTGCGTGGTCGAGATGGGCTGATCGTCGCCTGCCTCAATGTGCAGCCCGGGGCCGCGGCCGGCAAAGCGCAGATTGCTGACGCCCTGCACCTCGTGGCAGACGCGCACACAGTCGCCGCAGAGGATGCACTTGTTGAGGTCGAATGTGACCGCAGGGCTTGAAAAGTCCATCGGTACATGCTCGCGCGTATCCTTGAAGTGAACGTGATGGATGCCGAAGCGCACGGCCATCTCCTGCAGACGGCAGGAGCGGTTTTTTTCGCAGGCGGTGCAGTCGCGGCAGTGCGAGGCAAGCATCAGCTCCAGTATCATGCGGCGGTACTTGAGAAGGCGCGATGTGTTGGTGCGGATGCGCATGCCGTTTTTCGGCTTGGTCGTGCAGGCGGCGTCGATCTTGCCGGTGTCCAGATCCTCGACCATACACATGCGGCACGCGCCGTAAACGGAAAGGTCGGAGTGGAAGCAGAAGTTCGGCATTTCCACGCCCGCCTTGCGGCAGACATCCATGATCGTGGGCTCGTCGTCGAACTCCACGCGGATGTTGTCGACATACATAATACCCTTAGCCATCGATCTCCACCTCCTGGATCGCATCAAAGGGGCAGGCCTCGATGCAGGTATAGCATTTGACGCATTTTTCCGAATCGATCACGAACGGCGACTTGATGACGCCCGTGATGGCCTCGGCGTGGCAGGAACGCGAGCACTTGCTGCATCCGCGGCAGATGCTCGGGTCGATCTCGAGGCGGATGCGGTTATAGGGAAGTCCACCCGGCTCGATCGGCTCGCGGTCAAGCTCGCAGAGCGCGCAGTCCCCACGCAGGTGATCCTTGAATTCCTCGGGAAAGTATTTGATGGCCGTCTCCAGCGTGTGGTAGGAATTGCGGCCCAGATTGCAGAACGCCGTGATCGAGATCATCTCGCCAAGGTCGGTGAGCATATGAAAGTCCGACTCGCTGAGGCGGTAGTCCCGCATGGCCCAGAGCAGCTCGTTCATGCGCTTTGTGCCCTCGCGGCAGGGAACGCACTTGCCGCAGAACTCTGTCTGCGTGTACTGCATAAAGCGACACGCGACATCGACCATGCAGCGGTCCTCGTCGAGCACTCGTGATGACGCTGTCGCCGCGGCGCACGGCGTAGGGCTTGAGCTTTTGAAAGTGCAGGGGCAGATCGAGATGCTCAGCGACGAGAAGGCCGCCGCTCGGGCCGCCGATCTGCACCGCCTTAAACTTTCCCCATTCGGAATGCCGCCGCCGATCCGTAGATCGCCTCTCGGATGGTGGTCGCCTCGTCGGGAATGTCTACATAGCCGGGGTTGGCGATGTCACCCTTGAGTAAAAAAATTCTTGCCATTTCTCTCTCCGTGTTTCGTTTTTAAATTTCAAAAATCTAATAGAATATATAGCACGAAAAACTCTAACACTGCGCCTTAAAATTGTAAAGGGATGCACTGATAAATTATTTGAATAGGAGAGCGGGCTATAAGCAAAAGACGGAGGAGACCGCCTATAATAAGGCGGTCTCCTCCGTTTCTTCTTCATCCAAAAGCTGCATGATCGACACTTCGAACGCCGTGCGTTCCTCACTGCCGCTTTCGAGCAGCTTGGTGTAGGTCCGGCTCTGCACGCGGCCCTCAAGCGCCAATCGCTCGCCGACGTCCATGCCCGCGATCTGCACGGCGGTCTGTCCCCAGGCGATGGTGGGTGTAGTCCGCGCGCCCGTAGTGGCGGTTGACTGCCAGAATGACATCGCAAATGCTGGTGGCCGAGCGGCGTGCGCCGCAGCACGGGCTTTTTGCACAGCGCGCCCGAAAGCAGGATGTGGTTAAAGTACGAGCCGTCGCCTCGGCTCGATGCTCTGGGCGAACATTAAGTGATGACCAGACGGCTGCCGTGCCCGCTGCGGTTGTTGAACGAGCGGAGCTGTCCGGTCACGCGCAGGGGCGTGCCCTCTGCAATGTCGGTGCCCTCCAGCAGAGTGGAGGGGGCAAGGATGAGCGGCAGGTCACTCTGCCCGGACAGACGCTCCACACGCAGCGGAAAGCGGTAGAAGCTCTCGCCGTGATTCTCGTGCGAAAAGGAGGGAGCCGCGCCGGCTGTGCCCCAAAGCTCCACATAGTTCTGACTTTTTTCCATAGCGTACACCTCAAAGTATGTTGTTGGTGCAGTCTATGAAAGGAGCCACGCGAGTATGACAAAAGGGAAGCCCCTGCGGGCTTCCCTTTGCTGCGATTGGAGAGAGGAGCTTACATCTTGGAGATGATGTCCACGATCTCCGCGCCGATGCGCTTCTGCGCCTCAACGGTGGCAGCGCCGATATGCGGCGTGCAGGAAACCATCGGATGGGAGTACAGCGCGGAGTTGGAGGCAGGCTCGTCAGCGTAGACGTCCAGACCGGCGGCGCGGACCTTGCCGGATTCGAGCGCGGCCAGCAGAGCGGCCTCGTCGACGTTGGTGCCGCGGGAGGTATTGATGATGCACACGCCGTCCTTCATCTTTGCGATGCGCTCTGCGTTAATCAGTGCGCCGCCGTCAACTGCCGGGGCATGGACGGAGATGAAGTCGGACTTGGCAAGCAGTTCGTCCATCTCGACATAGGGGATGCCCAGCTGTTCTTCGATGCCGGGGATGTGGAAGATATCAAAGGCGATGACAGTCATGCCGATAGCCTTGGCCATGACGCCCAGATGCTGGCCGATGCGGCCGAAGCCGACGATGCCGAGGGTCTTGCCCTGCAGCTCGATGCCCTTGCCATATGCCTTCTTTTCCCACTTGCCCTCGCGCATGGTGTGTCCGGCGATGGACAGGTAGCGCGCGCAGGAGAACATATGGCCCATGGCCAGCTCTGCGACGGACTGAGAGGAAGCCTTCGGGGTGTTCTTGACGGTGATGCCGTTGGCCTCGGCATACTTCACGTCGATGTTGTCAACGCCGACACCGCCGCGGATGATGAGCTTCAGCTTGCCGCCCTTGGCCTCGTCGATGTGGTTCGCGCGGACCTTGGTCTTGGAGCGGACGACGACTGCGTCAAACTCACGCAGGGCCGCGCCCAGCTCTTCCGGAGCATAGAACTGCTCGACGACCTCGTGGCCTGCCTCACGCAGCTGCGCCATTGCGGTCTTGTCCATTCCATCAGTTACGAGAATACGCATGATAAAATCTCCTTATATTTGTTCTGTGAAATAAGGCGCGACAGGATATGCCGCGCCTTGTAGGTTTTCTTATTTGCCGTAGTTGGCTTCGAAGTTCTTGAGGAACTCGACGAGCGCTTCCACGCCCTCCTTGGGCATGGCGTTGTAGATGGAAGCGCGCAGGCCGCCGACAGACTTGTGGCCCTTGAGGTTGTCATAGCCGGCTGCCTTGGTGGCGGCGACGACTTCCTTGTCGAGATCGGCAGACCCGGTCACGAACGGGATGTTCATGAGGGAGCGGAACTCCGGCTCGACGGTGCCCTTGAACATCTTGGAGGAATCCAGGAAGTCATAGAAGACCTTCGCCTTGTCGAGATTGCGCTTGTGCATCTCTTCGAGGCCGCCGATGCTCTTCAGATACTTGAAGACCTTGCCGCAGCAGTAGATGGCCCAGCAGTTCGGGGTGTTGTACATGGAGCCTGCGCCTGCGTGCGTGCTGTACTGCAGGTAGATGGGCAGATCCTTCAGATCGTCGCGGATCAGATCCTCACGGACGATGAGACGACCATGCCGGCGGGGCCGACATTCTTCTGCACGCCCGCGTAGATCATGCCGTAGTCGGACACGTTGCAGGGCTTGGAGAGGAACATGGAGGACTGGTCGGAAACAAGCACATGACCCTTGGTGTTGGGCAGCTTGTTCCAGGTCACGCCATGGATCGTCTCATTTTCGCAGATGTAGACGTAATCGGTGTCTTCGGGGATATCCAGATCGGAGCAGTCGGGAACGTAGGTATAGTTCTTGTCCTTGCTGGAAGCAGCGACGATGACCTCGCCGACCTTCTTGGCTTCCGCGATGGCCTTCTTGGACCATGCGCCGGTCTCGATGTAGACGGCCTTGCCGTTCTTCATGAGGTTCATCGGGATCATGGAGAACTGGAGCGTTGCGCCGCCCTGAATGAACAGGACCTTATAGTTGTCGGGAATGCCCATGAGGTCGCGCAGATCCTGCTCGGCCTCGTCGATGATCTGCTGGAAAACAGGGGAACGGTGGCTCATTTCCATGACGCACATGCCGCTGCCGCGGTAGTTCATCATCTCGTCGCGGATCTCCTCCAGCACGGGCTCCGGCATCATTGCGGGGCCGGCGGAGAAGCTGTAGGTGCGATTGTACTTCATTGTTGGTTCGCTCTGATTGTCTTTTTTTGAGGTAATAGCAACAGAAATTGCATGATATGACAGCTACAGTATAGTCTATTGTGGGGGATAATCAATAGAAAAAAGCAAACTTATCATTTATTTAAAACAACTGTGCCGCGCTTTGAAAAACAAAAAAGGAAATGAAGAAATTGATTGACAAACGATGACCTTTCTGCTACGCTGACGATAGAAATTATCGCAAAAACAATAATTCTGGAGGTGCGATATGAAACGGCTAAGCCGGATCAAGACCTTACTTTTTGGCGGGAGGCGCTCATCTGCGCGCTGCTTTGCGCTCGCCCCTGGCTTTCGAGGGGCGACGCCTTTTCTGTCGCCGGATTCCCCGGCAGCGCAGTGGGGGCAGGGTTTGAGTGCGCTGGCCGCCTCGGGACGCTTTGGCTTCGCGCTGGCGTTCACGCTGTATGCCGCGGTGATCCTGCTGCCGCTCTATGCGCTCGTGCGCATCGCGGCGCAGCGGAGCTGAAGCCCGAGGACGCGCGCTGCTCGTGCTCATCGCGTTTGCCGCGGCCTGCGCGCTCTTTTCCGCACGGCTGGACCGCCTATTGGACACATCGGCGGGAGGCGCTTGTTCCCGCGCCTTACCCGCAAAAAAGCTCGCTTTCCGCGCTGCTCGCGGGCTGGGTCGTGCTGCGGCTGCTGCGCCGTTTTCCGGCGGCGATACGCAGGGAGCTCTTGAAGCTCTTCCGTGCGCTGCTTATCCTCGCGGCGGCGTACTTCGTCTTTGAGGTCTGCTTTTGCCGAATTTGCGGGCCTGTTTTCTGCCGTCGACGCGCTCAAGGCGGGCAACACCGCGCCTCCCACAGACGATACGATCCTGCCTGTGGCAACGGACATAACGGGTTCGAAAAGCCTTGTGTTCAGCTATGTTGTCCTCGCCCTGCGCTTTGCCGCGGAAGTCCTTCCTACGCTGCTCGCCGCGGCGATTTGGCGTCGCCCATCGGCCTTCTCGACACGATGGAAGACGGCGCATTTACGCAGGAGAGCGCCGCCTACGCGCCAAAGCTCGCCGAATGGTGTGTCAAGGTGCTCAAGATCAGCGTGCTGTTTGCGCTCGCGGTCAACGTTTTACAGGCGTTCTGTGCGCCGATGCTCCTGAGCACCAGCATTTCGATCCGTCTGCCGATCTTCGAGCTGTGCTTCGTGCTCGCAGCGCTTCTCGGTGCGCGGCTCATCGCCTCGAACGTCGCCCTTGCGGCGGACAACGACCTCTTTATCTGAGGGTGCTGCCATGGCGATCACGATACATCTCGACGAGGTGCTGAAAGCGCGTGGCATGACAAACAAGGAACTTTGTGCCATTGTCGGCATCACAGAGGCGAATCTTTCCATTCTGCGCAGCGGCAAGAAGGCTAAGGGCGTGCGCTTTGCAACGCTCAACCGCATCTGCTGCGCGCTCGAGTGCAATGTGGGCGACATTCTGCAATGCGACGGAGAATGGAGGCAGAGCATGAAGAAGTAAAACGATACTGATTTTTTGCTGCGATCCTCGCGGCGGCCTTTCTCATTGCCTTTCTTGACGGCGGCGCGGTGCAGTCCGCCGCGGACGAGGGAGGAAGAGGGCACGCTCATCGGGGCTTTCGTCTCGGAAGAGGACATCGACATCGGCGGTGATCTTGCGGTCTCGGCCGCGGGCAAATTCGTCTGGAAGGCCGGGCGGCTCTATATGGAGACAGACGACTGGTCCGCGCTCGGTGAGCGGCGGCGGCATCTACTGCACGATGGGAGCCGGACGCGCGCTACGGTGAGGAGGACGCCAAGTCGCCGAATATCACGATCTTCGGCGCACTCGGTGCGCCGCTGGGAAGGCCGGTATCGACGATGACAACGGCGTCCGTACGACGGACATCGACCTCTCCGGCGAGGTCTACGCCTGCGGCGACAGACAAGTGATTTTCAAATCCTTTATCCCATCTACCAGACGTCGGATGGACGCATTTATTGACGCGCGGCAACAGCATGGGCATGTCCGGCGCGGACGGCGCCAGCATGACCCACGCTCACGAGCGATAAGACCGAGACGATCGGCGGCAAGTCCGAGCGTGTGAAGGTCAGAGTCGCCATCACCGTTGCTGCCCGTCCGACGCCGACAAAGTTCACCGTCGCGCACATGGACGAAAATGACCAACTTTTGAAGCTCGAGGAGTTCGCGCCCGATGCGCTGCCCGAGTCCATCACCGCCGCGGACGGCGCGGCGTACCTGATCGGTACGAGCTATGGACAAGACGGGAACGGCGAGACGGCGGAATACGACATTTGCAGCCGCAGCAATGACAGTGCTCCGTATGCTTACTCAAATCTGGATACTTTCCGCTATCAGGACGGGAAGCTCTGCTCAATCAGCATCAAGGTCAACTGGGGGAGGGAACAGCATGAAAACGACGATCGCTTTTGCACTGGCACTCGCGGTGGTGTTCGGTGTGAGCTTTGCGCTCTACAAGCCTGGAGCGTATCGAAGCCGCGGCGCGGGAGACCATGGACGACGAATGGGTCGGATACTTCTTCGCCCTCGAACCCTTCGACGGCAGGCGCTACGCGACGGAGAACGGCGATGATTACGACTTCGGCGTGCCCGGCGTGCCGGTGTTTGTGACCATCACAGCGTTTGAACCCGACGATCCGGATTACGAAGAGGGCTCTGAATTCAACAATTCCGTCGGTGCGGCGGTGTCCGACGAGGTGGTGGGCAGCGGAATGCACATCAACGTCGACGACAACGGCAGCAGCTACGAGACGGGCGGAGATCGCGCTCGACGCGCGCTGGGACCAGGCGGAACTGTACGAATGTTTATGTCTACCGCACGCCCGCGGGGACTACTACGCTGAGTGCACGCAGACCAACGGCACGAACGTATGTTACAGGACACCCAGCGCAAACCTGAACCAGACGCGGACGATCTCGACCGAGCGGTCGAGCGACTGGCGCGTGAACGGCAAAAAGCGCAGAGCCGCTCGATCAAGGTGAGCGTTTCATTCGCGGCGCACACGGCGGAATCGGTCGAATTTGTCTGGATGGACAGCGATAAGAACGTTCTGTCGCGCGCGGAATACGCCGCTGACGCTCTTCCCGAGACGCTGGCCCGCACCCGAGCATGCGGCGCTTCTCGTCACGGCGATGCAGAGTGTGGACGGTACGACCGAGCGCACGCTCTGCACGCAGGACGATCTGTTCGCCAGAGCCTATGTTCCCTCGACGCTTTCCGGACTTCTGCGCGTTGTCGATGTCTCGCTCGACTGGGGAGAGGACGAGACTTAACCAATTTTAATAAAGGATTCGCTAAGAAAATGATTGCAATACGCGGGCAAAGCGGGTAAGATGGGGTTAACTCAAAGAAAGAGGAAATCTTGCCATGCGTCCCGACGGAACCCGGAGTGAAAGAGGCGTCCACCATCGTTTCGGCATTGCCCTATGTCATGCCGCGGCGCTACGACGCGCAGAATTTCATCACCGAATACGCTGATATGGAGGTCCTGCGCCGCTACATTCAGGAAAAGCGCCGCGAAGGCGTCCGCATCCGTATATATGACGCTCATTCTGGCGGCATACTTCAAGGCGTATCAGGAAAAATCCGAAGATCAACCGCTTTATCATGAACAGCAAGATCTATCAGCGCAACCACTTCTGCGTCAGCTTCGTCATCCCTGAAAACGCGCGCCGACGGCCGCGCGGACGAGACGTCGATCAAGGTGTTCTTTGAGGACGGGGACGATATCTTCTCCATCAACCGCAAGATCGAGGGAGGCGGTCGCGCAGAATCAGGTGGCCGCGCACAACAACAATACGGATAAATTCGCGAATTTCTGTTCGCCATCCCCATCCTGCCGGGGCTTTTGTTCGGCCTTGTCAAGCTGATGGACCGCTGCGGCGTGCTGCCGCGTAAGATCATTGATCTGAGCCCGTTCCACACGAGTCTTTTTATCACGAACCTTGCCTCCATCAACACGAATTCCATCTTCCACCACTGCTACGAGTTCGGCACGACGGGTGTGTTCGTCAGCATGGGCAAGCCTATTGCCAATTATATGAGCGGGGAGTATAATAAAAAAATGATCCCGCTCTCCGTCGTGATGGATGAGCGCATCTGCACGGGACACGAGTACGCGCTGTTCTGGGCGAGCGTGCGCCGCTATCTCAAGCACCCCGAGCTGCTGGAGGGGAAGCCGACGGAGGAAAACGCAGATCTCGCGGAGGAATGCGTTTGATCAGCAGCCACAAGCCGCAAAGCGCGGGATCTGCGCTTTGCGGCGTTTTCTATTTTTATATGTAGAAGAAAGGACAGGGAAGCTTCCTTGATCGAACCAAAGTCTCAGGTAAAGAAATGCAGCGCCCACGCAGAAATTTTGCAGCAAAACGAGGAACGCACCGTCTACCGCCTCAGAGAGACGGACGGCGAGGTGCGCATCACATCCTATCCCGTTTTCCCCGGCATTGAGCTTGCCTATCACGATGTGCACGCGCCGTCCTACCGTCTGGCAGAGCCGAATGCGGCGGGACTCATCGAGATCCAGCACTGCCGCGAGGGGCGTGCGGAATACTGCTGCGGCGGCGAGCATTACTTTTTGGCCCCGGAGAGGCCTCTCGTCGTGCGCCGTGCCGCCATCGAGGGGAGGTGGAGTTCCCACGGGGCACTACCACGGCATCACCGTCACGCTCGACCCCGCCCTTGCGCCGGACTGCCTGTCCTGCATTTTGCAGGATGTCGACGTCCGCCCCAGCGTGCTGGCGGAGAATTCTTCGCCGACTCGGAGTGCTTTGTCTCGCGTTCGTCGGCGCGCGTGGACATCTTCTCTGAGCTCTACGCGCCGTGCCCGCCGGCATCAGACGCGGCTACTTTAAGGTTAAGGTGCTTGAACTTCTGCTCTTTTGAGTGCGCTCGACGTGGCGCATGAAAAAAGCACGGCTATACCGCCGCGCAGGTGCGCCTTGCGCGCACGGCGCGCGACGACGCGCTTGCAAGCACGGAGGACGACATCGATCTCCGCGCTTGCACAGGAACTCGGTGCGTCGTCCTCGCAGCTCGCCGCGAGCTTTCGCGGCGTGTACGGCATGACGCCCGCAGCATTTTTGCGCGCGCAGAAGATGCACAGTGCCGCGCAGCTCCTGCGCACGAGCGACCGCACGGTGCTCGATATCGCGGGGCAAAGTTCGGCTATGACAACGCCAGCAAGTTTGCCAAGGCCTTCCGCAGTGTGATCGGTGTGTCGCCGAGCGCGTACCGCGCGGGCGCGGACAGCGACAGCTGCGCGCCGACGGCGGAAAAGGCAGAATAAAATTTTTTGGAGCCTCATCCGATCAATTTGGAGCGGATGGGGCTTCTTTTCGGGTATCCTAAGACACGTCAAGAGCGGGGACGCCGCTCCTAAAAGTTAGAGGAATCTAACTTCTGGGGAGCCACCACCGAAACCAAAGGGGGGAGGGAAACGGGCATGTCTGAAGAGATCCCCGTGCGGCAGGGTGCGCCGACGTTGGCAGGTATCAAACGGGCAGCCTCTTCCCCTTGTCGCTTGCGAAGATAAGGAAGCGCTCTTTGCGGACATCCGCCGCCTGAACCGCCTGCATGTGCCAAAGGGCCTGTGTCTGCTGCCGATCCGTTTCCTGAAAGGACAGGTCCTTTTGTACCTGTACCGCCCCCTCTGAGCTGCGGAGAGATTTGGAGGACGAACAGGCGGCCGAGATCCTGCACCACGCGGGCTGCCAATAGCGGCCACTGCGGACGCTGCATCGCAAACCTCATCCGCCGATTCCGCGAGGGCGGCGAATTCCCCCATGAGGTCGGGCTTTTTCCTCGTATCCGCCGGAGGACGTCAAGGGCTTCATCGACCACCGCGCCTGCAACTTCAAAATGCGCGGGGCTGTGGAAGGTCTACGGCGACGAGAAGAAGGCGCGCGAGCTGTTCGCCCGCTTCAAAAAAAATGCACAGGAGATTCTACTGCGCACTCTGGGAGGCCGGCTCGGGCATCGAGCAGCTTGCCGTGGCAGTGTGATAGATACTGATTTATGAAAGGAACATACTAATATGAAAAAGACTGCTGTTGTTTATTGAGCGGCACGGGCAACACTGAGGCCATGGCCAAGGCCGTCGCTGAGGGGCATGGAGAGAGCGCGGGCGCGCAGGTCACGATGTTGACCCCTGACCAGGTCAAGGCCAGCGAGCTGAGCGCTTACGACGCGATCGCCTTCGGCTGCCCCGCCATGGGCAGCGAAGTGCTCGAGGAGATGGAGTTCCAGCCCATGTTTGACGAGGTCAAGCGCAGCCTTGGCGGCAAGAGCGCCGCGCTGTTCGGCTCCTACGGCTGGGGCGACGGCGAGTGGATGCGCGGCTGGGAAAAGGACTGCGATGATTCCGGCATCCGCCTCGTGTGCGAGAGCGTGACCTGCTGCGAAGCGCCTGATGACGCCGCGCTGGACGCCTGCCGCGCGCTGGGCAAGGAGCTGGCGAAGTGAGGATTCCTCTGTGGACGAAAAGCGCGCGATGAGGAAGCTCAGGCGGAAAGCACCTGTGCTCGTTGCGCTTGCGGTCATCCTGCTGAGTCTTGCCATCGGCGGATGCCTGCCTTTTTGAAAACATGATGCGATGGAAGGCCGCGTACGGGGAGTGCGCGGCCTTCCGATTTTTATTTGCGCTGCCGAAACGGCAGATTTTTACTGATAAGTATTAGCATAACTTATAGATATGTAGATTATTATCAAAAAACTGATAAATAGGGCGAAGCCTTTCTCTCTTTTGCCGCATGGACGAAAAGAGCCCTCTGTGATACCATATTGCTTGTCAAGTTGAGCTCTTTGTAACTGACGGAAACGTGGGTCACCACAGGGGAGCAGAGAGCGTTTCTTGCTGAAATTCAGCAGCCGACCGTCTGGGCACTTCAACTGCACATCGAGGCAGTGGAGCGCCCATTTTTGCTTTTAAGGAGGCAGAACTATGCGAAAGGTAGCCGTTATTATGGGCAGCACGAGCGACCTGCCCGTCGCCGAGAAGGCGATCCAGACGCTCAAGGAATATGGGATCGAGACCGAGGTCCGCGTGTTATCCGCCCACCGGTGCCCGAACGAGGCAAGAGAATTTGCAGCGTCGGCACGGGAGAGCGGATTTTCTTGTATCATCGCGCTCGCGGGCATGGCCGCGCACTTGGCCGGCGCGATGGCCGCGAATACGACGCTTCCCGTCATCGGTGTGCCGTGCAGCGGGACGAAGCTTGACGGCATGGACGCGCTGCTCTCCACCGTGCAGATGCCGAGCGGCATCCCCGTTGCCAGCCGTCGCTATCGACGGGGCGAAAAACGCCGCCATCCTTGCCGTCCAGATCATGGCTGTGAGCGACGGGGCCTTGCCCACAAGCTCCAGGCCGCACGTGACGAGGGCACCGCCGCTGTCTTGAAGGCGGACGAAGAAACTTCGAGCGCTACAAAAACTGAGAAACCATCCATCCATATCAATCAACAAAAATATAAAATAAAAAGGAGAACAGTCATCATGGAAAAAAGAAAGAACAGCTCTACGAAGGCAAGGCCAAGAAGGTTTACGCCACCGAAGATCCCAACCTCGTCATCGTTTCCTACAAGGACGACGCCACCGCCTTTGACGGCGCAAAGAAGGGTACCATCGTCGGCAAGGGCGTCATCAACAACCAGATGACCAACCGTCTGATGGCCAAGATGGAAAAGCCGGCATCCCGACCCACTTTGTTGAAGAGCTCAGCGAGCGCGACACGCTCGTCAAGAAGGTCTCCGCTCCATCGTCCCGTTGGAGGTCATCATCCGCAACATCTCCGCCGGTCATTTTGCCTCCCGCTACGGCGTGGAGGAGGGGTATCGTCTTCTCGAGCCCACGATCGAGTTCTCCTACAAGAACGACGATCTGCATGACCCCCTGATGAACGCCTATCACGCCGTTGCCCTCAAGCTCGCGACCTGGGAGGAAATCGAGCTCATCAAGAAGACTATGCCTTCGCCGTCAACGACACGCTCAAGGCATTTTGGAGCGAGTGCGGCGTCACGCTCGTCGACTTTAAGCTCGAGTTCGGCAAGACCGTCGACGGCCAGATCGTTCTCGCCGACGAGATCAGCCCCGATACCTGCCGCCTGTGGGACAGCAAGACGAACGAAAAGCTCGACAAGGACCGCTTCCGCCGCGACCTCGGCGGCGTGGAAGACGCCTACGCCGAAGTCATGAAGCGCCTGATGGCCCACGACGCACAGTAAGATCAAATATGACAGAGAATCACAACATCATCCCGGCGCGCCACATTCACGAAGAATGCGGCGTGTTCGGCATCTTTACGCCTCAGGAGGCGGACGTCGCGTCCTATGCCTACTACGCGCTCTACTCCCTCCAGCACCGCGGACAGGAGAGCGCGGGTATCGTCGTCAACGACGACGGCCTGTTCCGCTCGCTGCGCGACACTGGCCTTGTGAGCGAGGTCTTCCCGCCCGAGCAGCTCAAATCGCTCGGCAAGGGGTACCATCGCCGTCGGCCATGTGCGCTACGGCACGACCGGCAGCGACAACAAGCGCAACGTCCAGCCCATTTTAGTGAACCACTTCAAGGGCCGTATGGCGCTCGCGCACAACGGCAACCTGACGAACTCCCGCGAGCTGAGGCAGGAGCTTGAAAGTCGCGGCTCCATCTTCCAGACCACGACCGACAGCGAGGTCATCGCCTATATCATCGTGCAGGAGAGACTCAACCGCGGCTCCATCGAAGAGGCTGTCTCCGCCGCGATGGACCGCATCGAGGGCGCGTATTCCCTCGTCCTCTCCTCGCCGACGAAGCTCATTGCCGCGCGCGACCCCCACGGCTTCCGTCCCCTCTGCATGGGGCATCTGAAGGACGGCTCTGTTGTCTTCGCGTCTGAATCCTGCGCGCTCGACGCCATCGGCGCCGAGTTTGAGCGCGACATCCGCCCCGGCGAGATCGTTGTCGTCGACACGGCCGGCGTTCGCTCCGACACGAGCCACTGCGGTAAAGCGCCAAAGAAGCTTTGCGTCTTCGAGTTCATCTACTTCGCCCGCCCTGACTCTGTCATCGACGGCAGCAGCGTCCACGTCGCACGCCAGCGCGCAGGCGCGTTTCTCGCGCTCGAGCATCCCGTGCAGGCAGATGTCGTCATCGGCGTGCCGGATTCCGGCCTTGATGCAGCCCTCGGTTACGCGCGCCAGAGCGGCATCCCCTACGGCATCGGCTTTATCAAAAATAAGTACATCGGCCGCACGTTCATCTCGCCCACGCAGACGATGCGCGAAAACGAGGTCAACATCAAGCTCAACCCCATCCGCTCCGTGGTCGAGGGCAAGCGCGTCGTGCTGATCGACGACTCCATCGTCCGCGGTACGACCTGCCGCCGCACGATCGACCTATTGTGGAAGGCGGGCGCGAAGGAGATCCACATGCGCGTCAGCGCGCCGCCGTTTGTCTCCGAGTGCTACTACGGCACGGACATCGACGACAAGAACAACCTCATCGCCACGCACCACACGGTCGATGAGATCGCGAAGATCATCGGCGTCAACTCGCTCGGCTACTTAAGCCTTGAGGACGTCGTCAAGCTCGCCGACAACACCGAAAACGGCTTCTGCACGGCCTGCTTCGGCGGCGGCTATCCCACCTCTATCCCGAAAGACGGCGGCAAGGACCGCTTTGAGTGCAAAATCAGTGAAGGGGAGAAAAAGAAAAATGCGTAGTTTTTCCGAGAGCTACCGTGACGCCGGCGTGAATATCGAGGCCGGCTACGAGGGCGTCAAGCTGATGAAAAAGCACGTCCAGCGCACCATGATCCCAGGCGTTGTGTCCGATATCGGCGGCTTTGGCGGCCTGTTTGCGCCGAATCTTTCCGGCATGAAGGAGCCGGTGCTGGTCTCCGGCACGGACGGCGTGGGCACCAAACAGCGCATCGCGCAGCTCATGGATCGTCACAACACCGTCGGCATCGACTGCGTGGCGATGTGCGTCAACGACATCATCTGCTGCGGGGCGAAGCCGCTGTTCTTCCTTGACTACATCGCCATCGGCAAGAATGAACCGGAGAAGGTCGCGACGCTCGTCTCCGGCGTGGCCGAGGGCTGCGTGCAGTCCGGCTGCGCGCTCATCGGCGGCGAGACCGCCGAGCACCCCGGCACCATGTCCGCCGATGACTACGACCTCGCGGGCTTCGCCGTCGGCATTGTCGACCGCGCGAAGATCATCGACCACGACCGCATGCGTCCGGGCGACGTTGTGATCGCGCTTACCTCAAGCGGCATCCACTCCAACGGCTATTCCCTCGTGCGCAAGGTCTTCAACGTTGAGCACGCGGACCTCGGCGCATATGTCGACGAGCTCGGCTGCACGCTGGGCGAAGAGCTGCTGCGCCCGACGAAGATCTACGTGAAGCCCGTTCTCGCCGCGATGGACGTGGCTGACGTCCACGGCGTCAGCCACATCACAGGCGGCGGCTTCTATGAAAATATCCCCCGCTGCATCCCCGACGGCCTGTGCGCGAAGATCGACAAATCCGCTCTCCGCACGCCGCCGATCTTCTCAATGCTCCAGCGCATGGGCAGCATCCCCGAGCACGACATGTTCAACACCTACAACATGGGCGTCGGCATGACGATGATCGTCGCCAAAGATGACGCCGACAAGGCGCTTGCCGCCCTCAAGGAAAACGGCCAGGACGCCTACGTGATCGGCGAGGTCGTGAGCGGGGAAGAGAAGGTCGCACTATGCTGAAAAAGCGCGCGCATCGCGGTGTTCGTCTCGGGTGGCGGCACGAATTTACAAGCCTTTGCTCGACGCGCAGAGAGACGGCAAAAATTCCACACGGCGAGATCGCGCTCGTCATTTCTCTCAGGCATGCGCCTACGCGCTCGAACGCGCGGAAAAAGGCGAACGTCCCCGTGCACACACCGCGCCGTCGAGCCTCATCCAGCACGACTTTGAGGCGGCGATCGAGCTGCTCGAGCAGTACAAGATCGACGTCATCGTCCTCGCGGGCTTTTTGAGCATCCTGAGCGAGAACTTCACGAAAAAAGTGGCCGCGGCGCATCCTGAATGTCCATCCGTCCCTGATTCCCGCCTTCTGCGGCAAGGGCATGTATGGCCTGCGGGTGCATGAGGCCGCGCTCGCGCGCGGCGTGAAGGTCACGGGCGCGACGGTGCACTTTGTCAACGAAATTCCCGACGGCGGCGAGATCCTGCTGCAAAAGGCGGTGGAGATCGAAGCGGGCGACACGCCCGAGACCTTACAGCGCCGCGTGATGGAGCAGGCCGAATGGAAGCTCCTGCCGCGCGCGACGGAGCTTGTCTGCCGCGCCATCACAGAAGAGGAGAACTGAAATGGTCGACTTTTTGCACTTTCTGAAAAATACGTCTTATCCCGGCCGCGGCATTTTAGTCGGCAAGGACCGCGTCTATTATTTCATCATGGGCCGCAGCGAGAACAGCCGCAACCGCGTCTTTGTCAAGACCGACGACGGCATCCGCACCGAGGCCTTTGACCCCGCCAAGCTCGCCGACCCGAGCCTCATCATCTATCACCCCGTCCGCACGATGGGCAGCGACCTCGTTGTGACGAACGGCGACCAGACCGACACGATCTGCGAGCACGGCGACTTCCGCCGCGGCCTGATGACGCGCGAGTACGAGCCCGACGAGCCGAACTGGACGCCGCGTATTTCCACCATCGTGCATGAGGACGGCTCGTTCGAGATGTCCATCCTCAAGCATAACAACGGCCGGTGCCTGCGCGAGTTCTTCTGCTACGAGGGCTGCGACGCGGACAAGGCCTACTTCATCAGCACCTATCAGGGCGACGGCACGCCGCTGCCGACATTTGCGGGCGAGCCGATGGAGGTGAGCGTCCCCCAGCCCCGAGGAGGTCTGGGCGGCGCTCAACGAGGACAACAAGGTGTCCCTTTATGCAAACATGAACGGCGAAGTCAAGCTGTTCAACAAGAATTTAGGCGATTGAGGAGAACGATATGAACGAGCTCGAACTCAAATATGGCTGCAACCCCAACCAGAAGCCTGCGCGCGTCTTTATGAAAGACGGCGGCGACCTGCCGTTCACCGTGCTGAACGGCAAGCCAGGCTACATCAATCTGCTCGATGCCTTCAACTCCTGGCAGCTCGTGCGCGAATTGAAAGAGGCGACGGGCCTTCCCGCCGCGGCGAGCTTCAAGCATGTCTCCCCCGCGGGCGCGGCGCTCGGCCTGCCGCTCGACGAGGTGGACAAGAGGGTCTATTTCGTCGAGCCTGACGCGGCGCTCTCCCCCATCGCCTGTGCCTACATCCGCGCCCGCGGCGCGGACCGCCTCTGCTCCTACGGCGACTGGGCGGCGCTCTCCGACGAGTGCGACGCCGCCACCGCCGCGTATCTGAAAAACGAGGTCTCCGACGGCATCATTGCCCCCGCCTACAGCGACGAGGCGCTTGCCATCTTAAAGACGAAAAAGGGCGGCAAGTACAACATCGTGCAGATCGACCCCGCCTACATTCCCGCCCCGCAGGAGCAGAAGGACGTCTTCGGCGTCACGTTCGAGCAGGGCCGCAACAACTGCAAGATCGACGAGTCGCTGCTTGCGAACATCGTCACCGAAAATAAGAATCTTCCCGATGACGCGAAGCGCGACATGATCGTTTCGCTCATTACTCTCAAATACACGCAGTCGAACTCCGTCTGCTACGCCAAGGACGGACAGACCATCGGCGTCGGCGCCGGCCAGCAGAGCCGCATCCACTGTACGCGCCTTGCCGGCAGCAAGGCGGACAACTGGTATCTCCGCCGCCACCCGAAGGTGCTTGCGCTGCCGTTTGTGGACGGTATCCGCCGCCCTGACCGCGACAACGCCATTGATGTTTATATTTCCGACGAGTGTGACGACGTTTTGGCCGACGGTGCATGGCAGCGCGTCTTCAAGGAGCGCCCCGAGCCGCTGACGGTGCAGGAGCGCAAGGATTGGGTCGCCCGCCAGAGCGGCGTGACCGTCGGCTCCGACGCGTTCTTCCCGTTCGGCGACAATGTTGAGCGCGCGAGAAAGAGCGGCGTCACCTACATCGCGGAACCCGGCGGCTCGATCCGCGACGACAACGTCGTCGAGACCGCGAATAAATACGGCATCACCATGGCCTTTACCGGACAGAGATTGTTCCATCACTAAAAGGAGGAACGAAACGAATGAAACTCATGGTCATCGGCGGCGGAGGCCGCGAACACGCCATTATCAAGAAGTTAAAAGAAAATCCCGCAGTTGAGGAAATTTACTGCCTGCCCGGTAACGGCGGCATCGCCGCCGACGCGGTCTGCGTGCCGGAGATCGGCGCAAAGGACATCCCTGCGCAGGTCAAATTTGCGAAAGCGCACCGGATCGACTACGCCGTCGTCGCGCCGGACGATCCGCTGGCCCTCGGCGCGGTGGACGCGCTGACCGAGGCGGGCATCCCGTGCTTCGGCCCCGACAAAAAGGCTGCCGTCATCGAGGCGAGCAAGGCCTTTTCCAAGGATCTGATGAAAAAGTACGGCATCCCCACGGCAAAGTACGAGCTCTTTCACCGACGCGGACGCCGCCTGCGCCTATATTGATTCTCAGGGCGCGCCCATCGTCGTCAAGGCGGACGGCCTGGCGCTCGGTAAGGGCGTCATCGTCGCGCAGACGGTGGAGGAAGCAAAGGCCGCCGTTCGCTCCATGATCGAGGACAAGGCCTTCGGTCAGAGCGGCGCGCGCGTCGTCATCGAGGAATTCATGGAGGGGCCCGAGGTCTCCGTTCTGAGCTTTACCGACGGTGAAACGGTCGTTCCCATGGTTTCTTCCATGGACCACAAGTGCGCGCTGGACGGCGACAAGGGCCCCGAACACCGGCGGCATGGGCACGATCGCGCCGAACCCCTGCTACACAAGGAAAAGATCGCGGCGGAGTGCATGGAAACGATCTTCCTTCCCACGATCCGCGCGATGAAGACCGAGGGCCGCCCCTTCCGCGGCTGCCTGTACTTCGGCCTGATGCTCTGAGACGGCCCGAAGGTCGTGGAGTACAACTGCCGCTTCAGCACGACCCGAAACGCAGGCGTGCTGCCGCTGCTCAAAAAGCCGACCTGCTCACCGTCATGCAGGCGCGACGAGCGGCACGCTCAAGGACGTCGATAAATTTTCGACCAAATTCCGCCTGCTGCGTCGTCACTCGCCTCGAACAGGGTACCCCAAGAGTACGAGCGGCTTCCCCACTCACGATGAGCGAAGAGGCCGCTGCGCACTGCTACGTCGCGGGCGCGAAAAAGGACGGCGATACGCTCCCGACCGCGGGCGGGCCGCGTGCTCGGCGTCACCGCCGTCGCCCCCCACGCTGGAGGGCCGCCGTCGAGGGAGGCGTACCGGCTGGCGGAGGGCGTAGCTTTTTTGCCAACAAATACTGCCGCAGCGACATTGGCCGCCGAGCCCTCGCCGCGCAAAGGAGAGAGAGTAAAATGGTATTTCGCGACCTGTGTTGGAAAAGCGCCCGGCCTCGCGCCCGAGTGCGAGCGCTGCTGACCGGACTGCCACTCGTTTTCTCGGCCTGCAGGGCCTGCACGCCGCGCGTATCTGAACCGCTATGATGTGGATGGGATCGACGGCCTCTCTTTGAAATGCCTGCAGGACCGCGTTCTCCGAGCCGCCGCTCGACCTGAGTCCGAGCGCGGGGAGATCGACGCGAGCGGCTGCTGCCGCCGTCTTTGCTGCGTCGAGCCCCTGCCCGGCCAGGCTCGACCAGCGCGCGGACAGCGCGCGGCGCAGTGCAATCCAGCTCCTCAGCCCAAGGCGAGCGCCCGCGCATCCGCACAGCGAAAGGTCTACGCGCTCTATGGGCGATGCTCATCTGGAAAGCGACGTCGAGGCGGTCAAGCGCCATGTCATCAACCCCTGTCGAAAGCCGCGAGGCGAGCCTTGTAAAGCCCGAAACGCTCGCCGAGGAGCTCTCCGGAGCCCAAAGCGCGTCGCGTCGGTCGACGGCTTTCTACCGCCATGGACGAAGCCGCGCTCTCGGCGCTGCTCTCGTCCATGGGCCTTGCCGATGGACATTAGCCGACCCTCAAGACCTTTTGCAAGACTATTTCCGCGACGACAGAGCGCCGCGACCCCACCGTGACCGAGCGTGCGCGTCGTCGACACCTACTGGTCCGATCACTGCCGCCACACGACGTTCTCTCACGCACTTGACGAGGTCAGCATCGACGATCCCTGCCGTCAAGGGTGCGTATGACGCGCTACCTCGCCGCGCGCGCGAGGAGGTCTCACGGCATCGAGAAGGCCGCCAAGCGCCCCCCAGACGCTTCATGGACATCGCGACCATCGGCACAAAGACGCTCAAGATCCGCGGTCTGCTCCCCGAGCTCGACGAGAGCGAGGAAATCAACGCCTGCTCCACGCATCACCGCCGCTGTGGGACGGCCAGGAGCAGGATTGGCTGCCAAGCGTGTTCAAAAACGAGACCCACAACCACCCGCCGGAGATCGAGTTCATGCAAGCCGCCACCTACCGGCGGGCTGCATCCGGGATCCTGTCCGGCTCGTGCTCTGTTCACCAGGCCAGTGGCTCACCGGCGGCGACCCCGGGTCCCTGTGGAGCAGACTGTGGAGGGCAAGCTGCCCCAGCGGAAGATCGCTGGACCACCGCGGCGAGCTACTCACCTCCCTACGGCAACCAGATCGGCCTTGCCACCGGCCATGTCGCGGAGCTGTACCACGAGGGGCTACGTCGCC
>VOFJ01002488.1_pt1 | contig 33621 bp, 51 predicted proteins | sample 5384081 | NCBI WGS metagenome assembly VOFJ01 (sample SAMN12384729, study PRJNA508395) | human gut metagenome | isolation source: healthy gut I | host: Homo sapiens | reverse complement strand
AGTGCGTCCCGGCCCTTATGTCTGTGCGGAATGGGAAATGGGCGGCTTGCCTTGGTGGCTGCTGAAGAAGAAGGATATCAAACTTCGCGAGCAAGACCCATACTACATGGAACGTGTGAAACTCTTTTTTGAACGAAGTGGGCAAACAGCTGGCTGATCTTCAGATTAGTAAAGGAGGGAATATCATTATGGTACAGGTGGAGAATGAGTATGGAGCATTTGGAATCGATAAGCCGTATATATCCGAAATCCGTGACATGGTAAAACAAGCCGGTTTTACGGTGTTCCTTTATTCCAGTGTGACTGGAACTCGAATTTTGAGAATAATGCACTGGATGATTTGCTGTGGACTATTAATTTCGGTACGGGTGCTAACATCGATGAGCAGTTTAAACGGTTGAAAGAACTACGGCCGGACACTCCATTAATGTGCAGTGAATTTTTGGTCCGGATGGTTTGACCATTGGGGAGCCAAGCATGAAACAAGAAGTGCCGAAGAATTGGTAAAAGGTATGAAGGAAATGCTGGACCGCAATATTTCTTTCAGCTTGTATATGACTCATGGAGGGACTAGTTTCGGGCATTGGGGAGGCGCGAATTTCCCGAACTTTTCACCGACTTGCACATCGTATGATTATGATGCTCCTATCAATGAATCCGGTAAAGTGACTCCTAAATATCTGGAAGTACGGAATCTGCTTGGTAACTACCTGCCGGAAGGTGAAACCTTGCCGGAAATTCCGGATTCGATACCGACTATAGCTATTCCTGCTATTAAAATGACTGAAGTGGCAGTCTTGTTTGATAATCTGCCTCACCCCAAAGAGAGTGAGGATATCCGGACAATGGAAGCTTTTGATCAGGGATGGGGTAGTATTCTGTATCGGACTTCATTATCCGCTTCTGATAAAGAACAGACATTACTGATCACAGAAGCTCATGACTGGGCACAAGTCTTTTTGAATGGTAAGAAACTCGCTACTCTGAGCCGTTTGAAGGGGGAAGGTGTAGTAAAGTTACCACGACTGAAAGAAGGTGACCGACTGGATATTCTGGTGGAAGCAATGGGAAGAATGAATTTCGGCAAAGGTATTTATGACTGGAAAGGTATTACCGAGAAAGTAGAACTGCAATCGGATAAAGGAGTTGAACTGGTGAAGGACTGGCAGGTATATACTATTCCGGTAGATTATAGTTTTGCCCGTGATAAGCAGTATAAACAACAGGAGAATGCTGAAAATCAACCGGCTTATTACCGGTCCGACGTTTAACCTCAATGAGTTAGGGGATACATTCTTGAATATGATGAACTGGAGTAAAGGTATGGTATGGGTGAATGGTCATGCGATTGGTCGTTATTGGGAAATCGGACCTCAACAGACCTTATATGTGCCGGGCTGCTGGTTGAAGAAAGGAGAGAATGAAATCATTATATTGGATATGGCTGGTCCTTCAAAAGCCGAAACTGAAGGTCTGCGTCAACCAATTCTGGATGTACAACGTGGTAACGGAGCTTATGCTCATCGTAAGATGGGTGAGAACTTGGACTTAACAAATGAAACTCCTGTTTATCAAGGGGATATTTAAGTCAGGCAATGGTTGGCAACATGTGAAATTCGGTAAGAAGGTGGAGACTCGTTTCTTCTGTCTGGAGGCTTTGAACGCCCATGATGGGAAAGATTTCGCGGCTATTGCAGAATTGGAGTTGTTGGGCGAAGATGGCAAACCGGTATCCCGTCAGCATTGGAAAGTGATTTATGCCGATAGTGAGGAAACGGATGCCGCGAACAATATTGCAACAAATGTTTTTGATTTGCAGGAATCAACATTCTGGCATACCAATTATTCCTCTTCCAAACCTGCATTTCCTCATCAGATTGTGATAGATCTTGGTGAAGATAAAGTTATTACAGGGATTCTCTTATCTACCCAGGGCTGAAGCCGGTAAAACGGGGATGATTAAAGACTATAAGGTATATTTGAAGATGCAACCGTTTAAGATATAATGTTTGAGATTTTTAAGAAAAGGTTAATTATTTATTAGTTTGTTCATTAAGTTATGAAAATCAGAAAGCGACTTTCACGTGAGTGAGGGTCGCTTTCTGATTTTCGTTCGAAATAAAATAATTCTTGTGATGGTTAAAATCCTAAGAGGAAGTATATTTGTTCTCTCATCTGAGAAGGTGATTTATATAATTAACTAGTGTATAAATGATGAAAAAAAAATGGGTTTAGCCGATGCGCTGAGATGTACATCGGTCGTTTACGAAAAGAGGGCGCTATTCTACTGCGCATGTGTATGAAAATGCACTTCTTTCTTTTTAGAGGGTTTTGTGGCACACCTACCGTGTCATTCGGACAAGTAACCCGCGAACACTTACGGTGTTACGGGCAGTATCTTTATGAACGTGGCTTGAAGCTTAATACGGTTTCGACGTATATGCGTATGCTGCGTAGTATTTATAATCGTGGAGTAGAATCGGGAAGGGCTCCTTATGTTCACCGATTGTTTCACGGGGTGTATACGGGAGTGGATGTCCGTCAAAAAGAAAGCTTTGCCGGCAACTGAGTTACATAAGCTTTTATACGGAGATCCTAAATCGGATATTTTACGGCGTACACAGGCGATTGCTGCTTTGATGTTTCAATTCTGTGGTATGTCGTTTGCTGATTTGGCGCATTTGGAGAAGTCGTCTTTAGACAGGAATGTTCTTCATTATAATCGTGTTAAAACGAAGACTCCGATGAGTGTGGAAATATTGGATACCGCTAAAGATATGATTGATCAGCTTTGGAACAGGCAGCCTGCTTATCCGGATTGCCCTGATTATCTATTTAGTATTCTGAATGGTAATAAAAAACGGAAAGATGAAAGTGCTTATCGGGAATACCAGTCTGCCCTCCGGAATTTCAATAACCATTTGAGAGGACTGGCAAAGGCTTTGCATCTGACTTCTCCTGTCACTTCTTATACCATTCGCCATTCATGGGCTACCACGGCAAAATATCGTGGAGTTCCTATTGAAATGATCAGCGAATCGTTGGGACACAAATCAATCAAAACAACACAAATCTATCTTAAAGGCTTTGCTTTGAAAGAACGTACTGAAGTAAATAGAATGAATTTATCTTACGTTAGAAATTGCTATGTAACTAGTGATAAATAGGTAAAATGCTGATAATAAGCAGTGAAGTATGTGTGTTACTTCTTAGGTAACAGAATTAAATTTGACGCAAAGATAGACAAAAAAAAGAAATAGCAAACAAATAATCCTCCATTTTTTTTCGTTTTATCTGAAACATAGGGCAAAAAAATATCCGAACATGAAATAATATTGTCTTCATGCTCTGTTGCTAATTTGTTTATATTCAAAAAGGATTTCCTCTTTCACTAAAGCCAGAAAGCCCTTTGGTACCACATTTGTCGATGTTTTTCTCTATTTTCATTCCGCTTAGTTTCGATTGTGTGTGTTCTGTTACCTAAGAAGTAACAGAAATATGAATAGTAAAAATAGCAGATTAATCAATTCTTTGAGAAAATTGCTATTGGGGAACAATATACAAATTGAGATGGAACAAACTAAAGCGGTTTTCAGGAATAAGCCATTTATTTTATTGAAAGGCATTATTCTACTTCTGATTTTCATATTGACGACCAGTTTGGTTCGTGCACAATACTCCTTGGGATCGACAGGACAATTAATGATACCTACTGCCGAGATGCAGGAAACCGGTACGTTTATAGGAGGAGCAAACTACCTACCCGAGCAAGTTACCCCTTCTGTTTTCAGTTTTCCTACAATGAATTATTTCGTGGATATGACACTGTTTTCTTTCATTGAATTTACTTATCGAATGACATTACTCAAAATGACAACGGCTACAGGAAGAACAGGTTATCACAATCAAGACCGTTCCAATACGATTCGTATCCGTCCGTTAAAAAGAAAGCCGTTATTTTCCGGCTGTTGTGATTGGGGGATGATCTTCTGACTGAAGGAAAAACTCCATATTGGGGTGCCTACTATGGTGTGCTTACTAAAACAATCGGATTCCGTTCGGGACATCAACTGGCAATTACGGCGGGTTGGTATTTTCATCAGGGTGATAAGCCTGTATTTAATAAAGGACCTTTCGGCGGAGTTCGTTATACTCCCTCTTTTTGTCGGGAATTGAAATTCATGGCGGAATATGATACGCATGGTTGGAACATTGGTGCTGCTATGCGCTTTTGGAAGCATTTGTCCGTCAATGTGTTTACTCGTGAATTTACATGTGTTTCTGCCGGTCTGCGGTATGAATGTACATTAATACATTAAATGAAGATGAAAAGAATAGTTGGTATAGTATATGTTTTTCTCTGTTGGGGAATTTCGTTACATGCACAGTCCGTTCGTGTGATCGAAACTTTGAAAAAAAACTGGAAATGGAGAATATTTCAGTTGTGGAGAAAAGGGACACGATAACTGCGGCTTTTGAGACCTCTGTTTATAGAGGTATGCTTATAATGGAATCGGTATTGCCATACGCCATTTGGTTGCTATGCCAGAAATGCCGACTCTACAATTGGTTATATTAGATAATGCGTTACCCCAGCTGTGTATAACTCATCCCGGCAAAACTGGTTCAACAGTATCAGTCCGGTGAATACACGTTGGATGAGGTATATCGTAATATGGAGATGACGACTTCTACAGGAAACCGCCATGCGTCGTTTGAAAGGAATAAAACGGGAAGACAGTACTTTCGGTAAGGTGGATTTGGTGTTATATCCTGGTGTGATGTTAGTCAATAATGTAACTTATAAACTATATAAAGGCGGCTCTTGATTGCAACCCGCTCTGGAAATGCAATTATGGAAGGGGGCTTCGCTACGGATGCAAGTCAGTCTGCCTATCGTAAATAATGAAGATGGAAAGTGGGACTGTGTTCGCTTGGGATTCATGACTTTTCGTCAGGATTTTCGTTTGGCTAATCATTGGAAAGGATACCTGACAGGCGGTAATTTCTCAGATGATCGTATGGGACTTGCAGCAGGCATCGGTTATTTTTCTGCAAATGGTCGGTGGACGGTAGAAGGTGAAGGAGGAATTACCGGTTCTTCTCATTTCTACGGTAGCAAGTGGGAGATGAGTAAGTGGAAAAGAATCAATGGACGGCTTAGTGTGGGATATTATGTGCCGGAAGTGAACACGCTGGTGAAAGGTGGAAGGATCCCGTTTTATTTATGGAGATTATGGAATACGCGGAACGCTTTCACGTTATTTCGGCGAATATATTGTGGGTATATATGGTATGTATACGGACGGGGCAAAGAATGCAGGGTTTAACTTCTCTATTCCGTTGCCGGGGAAGAAACGCAAACGGCATGCATTGCGGATTATGCTTCCCGAATATTTTGCTTTTCAGTATGATATGCGTAGTGGGAATGAATACGCCCACCGTTCTTTGGGGGAAAGTTATAATACCGAGCCTAGGTCTGTCGAGAATTCACGTTTCTGGCAACCGGATCATATTCGCTATTATTTAATTAGGACGAGTGAGAAGTGAACATGATTGATATGAATAAGTATTTTAACAAAATTGAAACATTATGAAAAGTGTAAAATGGTTTTATGTGGGTGCCATGGCGATAGCCTTTGGTATGTTGTCTTTTGCTACAGTTGCATGTCATGACGATGATGACGATCCTAAACCAGCAGAAGGAGAAGTAATTGAAACTCCGAAACCGGTGGTAGAGTATTACATTAAAGGGTGCTGTAACTGTAAAAGGTGAAGGAAAAAGTGGGGTAAAAGTGAAAGTTGGCGATAAAGATTGTATAACGGATTCGAAAGGTGAGTTTTCTGTAACGGAAAGTAATACGGGAACTTATGAGGTTTCTGTTGCTCTAATGGTTATCTTTCTCAGAAAACTTCTGTGAAAATTGCTGATAATGCTGAGAATCGTAGTGTAGTAAAAGTTGCTTTTGCCTTGACGGAAGTAAGTCCGGTAAAAGAAGTGGTATTGGATGAAATGACAGATCCAATTACTGTAGAGGATGAAAGTACATCAAATGAGGCGATTCCTACAACCACAGAAGACTTTGGACAGGTTGAGCCGGACAAAGTTGTTGAAGATATGCCTCTTTTGCGAAAGTGGAAATTGTGATCCCGGCAGGTGTAATTAGAGAAGATGCGCAGGAGGATCCGACCCCTTGTGAAAACGGTAAAGTTGATATCAGTGTAACTACATTTGTTCCTGCTCCTAAAGAGGTTGTTACTGAAGTTAAGCCTACTGAGAAGTCGTAGAAGCTGTAAAAAGTATACCTTTGGCTGCTGCTCAATTTCAGCCGACAGGTTTGCAGTTTAGCGAACCTGTAAATATTTCTATTCCTAATCCTATTCCGGGGTAACTTTCCCTAAAGCAACTATGCAACTTTCCTATCTGAATCCGGATAACGGGGAATGGGAAGTACAGGCTGCTGAAGTTACAGTGGGTGAGGCTAATTATAAAGCTCCTGTTACACACTTCTCTGCTTATGCTATAGAGAATCAAGTAAATAGTAAAGTAGAAAAAAGAAGTAATTCAGAAAGACGAAATCCTTGGACAGGAAAGTCGTGACAATAGCGAGAATGCAAAAGGCCTTGACAGGTATCGTGTTGAAGTATAAAGAAAAACAGGTTGGGATTACGAAAAAAGGTAGAGGTGTAGTTGAGGCTATAAAAGAAGCATTAGGAAGTAGCGTTCCCGAAAATACACTAAAACGCAATGGCTGCTTATCTTAAAACTCGTATGTACTCATTAATGGGAACAACATCTGGAGTAACCGAAACTGAACGTACATACAATACAGTGAATGTAAATGGTTATACTGAGATGAACTATACTTGTTATGCCAAGACTCGTACATTATCTACAACAGTAGTGTATGGCGGAAGCGAAAAACAATATCTGTCTCTGCGATACGTTATACAGGTGCTGATCAGCAATATAAGACGGTAACTTATAATCCTACTCACAGCGGTGGTAAGGGAGGTAGTATCTAAGATATTTATTTGAGATATATAGTAGGGGCTTAGATTTATTCGTAGCGTGTGAATCCCTACTTTACTATGCTGGTTAGGAAAAGTACAGAGGTACATCTTACCTAATCTAGCTTACGCATCAGATCTTATTTTGATGCACATTTCCCCTTAATATCAACTGTCTGTGAAGATCGTTGATATGATTTTGATGTTATCTGTCTGATTGAAGTCAGTATGAATAAGTTTTTAATAATTAATTTTTTAAGATAAAACCCTTTTGTGTATGTTCCTTTTTTAATAAACCCTTTGGGGGCATATTCATATAGAGTATAGAGAGAGGTCACTGTGAAGCGGCTTCCTCTTTTGCATTTGAATGAATCCAGTATCTTCTATTGACTGCTAATATAAGTTAATCTTTACAATTGTGCTTCTTGTAATATAAATAAACCCTATCTTTATCACCCAATACAACATAGGACAAATAAAATGTCATGAGCATAACTATTAAGAAACTTAATAAGATCTATCCAAACGGAAATCATGCCTTGAAAGATGTCAATCTGGAGATACCTACGGGGATGTTTGGCTTATTGGGTCCCAACGGTGCCGGCAAATCTACTTTAATGCGTATTCTGGTAGCTCTAATGGAACCAACTTCCGGGCAGGTAGAAATTTGCGGTTATGATTTGATGAAACAGCGGAAAAAGAAATACGCGGTATTCTGGGGTATCTTCCTCAGGGACTTTCGTTTTTTTGCCAAATACAAAACGTATGAGTTTCTTGATTACGCGGCGCGTCTGTCCGGTATGACCCATAGCAGGCAGAGAAAACAGGCTGTGGATGAAATGCTCGAAAACGTAGGGGTTGTTCGATGTTCGCGAACGATATGCCAATAAATTATCGGGAGGTATGAAGCGGCGGTTAGGAATTGCACAAGCGCTGATACATCATCCTAAGGTAATCATTGTAGATGAACCTACTACCGGGCTTGACCCCGAAGAACGTATCCGTTTCCGTAATCTTCTTTCCGAAGTTAGTGAAAATGACGTCACTATTATTTTATCTACTCACATTGTCGGTGATATTTCCAGTACTTGTAACAATATGGCGTTAATGAACCGGGGACAAGTTTCCTTCAACGGTTCTCCGCAAGATATGTTGAAATTAGCCGAGGGTAAAGTGTGGAGAATCAGGGCTGCGGGAGATCAATTGCATGAGATTGATAAAAAATATCCGGTCATATCTACTATTCCCTCAGGGACAGCTTGGGAGGTACAGGTGGTTGCCGATAAAGTAGAAGGATACGAAGCGGAGCCATTTCCCCCTAATCTGGAACACGCCTATGTATATTACATGGAGAATCAATTAAACCTTTGGACAAACGACTAAACACGATATGCTGATATGACCTTTTTATCTAATATACAATCGGTAGCAAAATATGAAAGCAAATTATTAATAAGAAGTTGGTTCTTCAGAGTATTCACGGTACTCGCTGTGACTATCATTACTTTTTTCAATTTCCAGTTGTTCGTATCGGAAGATAGCGGAGGCTTCTGGATTGCTACAGCCATTCCATCGAACATTCCTTATCTAATTTTACTGTTGCTAAATACAGGGCAGGCTGTTATTGCTATCTTTCTGGCATCCGACTTCCTGAAAAGAGATAAAAAGCTGGATACATCAGAAGTCTTTTATGTCCGTCCGTTAAGTAATGCCGAGTACGTGATTGGTAAGATTTGGGGAAATCTGCGCGTCTTTTGTTGCTGAATCTCATTATTATGGCTATTACGGCTGCATTCAACCTGACAGTGGGAGAAGTGGACTGGATAGCTTACTTGCTTTATTTTCTGTTGATCAGTGTCCCTACGCTGATTTTCTATTATTGGCCTGTCTATCTTTCTGATGCTGGTGTTGAAGAATCAGGCACTCACGTTTGTTCTTCTATTGGGGTATATCGGCTTGACTGTTTTCTATATTGAAGATAAGCTTTATTATCTTTTCGATTATATGGCTTATAGTCTTCCTTTGGTGAAGTCCAGCATTGTCGGTTTTTCCAACTGGGAGGTGATTTTAAATCATCGTGGCATCTATTTTCTTGCCGGACTGGCGTTTGTCTTTTTCACGATTTCCCTGTTCAGGCGTCTGCCGAATTCATCACACAGTAATTATCCGTGGCTGGTTATTTCTTTTTGTACTCTCATGTTAGCTTTCGTATGCGGTTATTGGCATATACATTCGATTTTATATCAAAGTGATATACGCGCTACCTATACGAAGATCAACAACCAATATGTTTCTACTCCGAAGATGTTCATTCATGAATATGATCTTTCTGTAGAGCAGCATCCTGAAGATTTTCTGTCGGAAGTAACTGTGAAAGGAGTGGCATTGGACTCATCTGCCGTATTCACCTTCTGTTTGAATCCGGGGATTAACCATTCATTCCGTTCATTCGGCCGGACAGCAACTCAAGTTTAAACGTGACAAGCAAATAGTATTGGTGGATTTCGGCACGAAGCATCTGGCAAAGGGAGACACTGCCTCAGTGACATTTAAGTATGATGGACAAATAGATAATTCGTTTTGTTATCTGGATATTCCTCCGGAAGTGTTACAGGCTTCTAAAAAAAATTTCTGTTCAATATTGATAAAAGCAATACTGTTTCCAGACAAAGATTATTTATTGCTTACTCCCCGAAACATATTGGTATCCTCGTGCCGGAACTGGTTATAGTGATGAAAATCCTGACTGGCAGCAAACTTATTTCAGCAATTACCATTTGAAAGTGAAGCCTCTAGCAGGGTTGGTTCCGCTTTCCCAAGGCGAAGGTAAGAGCGATGAACATGGGGTTTATACGTTTAAGGGAGATTTTCCGTCTCAGACACTATCGCTTGGCCATAGGAGACTATCAGCAGAAAAAGTATATCTGCAGACAGCATCCTATATAGTATCTGGCATCTGAAAGGACATGACTTTTTTACGGCAGCTTTTGGATTCTATCCACGATACCATCCCTTCATTAATACGTAATGTTAAAGACCAACTGGCTCGAAACTATAAATTGGATTATCCTTTCAAACGGTTTTCGTTGATAGAAGTTCCAATACAATTTGCCAGCTATGAACGTGCCTGGTCGCAAGCGCAGGAGACAGTACAACCTGGAAATGGTATTGTTCCCCGAAAAAGGGGCATATTTCTGGGAATGGATATGAAGAAACAGGTTCAAAACCATATACGTTGGTCGAGATATGGAGACAGGAATGAAATCAGTCTGCAGGAAGCCCAGATGCGTACGTTCAATAATTTTGTATCTGGATGATTTGCGCAAACGGAAGGAAATTATAATTTTTCATCCGGTAGCAGGGGAAAAGGTAATCTTTCGTCTACGGCAAATCCTTATTTCCTTTTCCCGCAGATTTATAATTTCCGGTACAATATTTACTCTTCGGAATGGCCTGTTGCCAATCGGGCTGATTGAGTTGTATTTGCAAAAAAAAAATCAGAGAATGGATGTTGGGAGCGCCAGATTAATGGTATTAGTAATAATGAAAAGGCCAACCTGCTCTGTTGCTGGAGAAGCGTACATTCAAGGAGTTGCTGGCGATATGGAACAGCGTAACTTGCAGAATAATATCGTAGGACAGGAGGCAAGCCGTCTTTTTGCCCGGTCAGAAATAAATATGGGCGTAGATGCCTTTAGAGACTCACTATATGCGATGCTGAAGCGTAATACATTTCTGAACATAAAGTTTGAAAATATGCTGATACTTGGGAGAGATGAGTCGGACAGATCTTCGTTCATTGTTGGAAGAATGGGAAAAAACAACACCTCTTCCTTTTTACTCGTTAGGGGAACCAACATTGACTAAAATTACCAATAAGGGTGGAGAAGAATTCTTTGTATTGAAAGTACTGATAAGTAATAACTCGGATTATGACGGAATCATTCACATGGACGTTCGTAAAGACGGTTGGTGGTATCAGCCTTTGGAAGACCCTAGAGCCAGAAAAAAGTAGAGATAGCTGCCCATACAAGCAAAGGAATTTGTTTCTGTCTGGGAAGAACAGATACGTGATGTGGAAATCAATACGATGGTTTCCGGCAATCTTCCTTATATGATACGGCAATCCATTGGTAATGTAAAACAGGAACGGAATAAAATAGTCAAGGACACTATCTATACCTTGCCGGAATCTTCCTTAGATATTGCCGGGGAGGTTATTGTGGATAATTTGAAGATTCCACTCTCTTTGTACTTTCTACTCCTCCTGTTGTGGGGCTCTTGCCTAAGTGGCTGGATAAAGTGGAGGATACACCTTTTAAATATTCGGGTATATCCTGGTGGCGTGCGCCTTTACAATGGACGGCCACCACCAATGCTAAATATTATGGTAAATATATCCGTTCGGCCTATGTGATTAAGAGTGGAGACGGCAGTCAGACGGCTACATGGAAAATTCCTGTGCCGGAAGCCGGTCAATATGAGCTTTATTATCATGTATTCAAGGATGATGAGCTGCGATGGAATGACCGCCTTCAGGGTGAATATCATTTCAGGGTGGCATACGACAGTGAGATGGAAGATGCCTATATCAATCTGAGAAAAGCCAATGAGGGTTGGGAACAACTCGGTACTTACTATTTTTTAGTGCCGATACGGTTCGTGTCGTGCTGACGGATGAATGTAAGCTGCGGTCTGTAACAGCCGACGCAGTGAAAATAGTGAAACGATATTAATTAAAACAGCAAACTATATGCAAATTGACTTACTACTATTAAAAAGAATGCTGCTGACAATCGTAACTTTTTTACGGGAATTGCCCTGACATCACAAGGACAAATTCCTTTAACGATTGACAAGGCTATGGAAATTGCGCAGGAAAACAGTCCTTCTCTCCGCCGTTCCTACATGAATCTGGAAAGATATAAGCAGAATCTGCTTGCTCAGAAGGCTTCATTAAAATCTCGATTTTCATTAAATCTGAACCCGGTGGACTATAACAAGAACAGGCGTTTCGATAACCGGCTGTCGCAATGGTATACTAATGAAACATTCAATACCAGCGGGACCTTTCAGGTCGACCAGCCCATTCTATGGACAGACGGTACAATTTCTTTAATCAACCGTTTTGGCTGGCAGGACAACAGCTCCATTATAGAAGGCGATAAAACTAGTAACCGGGCATTCAGCAATGACCTCTATTTGCAATTGACTCAACCTATCTTCACTTACAACAAGCGGAAAATGGAACTGAAGCAGATTGAGTATGATTATGAAAATGCCAATATCAGTTATGCTTTGCAGCAACTGAATACGGAGAAAAGTATAACCGATCAGTTCTATTCTGTCTATATGGCACAAAGTAATTTGGAAATCAGCCGTGAGGAACTAATCAATGCCCAGCAAAGCTATGATATTATAAAGAATAAGGTAGAAGCGGATTTAGCAGCCAAAGACGAACTCTTTCAAGCGGAACTGAATCTGGCTACGGCACGTTCGTCTGTAGACGAAAGTCAGGTGAATCTGGAGAATGCGAAGGACAAACTCAAACAGACTCTCGGAATGAGGCTGGATGAAGATATTCTCGTATTTGCGGAAGTGGAGATTAAACCGATTCAGGTAAATCTGGACCAGGCCATATCGCATGGATTGGGTTCGCGTCTGGAACTGCGTCAGCGTGAGATTGAGAGCAAGGAACTAGAGTTCGATATGATTAAGACAAAAGCGCTGAACGAGTTTAAAGGAGATGTATCCATCTCTTTCGGATTGATAGGAGATAATAGCCACCTGAATAAAGTTTATAATAATCCGACACAGAATCCGAGGGTTTCCATCAGCTTTGCTGTTCCCTATTTTCGACTGGGGTGAAAAGAAAGAAAGCAAGGATTAAAGCACAAAAGATGGCCCAACGGATTAATGAACTCGAGTTTCAAGAGGATAAAGTGGATATCGAGCTGAATATTCGTCAGGTATGGCGTAACCTCGAAAACCTCCGTACTCAGATTAAGATCGCCGAGCAGAATGTACAGAATGCACAGTTAACTTATGATCTGAATCAGACACGTTATCGGGAAGGCGATATTACCGGTATGGAAATGAGTCAGTTCCAGACTCAGCTTTCGAATAAGAAGATTACTTATACGCAGGCGTTGATTAATTACAGAATAGAATTACTTAATCTTAAAATCCTTTCATTGTATGACTTCGACAAGAATATTCCTATTGTTCCGATGAAAGACATAATCGATAAAAAATAAGCAGACCATGAAACAGTATCACATTTTAATAGCATCTTCTTTGTTAACAACCTTATTGTTAACCGGCTGTGGCAACAAACCACAAAACGCACCCAATAATATTGCAACTCCGGTATCTGTCGTGGAGCTGAAGAAAGGTTCTATCAGTAAATTAATAAATACAACAGGAACAGTGCAGCCTACTTACGGTGCATCTCAGAATGCGGAAATGAGCGGCTTTTATAAACTTCAGATTAATCCGAAGACAGGAAAAACTTTCAAAATGGGAGACAGGGTAAGTAAGGGTGAACTGATAATCCGGTTGGAAGACAAAGAGTATGAAAACGGCATTGCTATTGACGCTAAAAAGCTCAGTCTCGAAATAGCCGAACAGGAGCAATCAAACAGAAAGCTCTCTATGAAAAGGGAGGGGTGACGATGAGTGAGATGCGGAATACGGAAGTTAAGAGTAACGAATGCCCGTTACGATTATGAAAACGCACAACTCAATCTGGAGAAGATGAAGGTAAAAGCTCCGTTTGATGGTGTGATTGTTGACCTGCCTCATTATACGGCCGATATCAAGAGTAGGAGCAGGGAAAGGCGGTATGGTAAGTCTAATGGCTTATGATAAAATGTATATGGATATCAATCTGCCGGAGAGCAGCATTCGTTATGTCAAGGAAGCACAACCGGTATATATTACTCATTATACCATCCCCGGAGATACTTTGAGAGGAAAATCAGCGAATTATCTCCCGCAATCAGTTCGGAAACGCGTACCTTAAAGGAAAGGTTTTAGTTGATAACAATCAACTAAAATTGCGTCCGGGTATGTTCGCCAAAGCAGATATTATCGTAGACAGAGCTGATAGCTCTATCATTATACCTAAGGACGTAATCCTGTCCAATCGTCGCCGCAAATACGTATATATCGTCGAAAAGAATACCGCAAAGATACGCAATCTGCAAACAGGCTCTGAGAGGATGAATATAATATCGAAATTCTATCCGACTCAATGTAAATGACAATCTGGTAGTGAAGGGGTTTGAAACATTGAAAGAAGACGCCAAAGTCAAAATCCAAAAGTAAATCATGGATGCGATATATGACCGCATCTTTTGAAAATAGGAAATACTTATGAAGAATATAATCAAATTTGCAGTAGGCAATCCGGTTACGATTTGTATGGTAGTATTTGCCCTCTTATTGTTGGGAAAAGTATCATACGATCAGTTGAGTGTGGATTTATTGCCCGATCTGAATAATCCCCGCCTGTTTATTGAATTAAAGGTAGGAGAACGTCCTCCCGAGGAGATCGAAAAGCAATTCGTGAAAAATATGGAGTCTATGGCGATCCGGCAGAGTGATGTTACTCAGGTCTCTTCCGTGATTAAAGCCGGGACGGCACGAATTACTGTAGAATATACCTGGACAAAGGATATGGATGAGGCTTTTCTAGATTTGCAGAAAGCTATGAATCCGTTTGCCCAGAACAAGGAGATTACGGAACTAAAAATAACGCAACACGACGCGAATCTGTCGCCAGTTGTCCTGGTGGGGATGTCTCATCAGAATATTACAGATATGGCGGAATTGCGAAGGATCGCGGAAAGCTATATCCGTAATGAGTTGATTCGCCTGGAAGGTGTGGCTGAAGTGACTCTTTCGGGAGAGGAAGTGACTACCCTTACCGTTCAGACTGATCCTTATAAATTAAATGCTTTCCAACTGAAAATAGAGGATATCGCTTCGCGTATTGAGTCTAATAATCAGAGCATATCCGGAGGACGGGTAAGTGAATTGGGATTGCAGTATTTAGTGAAAAGTTCGAGTCTGTTTTCCACAGAAGCCGATTTTGAAAATTTGATCGTCGGATATAAACCGGTACAGCAGGAGACTTCAGGGAATAGTTCTTCTGAAACTGTGACAGATGTCAACAAGGCTCCCGTCTTTTTTGAAAGAAGTAGCTACTGTGCAGTTTGTGAATGCACGTCCCGAAAAACATTGTACGTATTAATGGAAAACGTAGTATCGGTTTGTCTATTTATAAGGAAATGCGTTTCAATACGGTGAAGGTGGTAGACGAAGTAACTAGTCGGTTGGCAGTGATAGAAGATGCTTTGCCCGGCTATCATTTTCAGGTAATCTCCAATCAGGGGACTTTTTATAAAAAAGTGCTATCGGTGAAGTGAAAAGCAGTGCTATATTGGGTATTGTCCTTGCTGTCATTGTATTGTTTGTATTCCTTCGTCGAATGGGAACAACGTTGATTGTCAGTCTTTCTATTCCCATCTCGATTGTGGCTACTTTCAATCTGATGTTCTTCAATGGACTGTCACTGAATATTATGACTTTGGGAGGACTGGCGCTCGGGCGGGTATGCTGGTAGATAATGCCATTGTAGTCATAGAAAGTATTTTCCGGAATCAGGAAAAAGGAGTGAGTGTTAAGGAGGCAGTGGTTACCGGAACTGCGGAGGTGGCAAATGCGGTTATTGCTTCTACTTTGACGACTATTGTCGTCTTCCTGCCGATTGTTTATCTTCACGGAGCTTCGGGCGAACTGTTTAAAGATCAGGCATGGACGGTAACTTTCTCACTGGTCTCTTCTTTGTTTGTGGCTATCCTGGTGATTCCGATGTTATATATCCAGCTTTCCGGCAAGAAGATTAAGCTGGAAGAAGTGAAATCAATTCGTATTACTAGATATAGCAAGATACTTCGCAAGCTGATTCGACATCGTTGGTGGGTAATTGGTATGGCAGTGTTATTACTTGTAGTTACAGGGTTTGCTGACTGCGTTCATTGGTACGGAGTTTATGCCGAGGGCGGAAAGTAAGGCTTTTTACTGCTGTAGTCAAAATGCCCGAAGGTACACAGATGGAACGTACTTCTGCTGCTGTGGGTAATCTGAAGAATTGTTATATACTATTGTTGGCGGTGATTCTTTATGTACGGTATACAGCCATATCGGAGAGGGAAGTGGTTCGGAAAATGCGATATTTGAAGGAGAAAATACAGCGATGATGAAAGTGATTCTTTCTCCGGAATGTACACTTTCACCGGAAAAGGTGATTGCGTCTTTCGTGGAATCGGCCAAGAATCCTGACGGACTGGAACTGACGATTCAGCAGGATGAGAATTCTCTGAGTTCACTGTTAGGAAGCGAAGGGGCTCCTATTGTTGTGGAGGTCAAAGGAGAGGAGTTGGATGAGATTGCTCAGTTGACTGAAGAGGTGAAGGAACGGATGATTGGCGTAAATGGAATCTATGATGTTATTACCTCCGTGGAAGACGGTGCTCCGGAAGTTGTGATCTCGATTGATCGTACAATAGCCGGTATCAATAATTTGAGTGTGGCTATGGTAATCGAACAATTGAAGCAGCAATTAAGCGGTAAGGAAGTCGGTAAAATGGAATATCGTGGTGAGATGCGTGATATCGTGATAAAGGTGCCGGATATATCCCGTTGAGTTCTCTTGGTCTCTTGTTATCAGAAGTGGTACACAGGAGTTTGTATTACAGGAGATCGCTAGTATTACTCACGGACAAGCGCCCAAGGAGATTCTGCGTCGCAATCAAAGCCGTATCGGTAAGGTGATGGCTAATATGGACACCGGCAAATCACTTGATAAAGTGGCGGCAGAAGTGCGTTTGGCTGTTAAAGATATTGATTTGCCTGCTAATTACAGTATCACAGTGACAGGAGAAGAAGAAAAACGGCAAGAATCAATGAACAGTCTGTTGTTTGCTCTGATGCTTTCTGTTGTACTTGTCTATATGGTGATGGCTTCCCAGTTTGAATCCTTGCTGCATCCTTTTACGATCTTGCTGACTATTCCTCTGGCTGTAGTAGGTGCTATCTTGCTTTTCTTCATTACCGGAACCACTATCAATATGATGGGAGTCATCGGTATTGTCATGCTGGGAGGTATTGCCGTCAATAACTCTATCATTCTGGTAGACCGTATCAATCAGCTTAGTCAGGCGGGAATGGAGTTGACTGACGCCATTGTAGAAGCAGGACAGCAACGTATCCGTCCTATCATAATGACTACTTTGACTACGATTCTGGCTATGCTTCCGATGACATTCGGATTTGGTGAAGGTGCTTCACTTCGTTCGCCGATGGCTATAGCTGTGATCGGAGGATTGATAACTTCTACTCTGATGAGTTTGATGGTTATTCCTTGTGTCTATTATGTCCTTGGAGAATATCAAAAGACGTATAAATCGCCGAACTAAAAACAGCTGAAGATGAACTTTTTACTAAATAGGAGAATTACGATCTGTATGCTGTTTATTGCACTTAGTCTTTTGGGCTATGTGTCGTATAAACAGCTTCCGGTAGAGTTGCTGCCTAATGCAGAGCTTCCGGTATTGTTTGTCCAGGTGTCGTCACAGCAGGATATGGACCCTTCGTATGTAGAGTCGGAAGTGATAATTCCACTTGAAGGAGCGGTCAGTGCGATAGGTGGAGTAGACAAACTGCAATCCTACATAGACAGGAGGCAGTCGAGCATACAGATTGACTTTAAAAAGAATATCAACTTCAAGATGACTGCTCTTAAGTTGCAAGAGAAGGTGAATGAAATCGCTGCCTCCCTGCCGACCGGTTTTACCGTACAGGTACAGAAAGTGGATATTGCTCAGATGAATAATAACTTCTTATGGTGCTTCAGGTGCGTGGTACGGGAGGGACCGACCGTGTCCGGAGTCTGGTAGACGAGGATGTTCGTTCTGATCTGGAGAACATAGATGGAGTAGCTTCCGTCAATATCTACGGCGGACGGCAGAAAGCGATTGAAGTGCGTCTCCATTCGGAGGTGTGCAAAGCGCTGAACCTTACGGCTTCCAAAATAAGTAATCTGCTTTCGCAGAATACCCAGGAGAAGACATTTGTAGGCTTCGCAAATGAGCCGGACAGCAAGAATTTTGTCCATGTCAATGCGATGTATACCAAAGTCTCTGATTTGGAGAATATAGTTGTCGCTCCCGGTCCTATTCTGCTGAAAGATGTGGCAACCGTCTTCTTTTGACTGAAAGATGAAACCACTTATAGTCGTGTAAATGGGAAAGAGGCCGTCTCGGTTGCTTTGATCAATGATTCACAGGCTAATCTGATAGAGCTTTCACACCGTGTATCTGATGCGATTGACAAACTGAATGAAAAAAATAGTTCCGCTTGATCTGGAAATTGTCATTCAGGAGAACAAGGCTGAAACCATGGAAAATAATATCAACCAGATTATTAATCTGGCATTGGTAGGGGGATTATTGGCTGTGTTCGTTCTCTGGCTTTTCCTGAAGAATATGCGGCTGGTGTTTTTTATCGCACTTTCCATACCGATTTCTGTCTATACGGCTTTCAACTTCTTCTACGCTTTTGGTATCACTATCAATAGTCTTACATTAGTGGGAATGGCACTTGCCATTGGGATGCTACTGGATGTAATAGTGTTGTAGTGCTGGAGAATATTTATCGTTTATCCGGAAGCGGCTACACACCCGAGCGCTCAGTTACTCAGGGCACTAAAGAGGTGTGGCGCTCTATTGTAGCAGCTACGTTGACTACTGTCACTGTTTTCCTGCCGTTTGTCTTTTCAGATAATTTCCTGATTAAACTGATAGGGCATCATATCGGGGTGTCTATTATATCTACGCTGACTATTTCCTTTGTTTGTGGCTTTGCTTTTCATTCCTATGGTCATTACTTATGTTATTCTGAAAAAGAAGAAAGGAAGAAGTGTCGTTTATGAAAAAGTATCGATCGTTCAGCGTCCGATACAGGTCTATCTGGTCTTATTGAAGACTTGTATGCGTAATCCGGGAGTGACAGTCTTTGGAGCTGTGATCTTGCTTTTTGCTACTCTGATATTATCACTGACCTTGAATGTGCAGCAGATGAAAGAAGTGGATTCGGATCGGTTTAATATAAGTGTTGTAATGCCTACCGGAAGTACCCTTGAGAATACGGACAAGATAGTCAAAGTGCTGGAAGAACGTCTGAAGAATTTCCCAGAAAAAAGAAAGATTTGATCTGCCGTGTCCGGGAGAAAGAAGCAACTATTACGCTCGTTTTGCAAAAAGATTATCAAAAGATAGGTAAACGAAAAATTACGGACATCAAATCGGATGTGCAATCCAAAGTCTCGAACATTAATGGTGCGGAAATCTATGTTTCTGATGCTATGGGAGGTGGACAGGAAAATTCGGTATTGAGTAGTCTTGGAGGCTTTATGCGTTTACTGGGTATTGGTGATAATAATGAACGAGTGGTTGTCAGAGGTTCTGATTTCGAAATGATGCAAATGGTAGCTGAGGAAATCCGCTACCTACTGGATGAACAGGAATTTGTGCAACATACTCATGTATCGTATACTCCCCGTCAGGCGGAAATAAATCTGAACTTTGACCCTATTCTGCTGACTGCCTATGATATCAATCGTGCTAATATAACTTCGGGATTAACGGCACTCAATAACGAGTTTTCTTCTGAAGTGACTTTTAAAGTGGGAGAAGATAATTATGACATTATCATTCGCGATGAAATTTTGAAAAAAAACAGAGACGGAAGAAGAAGCGGAGGAGAAGGTTCAAAAAGAAAAGACAGTTGATGATTTGCGTGCTGTTCGGATAGAAAATGCAAATGGCGGAATGCACAATCTAGAAGATATATCGTCTCTGAATTATGGACGTGGGCGTTCGCGCATCATCCGTGTCAATCAGGATAAACAACTTGAAGTTTATTATAATTTCTCAAGAGATGTGCAGTCCTCAAAGGAATTATTGGGAAGTTATCGTTCTGATATAGACCAATTGATTGCCGGTTATAATCTACCTTCAGGCGTTGCCTTGCAAGTATTCCATGAGGAGGATCAGTTTGGAGATTTCAAATTTCTTATTCTGGCAGCCTTCATTTTGATTTTTATGATACTTGCTTCTGTTTTTTGAGTCTGTAGTAACTCCTTTTGTATTACTTTTTACTATTCCGCTTGCTGCTATCGGCTCTTTTGCTGGCGTTATTGCTTTCGAGCAATAGCCTGATGAATGCAAATACGCTGACGGGGTTCTTGATTCTGCTGGGAGTAGTCGTAAATAACGGAATTATCCTTATAGACTATGCTAATATTTTACGTAAAAGAGGATATCGCCGGAATCGGGCATTAATGACTGCCGGAATGTCACGTATCCGTCCGATTTTGATAACTTCTATCACAACGATCGCCGCTATGTTGCCGTTGGCCATGGGAGATACGGAATATGCCGGAGCCATTGGGGCGCCTTTTGCTATTACAGTGATTGGTGGACTTCTTTTCTCTGCCTTATTGACGTTGATTTTGATTCCTACTGTCTGCATGGGATTGGAAAATGTGCTTTGGTGGTATCGTTCTTTGTCTCGTAAAATGTGGATTTTCCATTTTGTTCTTTTTTGTAGTTGGCGTTGTCAGTATCTGGCTATATGCTGAAGGAATACTTTGGCAGTCTATCTATTTAGTAGCATTGATTGCGGGTATACCAGGACTGACTTATTTTACACAGACTAGTCTTAGAAGAGCTAAATCGAAAGTCATAGATCCGAATGAAGAAATACACATATCTGTCCGGAATCTGGTTAAGATATATGATTGGCCGGGACGTATCAGTCGTCAATGGCATAGTGGTCTGCAAATACGGAAAAGGCTGGGAATGAGTCGTGAATATCATTCTCTAAAAAGACTTTGTCAATGTGTTGTGGCAATTCGGTATGTTAGCGTTCGGTGTTTATTTTACTTATTTTTTATTCAAAATAGACTTTGGATATTTCTGTTTTCGTTTGCTATTTATGCATCGGCTTTGTACTTGTGGAGAAAAAATACGTTCTTATTTATATTATCGTTACGAAAATAGTAAGGGAGTAAAGGCAGTAAACCGTATGATATTCTGGGGACTTCCTCCTGTTATCTTGTTCGAACTGTTCAAGCGACTGGATAATAACGGTTTGGTGGTAATGATTGGGCTGTTGTGGTTTGCGGGTATTGCTATCTACGTTACCTCACAGTATCTATATGAACATAATGTAAATATTGAGCGTGTCACCGGACGATTTGCAGGGCTTCGCCGTTCCTATTTCCGCATGGTGAAGAGTGTTCCTATGATTGGAAAAACGACGCAAACCTTTCAAAGCATTGCGTGGAGTGTCATTCGAGATTCAGACAGGTATGTTCGGACTACTGGGACCCAATGGGGCAGGTAAATCGACCTTGATGCGTGTCATTTGTGGTATCTTTGAGCAGAGCTATGGTAGTATCTGGATCAATGGTCTGGACACACGTATCTATAGGGAAGAATTGCAAAGCTTGATAGGTTTCCTTCCACAGGAATTCGGAACTTATGAGAATATGACTTCGTGGGAGTTTCTGGATTATCAGGCTATACTGAAAGGGATAATAGACGGTGAGTTGCGTAAGGAGCGTCTAGAGTATGTACTGAAAGCGGTACATATGTACGAGCGGAAAGACGAAAAGATAGGTTCTTTCTCGGGAGGTATGAAACAGCGTATTGGTATTGCGCTTATTCTGCTTCATTTACCGCGTATCCTGGTTGTGGATGAGCCTACAGCGGGACTCGACCCTCGCGAACGTATCCGTTTCCGTAATCTGCTGGTAGAGTTGAGTAAGGATCGTGTGGTCGTTATTTTCTACTCATATCATTGAGGATATATCCAGTTCCTGTAATCAGGTAGTGGTGATCAATAAGGGTGAACTGAAATATTTCGGTGATCCGGCGGACATGGTGGAAATGGCTAATGGGAAAGTATGGCAGTTTAATATAGATAAGACGGAGTTTGAAAAAGTCACTGGACAAATCTTTGGTAATACATCATATCCAGCAAGGGGATACTATCCGTGTTCGTTATCTTTCTGTTGAGACAACCATACGAAGGGGCTGAAGAAGTTGAGGCCAATTTGGAAGACGCTTATCTCTGTCTGCTGAAGAATATGAATTAAAAAGAAAAGAATGATATGACATTTAATCAATTAATAAAGCTGCTGCCTAAGGTGGTAAAATATAATTTGAAGATTATTTTTGCCGGAAAGTTCTTTTGGTTTCTGTTAGCGGCATTTGGATTCTTTGCCTTTTTATGTTTCAGAGTGCGTGGAACCGGGCAGAAATTAATGAAGGGCTTATCTATAATATACTCATGTTCCCATGTTTATTGCTGATATTTTCTACCCGGCTGTCTTCGGCATTCAAAATGACGAAGACAGCCGGATATTGGAAATACTTTTTTGGTATTCCTGACTATCGGTATAAAGTATGGGGAGTACGGTTACTCATGATTTACGTGGTTATTTTTGCTATTCTAATCGTCTTTTCGTACATCGCTATCTTATTGCTGTATCCAATCAATCCTTTTGAGATGTCTTTGCAGTTGATGTTTCCGGTTCTTTTTTTTGGTAATTTTGACTTTTATGTTTTCTACGATTACCCGGAGTGGAAACGGAACGGCTGTACTTATGATTATCATTGGCATTGTACTGATGTTTTTCAGTAATATGAATAGCATAGAACGTTCATTTTGGAATATTTTGCTGAATCCCTTCCGTGTGCCTGATAATTTTCATCCGATGATATGGGAAGGGATTCTTATCAAAAAATCGTATATTTCTTTTTCTCCTCCAGTCTGATCTGGATGATGATCGGTCTGCTGAATTTACAGAAGCGGGAAAAATTTGTATAGTATAAAGTTTAAATTATAAAAAGATTGGAATCAGAAGTAGTATCCCAGATTCACATAACAGCTTCCTTTATCAGTCTGATTGGAATATCCCAATGATATTTCCAGAGGACCGAAAACGCTATCCATTCCATAACCTGCGCTGATGCCGAACAATTGTTTCCCTTTCAGAATTTCGAAGAAGTGACTGTCCGTCAAGCCATAATTACCTGTCAGAGTGAGGTAATGAATGCTTCCCATACGTTGTCTGAGTTTCACGGAAGTAATGATGATAGAATTTTCCATTAATTCCATGTTTGTTACGCCGGCAAAAGGCAACTGTTGTGGAATATAAAAACCGTATACTTCGCCGCCAATGGCATTTTGCAGGGGATAGGCGATGTCTTTTCCAATCAGAACACGACCATAGATGGATGGAATGATAGAAAAACGTCGGGTTACGGGAACTACGCTGGCCCATGAACCGCTCAGTGCGGAGAACGGGGCGTGATCATTATACTGAGCCATATTATCGGTGTAGAGTGAATAGGCAGCTTTGAATTCAGTTCCTTTGGAAGGAAATATCCTTTGTCGTATGTACTATAGTGTACCTGAGCAAAAATAACTCAGGAAATGTTCGGATTCTACATCCAGTCCAATGAGTTCCGGTTTCTTGAAAAGAAAATCTTTGTATTTATAATATTCGAAACGGAATCCGAGACCGAAGCGGAGGTTCTTATACCATACATCCGAAAAGCCAAATTCAGCTAAATGATACTTGTAAGTAGTGTTATAGGCACGTTCACCTTCATCATAGATGTTGATGTCGTTGTACTGGAACATATACGAGAAGTTGAAGTTACGCTGCTGCATGGGTTCGAGTGTATAGGCGATGCGTGCGGCATATCGCTTTCCCCTAATCGGCCGGTCAGGGATAATCGGGAAGGAACATGAGTTTTGAGATCCGCTGTGGCATTAATCAGCAGGGATGCTATTTCTTCCGAGTCGAAACGGATGCCTAGATTGATTCTTTTCTTATATTTTTCTTCTAACAAGAAATTAAGGTGGTACCCTTTCGGGAGTGTCCGTCAACGTATAGCTGGCACTGGAATAAGATTGGCTTCCTCTTAATTGATATAATGCCTGTTCTATCTGTTGGGTGGTAATATTACTATTTTCTTTCAGGTTGCATTTTTTCATCAGCCATTTTTTGTCATCAGCCTCTACGCCGGAGAAAGATATATCTGTGACGTATACTGTCCGTGAATTGGAAAGAGAAGAGTACGGTCCATGTTGTTTGGGGACATAATTGTCCGGTATACCGATTTCTTTTTTTTAAGGCAATCAGGGAATTCCACTGTGCACGTGCGGCTTCTTCGCCCCGACGCATCAGAGAATCGATGGCTGCCGGAGTGAAGCTGGCGGAAGAAAATCCGTCTACATTTACCTTGATATAGGTATCAGTGAGTTCTACATTCTTTTCATGATTGGTCTGGCAAGTGAGATCAACAATCTGCCCCAATATGTCCGGAGCGCTGTTGAGTTTGTCGGCACTTTTCAGCGCATTCTGAACATCGACTCCGATAATAATATCGGCTCCCATTGCTTTGGCCACATCTGCCGGATAATTATTGACAATTCCACCGTCTACCAATACCATACTGTCTTTGCGTACCGGTGTAAATACACCAGGGATGGCCATGCTGGCCCGCATAGCGGTAGACAGTACGCCGTTGTGGAATATAATTTGGCTCTCCATTGACTACATTGGCCGATACACAAGCGAAGGGGATCGGGAGATTTATTAAAATTGATCGAGTCATGGTAGCCCATTGTCAGATCAGAGAACAGATTGGCAAGATTCTGTCCTTTGATAATTCCTCCCGACATGGCAGCTTTCGGACTCTTTGTAAAAGGTAGCGAAACAATGTATTTTGTTCCGAGCGTTCACGGTCAGTGAGCGACATGGCACTGCGTTTGATACGATCGCTTAAAAGGGAAGTCCAATCTTGCTTGCGTACCATACTGTCCAGTTGTTCCGGAGTATAACCGATGGCGTAAAGTCCACCGACTATAGATCCCATACTAGTTCCGGCTATGTAATCGATAGGAATACCCGCTTCCTCGATCACTTTCAGTGCTTTGATATGTGCCACTCCTTTGGCACCGCCGCCACTCAGAACGACACCTACCTTCTTCCGTTGCTCCTGAGAATATAAAGAAAAAGGTAATAGTAGGCACATTGCTAAAACTAATGTTGAGAAGATTTGTTTTTTCATTAGGACATGTTATTGTGTTGATGATGTATATATAACTACAAATGTAGGGCATAAATTGTTTAGTTGATGAAACGGAATTATAAAAAATGTTCTAAAAGTCGGAAATGTGGATTAATTCTACACTTTAAGGATGTTTTCCACACTTCTGTCTTCAAAGAATGTGAAAAAACGTAATGTTGATTATTAGATAAGAAAAATCAAAGTGATTTTTTTGGTATGTGTATTGCATAATAGAGTGTAGAACAAACATAAGTTAAATTAAATAATAAGATTCGATATGAGATTATTCTTTTCGAAACATGAATTGAAACTGAGGAGAAAGAGAACCATTGCTGCTGTTGTATGTATGGTAGTTGTGTTGGGAGTGTACTGGATACTGACACGACCTCAGAAGGCTGCACCGGAAATGCCGACAGTGATTGTTGAACCGGTTATGAAAGACGACGTAGAGATATTCGGAGAATATGTGGGGCGTATCCGTGCCCAACAGTTCGTCGAAGTACGTGCCCGTGTGGAAGGCTATCTGGAAAACATGCTTTTTGCCGAAGGCACTTATGTAAATAAGAATCAGGTCTTGTTTGTGATCAATCAGGACCAATATCGGGCGAAAGCCGACAAGGCGCGGGCACAGTTGAAAAAGGACGAAGCACAGGCATTGAAGGCGGAACGAGACTTAAAGCGTATCCGTCCGTTGTACGAACAAAATGCCGCTAGTCAGCTGGATCTGGATAATGCGGAAGCAGCTTATGAAAGCGCTGTTGCTACAGTCGCGATGAGTGAGGCGGACTTGGCGCAGGCTGAACTCGAGTTAGGTTATACTATCGTCCGGTCACCTCTATCTGGTCACATTAGTGAAAGAAATGTAGATTTGGGTACCTTGGTGGGCCCGGGAGGAAAATCACTAGCTCGCTACCATAGTAAAAAGCGATACCGTACTGGTCGATTTCAGTATGACAGCACTTGATTATCTGAAAAGTAAAGAACGTAATATTAACCTGGTCAACAAGACTCGACCCGTTCCTGGCAACCGAACATTACGATTACTTTAGCGGATAATACCGTATACTCATAAAGGTTATGTTGATTTTGCGGAGCCTCAGGTAGATCCTCAGACGGGTACTTTCTCCGTACGTGCGGAGATGCCTAACCCAAACAGGTATTATTCCGGGACAGTTTACTAAGGTAAAACTACTTTTGGACGTACGCGAAGGAGCCCTTGTGGTTCCAATGAAAGCTGTTACTATTGAAAAGGCGGAGCTTATATTTATACTCTGCGTAAAGATGACGCGGTAGAAAAACGTTTCGTGGAATTAGGACCGGAAGTCGGAAATAATGTAGTGGTAGAAAGAGGACTGGCAGAAGGAGAAATGGTGGTTGTAGAAGGGTTCCATAAGTTGACTCCGGGCATGAAAGTACGGGTCAGTAAGCCGGAAACGGAGGTGAAAAGGATACCACTATGGTGGCAGGTGATTCTACAACAGGAACGAAGGATAACGCGAAAGGAGAATAAACGATGAAAGTTAGTTTTTTTATAGATAGGCCGGTTTTCTCGGCTGTAATCTCTATTGTGATAGTGATTGTCGGTATTATTGGTCTGACAATGCTTCCGGTAGACCAATATCCGCAGATCACGCCTCCGGTAGTAAAAATCAGTGCCTCATATCCGGGTGCGAGCGCACTTACCGTGTCGCAGGCGGTGGCTACTCCGATTGAACAGGAAATCAATGGTACGCCGGGTATGCTTTATATGGAATCGAACAGTTCTAACTCCGGTGGCTTTTCGGCAACAGTCACCTTTGACGTATCTGCCGATCCGGATCTGGCAGCCGTGGAGATTCAGAATCGTGTGAAGCTGGCGGAATCCCGTCTTCCGGCGGAAGTGATTCAGAATGGTATTTCGGTAGAGAAACAGGCACCTAGTCAGTTGATGACGCTTTGTTTGACTTCTACTGATCCTAAGTTCGACGAAATTTACCTGAGTAACTTCGCTACTATCAACGTGCTTGATGTAATTCGCCGTATTCCTGGAGTTGGACGTGTTTCTAATATCGGTAGCCGCTACTATGCGATGCAGATATGGGCAGAGCCTGATAAGCTGGCTAACTTCGGACTGACTGTGCAGGATTGCAGAATGCCTTGAAAGATCAGAACCGTGAATCGGCAGCCGGTGTATTAGGTCAGCAGCCGGTACAGGGATTGGATATAACGATTCCTATCACTACTCAGGGACGTCTTTCTACGGTAGGGCAGTTTGAGGATATTGTGGTGCGTGCCAATGCAAACGGTTCCATCATCCGGTTGAAGGATGTGGCACGTGTTTCCTTGGAGGCTTCTTCCTACAATACCGAGAGTGGTATCAATGGTGAGAATGCAGCGGTACTCGGTATTTACATGTTGCCGGGTGCCAATGCAATGGAAGTGGCCGAGAATGTAAAGAAGGCGATGGAAGAAATCAGCGAGAATTTTCCGGAAGGATTGAGTTATGAGATTCCATTTGATATGACGACTTATATCTCTGAGTCTATTCACGAAGTATATAAGACGTTGTTTGAAGCATTGGTGCTGGTTGTGTTGGTAGTATATCTGTCTTTGCAGAGCTGGCGTGCTACGTTGATTCCGGTGGTAGCGGTACCTATTTCCCTGATTGGTACTTTCGGATTCATGCTGATTTTTGGTTTCTCTATTAATATATTGACCTTACTCGGATTGATTCTCGCCATCGGTATCGTGGTCGATGATGCGATTGTAGTGGTGGAAGGAGTGGAGCATATAATGGAAACGGAGAAGCTGAGTCCCTATGAGGCGACAAAGAAAGCGATGAACGGATTAGCAAGCGCTTTGATCGCTACCTCATTGGTGTTGGCTGCTGTATTTGTTCCGGTAAGTTTCCTAAGTGGGATTACGGGACAGTTGTATCGCCAGTTTACGGTAACTATCGTGGTGTCCGTACTTATTTCTACTGTAGTGGCTCTAACATGCTGAGTCCTGTGATGTGTTCGTTCATATTGAAGCCAGATAGCGGCAAGAAGAAGAATATCGTTTTCCGAAAGATTAATGAGTGGCTGGGTATCGGAAGCAATAAGTATGTGGCTGCTGTGACTCGTACGATCAAGCATCCTCGCCGGGTTTTGAGTGCTTTTGGTATGGTGTTGATCGCTATTCTGTTGATTCACCGTATTATTCCGACCAGTTTCTTGCCGGTAGAAGATCAGGGATACTTTAAGATTGAACTTGAGTTGCCGGAAGGCGCTACATTGGAGCGTACCCGTGTAGTGACGGAACGTGCGATAGCTTATCTGGAGAAGAATCCTTATATTGAATATGTTCAGAATGTAACAGGTAGTAGTCCGCGTGTCGGAGAGTAACCAGGCTCGTTCTGAGCTGACTGTTATTCTGAAACCTTGGGAAGAGAGAAAGAGCACCAGTATTGAAAAAATTATGGATACGGTAGAAAAACATTTGAGAGAATATCCCGAATGTAAGGTCTACTTGTCTACTCCTCCGGTCATACCGGGATTGGGTAGTTCCGGTGGTTTTGAAATGCAGTTGGAAGCTCGTGGAGAAGCGACTTTCGATAATTTGGTAGATGCGGCAGATACGTTGATGTATTATGCTTCGAAACGTAAGGAGCTTACCGGTTTGTCTTCTTCCTTGCAGTCTGAGATTCCCCAGCTTTATTTTGATGTGGACCGGGACAAAGTGAAAATGCTGGGAGTACCTTTGGCAGATGTGTTTTCTACGATGAAAGCGTATACAGGTTCGGTGTATGTGAATGACTTTAATATGTTCAACCGTATATATAAGGTTTATATTCAGGCGGAGGCTCCTTATCGGGAACATAAAGATAATATCAACCTGTTCTTCGTGAAAGCTTCTAACGGAGCTATGGTACCGTTGACATCTTTAGGAAATGCTTCTTATACAACAGGACCGGGAAGTATCAAGCGTTTCAATATGTTTACTACTGCCGTTATCCGGGGTGCAGCCGCACAGGGATACAGTTCCGGTCAAGCAATGGAGATTATGGAGCAGATCGCCCGCGATCACCTACCGGATAATATCGGTTTTGAGTGGAGTGGTCTTTCTTATCAGGAGAAGCAGGCGGGCGGTCAGACAGGCATGGTGATGGCATTGGTGTTCCTGTTTGTATTCCTTTTCCTTGCTGCGCAATATGAAAGTTGGACAGTACCTATTGCTGTATTGCTATCTTTGCCTGTAGCAGCATTGGGTGCCTATCTGGGTGTCTGGGTATGTGGACTGGAGAATGATGTCTATTTCCAGATAGGCTTGGTAATGCTTGTCGGGCTTGGCGCCAAGAATGCCATTTTGATTGTTGAGTTTGCCAAAGTGCAGGTAGATAAGGTGAAGACTTGATACAGTCTGCAATCTATGCGGCGAGATTACGTTTCCGTCCTATTCTGATGACTTCTCTTGCATTTGTACTCGGTATGCTTCCGATGGTATTGGCGAGTGGTCCGGGGTCGGCTAGCCGACAGGCAATTGGTACGGGCGTATTCTTCGGAATGATATTCGCTATCGTATTTGGTATCATTCTCGTGCCGTTCTTCTTTGTGATGGTGTATAAAACAAAGTCGAAAATCTTAAAACATAAGAAATAATGAAACTGAATAAACTATATATGGCTATACTACTGTTTGCAGGAATACTAACTTCCTGCAAAGTAGGCAAGAGCTACGTCCGTCCTGAGCTTCATTTACCCGATAGTCTGGCTCAACATCAGGATACGGTTAGTTTCGGAGATCAGGACTGGGAAGATATTTATGCTGATTCCACTCTCTGTAGCTTATTGACCGTGCTTTGGAGCATAATAAAGATATGTTGATAGCGGCTGCCCGCATCAAGGAAATGGCAGCTCAGAAACGAATCTCTACTGCAGCCTTGCTTCCGGATATTAAAGGTGAAGTAACAGCTGAGCGCGAGCTGGAAAATCATGGAGGGATGCCTTCAGGAAAGTCAGGACACTTTTGAAGCTCAGTTTCTTGTTTCATGGGAACTCGACCTTTGGGGAAATCTGAGTTGGGCACGTTCGGCCAGTATTGCTGAATATCTGCAGTCGATCGAGGCACAACGCGCACTTGCGGATGACGATTGTTGCTGAAGTAGCACAAGCTTACTATGAACTGGTGGCATTGGATACGGAGTTCGACATAGTAAAGCAAACATTAAAGCTCGTGAAGAAGGTGTTCGTCTGGCACGTATCCGTTTTGAGGGCGGACTGACTTCGGAGACTTCTTATCGCCAGGCACAGGTTGAGTTGGCACGTACAGCTACATTAGTTCCGGATTTAGAACGTAAGATTTCTCTTAAGGAAAATGATATTGCTTATTTGGCAGGAGAATACCCTAACCGTATTGCTCGTTCCCGCCTGCTTCAGGAATTTAACTCTCCTGAAACTCTTCCGGTAGGCTTGCCTTCCACTTTGTTAGAACGCCGTCCTGATATACGCCAGGCGGAGCAGAAGTTGATCGCTGCTAATGCCAAAGTAGGAGTAGCATATACGAATATGTTTCCCCGTCTTGCCCTGACAGGAGGTTTCGGAAGTGAAAGCACGTCCTTGTCCGAATTGTTGAAAATCTCCGTATGCTGTTATGGAAGGGGCTTTATTAACTCCAATCTTTGGCTGGGGAAAGAACCGTGCTGCGTTGAAAGGCAAAAAAGCGGCCTATGAAGCAGAGGTGCATAACTATGAGAAATCCGTGCTGACAGCTTTCAAGGAGACACGTAATGCGATTGTCAACTTCAATAAGATCAAAGAAGTGTATGCACTTCGTGCTAATCTGGAACGTTCGGCCAAGAGCTATATGGACCTGGCGCAGCTGCAATATATCAATGGAGTCATTAATTATCTGGATGTTCTCGATGCCCAGCGTGGTTATTTTGACGCACAAATTGGTTTGAGTAACGCTATTCGTGATGAACTGATCACCGTAGTACAACTGTATAAAGCACTTGGCGGTGGCTGGAAGCAATAAGCCTCTGTAACTATGCAGCGAAATAAAATGAGGGCTTCTCTTTCATAATTCGAGGAAAAATGCGAAATTTGCAACGCTTTTCAAGTTTGAGAAGAAACTTACTAACACCTTTAAATAAAAATAAAGAAAATGACTAAAAGTGCATTGCAAATCGCAAGGGCTGCTTATCAGCCCAAACTTCCGAAAGCATTGGCAACAGGAGCCGTTAAAGCTGTAGCAGGTGCTGCTACTCAATCTGTAGCCGATCAGGAAGCTATCAAAGCATTATTCCCTAACACGTACGGAATGCCGTTGATTACATTCGAAGCGGGTGAAGCTGTTCAACTTCCTGCTATGAACGTAGGTGTAATCCTTTCCGGCGGTCAAGCTCCGGGTGGCCACAATGTAATTTCTGGTTTGTTCGACGGTATCAAGAAGCTGAATCCTGAAAGCAAGCTGTACGGCTTCATCCTAGGTCCCGGCGGCTTGGTAGACCATAACTATATGGAGCTGACTGCTGATATCATTGACGAATATCGTAACACGGGTGGTTTCGATATCATCGGTTCGGGACGTACTAAGCTGGAAACTGAAGCTCAGTTCGAAAAAGGGATTTGAGATCATCAAGGAATTTGGTATCAAAGCACTGGTTATCATCGGTGGTGACGACTCTAACACAAACGCTTGTGTGTTGGCTGAATACTATGCTGCCAAGAAGTACGGTGTACAGGTGATCGGTTGCCCGAAGACTATTGACGGTGACTTGAAGAACGATATGATTGAAACTTCTTTCGGTTTCGATACAGCATGTAAGACTTATGCAGAAGTAATCGGTAACATCCAGCGTGATTGTAACTCAGCACGTAAATACTGGCACTTTATCAAGTTGATGGGTCGTTCGGCTTCTCACATCGCACTGGAATGTGCTTTGCAGGTACAGCCTAACGTATGTATCGTTTCTGAAGAAGTGGAAGAAAAGATATGTCTCTGGATGATGTAGTAACATCTATCGCTAAAGTGGTAGCTGACCGTGCTGCACAGGGAAACAACTTCGGTACTGTATTGATTCCGGAAGGACTGGTGGAATTTATCCCGGCTATGAAGCGTCTGATCGCTGAGTTGAATGACTTCCTGGCTGCAAATGCTGAAGAATTCGCTCAGATCAAGAAGTCTCATCAACGTGATTACATCATCCGCAAGCTGTCTCCGGAAAACTCTGCTATCTATGCAAGTCTGCCGGAAGGTGTAGCTCGTCAGCTGACACTGGATCGTGACCCGCACGGAAACGTTCAGGTATCATTGATTGAAACAGAAAAACTGTTGTCGGAAATGGTAGCTACTAAATTGCTGCTTGGAAAGAAGAAGGTAAATATGTTGGTAAGTTTGCTGCACAGCACCACTTCTTCGGTTACGAAGGTCGTTGCGCTGCTCCGTCAAACTTCGATGCGGATTACTGCTATTCTTTGGGATACACAGCTTCTATGCTGATTGCTGACGGTAAGACCGGTTATATGTCTTCTGTACGCAACACAACTGCTCCTGCTGCCGAATGGATTGCAGGTGGTGTGCCTATCACCATGATGATGAATATGGAACGCCGCCACGGTGAAATGAAACCGGTGATCCAGAAAGCATTAGTGAAATTGGATGGTGCTCCTTTCAAGCATTCGCTGCACAGCGTGACCGTTGGGCTGTTGAAACGGATTATGTATATCCGGGACCATTCAGTACTTTGGTCCTACTGAAGTTTGCGACCAGGCAACTAAGACTTTGCAATTGGAACAAGCTAAATAAACGATAAACATGAAGCGGTGAACAGTAAATGAGCCATGCAGAATGTATGGTTGCTGTTCGCCGCTTTTTTTTCATTTGTCACCAATCACTAATCTCTTTTTAATCACTAAGACACTTGCCGTCACGTAATAATCCGATAGCTGCCGTTCAAAAGAAGAATGCTGCTTCCGCCACTCGAAAAAAAAAGAACTGTTTCTTCTTCCAAATCTCCCCATGCTTCGAAAAAAGTACAGGGGAAGTACGGACGTGCTATGCCTATCTGGTTGCGTAATATTCTGACAGTGATGATTGTCGGTTGTTTTTCTGCTGTCTTCTACTATCTTTTCATTCGTCCTTATGCCTATCGTTGGAAACCTTGTAACGGTTTAAAGGAGTATGGAGTTTGTATTCCTTCCGGATATGATATTCATGGTATTGATATATCTCATTATCAAGGAAAAATTGACTGGGAGAGACTTCAGCGGAACCAGCAAGCGGCTACTCCTTTACACTTTGTCTTTATGAAAGCGACAGAAGGGGGGACCATAACGATACTACATTTGAGGTGAATTTTGCCAATGCTCGTAATCATGGCTTTATTCGTGGGCTTATCATTTCTATATCCCTGGTACGGATGCTTTGAAACA
>VOFJ01003432.1_pt1 | contig 33626 bp, 60 predicted proteins | sample 5384081 | NCBI WGS metagenome assembly VOFJ01 (sample SAMN12384729, study PRJNA508395) | human gut metagenome | isolation source: healthy gut I | host: Homo sapiens | reverse complement strand
TTTTTTTGAGAGGTGTATAATAGAAGAATAGTATATAAGTATCATTATTCATGTGGAGGAAATATCATGAAATTAGACATGTCAAAGTGGAAAGCACTTAGCATCAAAAAATCGTTTAAAGAAAGGCTTCAGACTGACTACATTTGTAGCATCGGCATCGGGGGGTTATCGCGGGTATTCTTATGATTCTTGTATCAATGAGATATTCCAGCGCACTAACCTTTTACGGATTTTCACAGGGAGATATAGGAAAGGTTATGGTAACCTTCTCAGAGACACGAAGCGCTACACGAGCTCTTATCGGTTATACAGCTTCTGACACATTAAGTAAGATGTCTGATACACATGATTCTAAAAAAAGGAATCATTTCAAAAATACTGGAAAGAGCTGCAAAGCTCTATAAAGACAGGTGAGGAGCAGGATATATATGATGATATAAACAGTAAGCTCGATTCATACTGGAGTATCGATGATGAAATCGGACAGTTAGGTAGGAATGCTACAGATCCCGAGACACAGAAGGAAGCCGAGGAGAGAGAGCAGTAGCAGATCTTGCACCTGCATATGATGAGATATATCAGCAGCTTGTTGCCCTTATGGATACAAAGGTAACAGAGGGAGATAATTTAAGCAAAAGAGATTATCATTAGTATCATATGCCGCATTTGGTATTGTTATTGTTATCATTGTCAGTTCATATTTTATCTCGATGAAAATCGGGGACGAAGTTGCAGTTGGTATTTCTAAACCACTCGATGAGTTAAAACAGAGATTACGTACATTTGCACAGGGTGATCTTGAGGCTCCATTCCCGGCAGTTGATTCACAAGATGAAATTGCTGATATGGTAGGGGTTGCGAAAAACATGGCAGCAGACCTTAAGACTATCATATCTGACTCTGACAAGCTTCTTGGAAAGATGGCAGAAGGAGATTATACAGTTTCATCAGACATGGAAGATAAATATACCGGAGATTTTATTCGACTTCTCATGGCAATGCGTCAGATGAAGACACAGATGAATGATGTTATGTCACATATCAATGAGATATCATCACTTGTTACAGCAGGTTCTAACAACCTTGCTCAGGCAGCACAGGAAATCGCAGAAGGTGCTATGGATCAGTCAGCAGCCATTGAGGAGCTTCAGGCTACATTTGCAGATATCACAGGCGGTGTTGAGAAAACATCTGAGAAGCTCAATGATACATACAGGATTGCACAGGAGTATGCTGAGGAAGCAGATCACAGCCATACAGAGATGCAGGGCATGGTTGATGTTATCGGACGCATCAATGATACATCTAAGCAGATTGAGAATATCATTTCTGAGATTGAGGATATTGCCAGTCAGACAAACCTTCTTTCACTCAATGCAGCTATCGAGGCAGCGCGTGCAGGTGAGGCAGGTAAAGGATTCGCAGTTGTTGCGGGACAAATCAGAAGTCTTTCAGAGCAGAGTGCCAAGGCTGCGGTTGACACACGTCAGCTTATAGAGAGTGCCATTGCGGTATCTAACGAGGGTAATGAAGCTGCAGAGCGCGTAAGTACTTCTATTGAAAAGGTTATCAATGGTATGAAGGAAGTTGCAGATTCTTCTCAAAAACTCAGCGAGATTGCAGAGGAGCAGGCAAAAGGCTATGGAGCAGGCAGAGGCCGGTATTAATCAGATATCAGATGTTGTACAGTCCAACTCAGCAAATGCAGAGGAAACATCAGCAACAAGTGAGGAGCTTTCAGCACAGGCGGAGACAATGAACGAGCTGATTAGCAAATTTATATTGGAAAAGAAATAGAAAAATTGTACATACGAGTTTAGAGAAACTTTTTAAAAAGCCCCACAAGCATTATTGATATGCTGTGAGGCTTTTTGTTGTGGTGCGTTAGAGGGTTACTTTTTAAATCTAGTAAACATGTACTATGTGAACATAGTGTTTTTGTGCAATACGTGGAAAATCTGAAAAGTAATGAAAATGAACAATTAAATGAGAATATTTAAATTTGCTCTTTTTTGGCAGGGTGTGTTATAATCCTTGTATACAAAAAAAACAGAGGTAATACAATATGGGTAGTAATAACGATATTTCATTAAAAGCATTAGCCAAGATTAATCTGGGGCTGGATGTTGTGAGGCGCGCAGAGAGGACGGGTATCATGAGGTCCGTATGATCATGCAGACCATTCATCTGTATGACAGGCTTGATATCAAAAAGGACAAAGGAGCCGCATACAGATACAGACCAATCTGTCTTTTCTCCCTGTAAACGAGAACAATCTCATATACAAGGCTGCAAAGCTTCTGATGGATGAGTTTTCTATAACTGACGGTGTATCAGTGAAGCTGGACAAGCGTATTCCTGTTGCAGCAGGGATGGCGGGGGGCAGTACTGATGCGGCGGCTATGCTTATAGGTGTAAACAGGCTTTTTTCACTGGGACTGACAAAGAGAGAGCTTATGGAAAGAGGTGTGCAGATAGGGGCGGATGTACCATACTGTATTATGAGAGGCACGGCGCTGGCCGAGGGCATAGGAGAGGCGCTTAGTCCTCTTCCTCCAATGGTAAAGTGTCCGGTGCTTATTGCAAAGCCGTCCATCTCGGTATCCACAAAATTTGTGTACCAGAATCTGAAGCTTTGATGATACGACTATTCATCCGGATATAGACCGCCCGATAGATGATATAAAGGCTAAGAATCTGCATGATATCGCAGCACATATGGGAAATGTCTTAGAGACCGTGACCATACCAAACTATCCGGTGATAGATGAGATAAAGAAGCATATGCTTTCAAATGGCGCGGTAGGAGCCATGATGAGCGGTAGTGGTCCGACGGTTTTTGGTCTGTTTGACGATGAAGATACTGCAAAGAAAGCGTACAAAGCCATGAGAAGCTCACATCTTGCCAGACAGGTGTATCTGACATCTGTATACAATAATCGCAAATAACGTGATATCCGGATAGCACAGCGGGTGCTTTATAGTTACTTTTTTCTTATATGTGAGAATTATAATACAAGAGATAGGAGAAGTTTGATGACTGATAATTTAACTTTAAATATGGATGCATATCTGCCACTGCGTGATGTGGTGTTTAACACACTTCGTGAGGCAATTTTAAAGGGTGAGCTCAAAGCCGGGAGAGAGACTTATGGAGCTGCAGATTGCGTCAAAGCTTGGAGTCAGCCGTACACCTATACGTGAAGCAATCAGAATGCTTGAGCAGGAGGGGCTTGCAGTCACAATGCCGAGAAAGGGCGCAGAGGTTGCCAAGATGACTCTCAAGGATATGGAGGATGTGCTTGAGGTGAGAGAGGCTCTCGATGAGCTTGCAGCCAAAATAGCCTGTAAGAAAATCAGTGATGAGCAGCTTGCGAATCTAAAAACCATAAAGGACGAGTTTAAGAGGAGCATGGATTCAGGAGATGTGAAAAAAGATAGCTGAGGAGGATGTGAAGTTTCACGATGCTATCTATGAGGCAACAAACAATGCGAAGCTTGTATCTATGATGAACAATATCCGTGAGCAGATGTACCGCTACAGAGTGGAGTATTTGAAGGACCCAAAGAATTATCCGATGCTTGTGAAGGAGCATGATGCCATCTACAGGGCGCTTGAGGCAAGAAATATGGAGCTTGTGACTACAGAAATGCATACGCATGTGGCCAATCAGGCGGTTGCTGTGAAGGCTGTGATACAAAAGCAGGATGAAGAGAAGAAATAAAACAGAAATATAACAACAATATAAGATTATAGCAGACAAAGATAATAAAATACAAAATAATATAACAAAACCAGGGGCTGCCGGTTCCACTGACGTGAACGGCGGCCTTTTTTTAGTGGCTTAGTTAGTGGCTTAGATAATAGAAAAAAATAAGTAATCAGGGATATTTGCGGGCTTGTATGGTCATACTATATCAGGGATTTTAAATCTTACGGGATTTATTGGGTATATAGGAGAGTTAAAGATGACCACAAACATAGATGAGAACATAAAAAGCTTCAGGCAGATATATTCTGACTGCTCAGATATCAAGATGCAGGAGATGTATCTGGGGCGTGATGCTTCCATAAAGTGTTTTGTTGCATATATTGAGGTGACATGTGCAGGCTCCGGTATCAATAACAGTGCGTTTGGACGATTTACATCATACCTTGAAGGGATAGACCGGGATCAGGTTAAGGAAGTACTTGACAAAAATCAGGCAGCTCTATCCGAATTTGCGCATCTTCATACGGTTAGAGAGGCAGCCCAGATGATGCTGACAGGAGACGTGATATTTTTTGTGGATGGCTATCCGGATGCCTTCAAGCTTCCCGACAAGGGATATCCCGCCATGTCAATTCAGGAGATTGATTCGGAAAAGGTCATAAGAGGCTCAAATGAGGGCTTTGCTGATTCCATAAAGATAAATACTGCACTTATCAGGCGCAGGTTAAGGAGCACTCGCTTAAAGTGTAAAGAGGTGAAAAAGGGGCTTCGCGGACACAGCAATGTGGACATATTGTATGTGAGAGACCTCGTAAAACCGGGGCTTGTAGAGGAAGTAGAAAAGAATCTGGACAGCTATGTGATAGACCATGTGGGTGACTCGGGGAGTTCTTGAACAGTTTGCTGAGGCAAAATGGTATTCACCGTTCCCACAGCTTCAGACCACAAAGCGGCCGGACGTGGCAGTAAATGCGCTTCTAGAAGGGCGGGTGGTGGTGCTGTGCGATAATTCACCGATAGCAATAATACTGCCAACCACCATGAACAATTTTTTAAAAACCGCAGATGATTACTATAACAGAACGATAGCGGCAAGCTTTGCCAGATTGATAAGGTACGTGGCAGCCTTTATGTCATTTACATTGCCGGGGCTTTATCTGGCGGTCACAAATTTTCATACACAGATACTGCCGACACCACTCATACTGGCGTTTTATGAAGCAAGACTCGGCTGCCCGTTTCCACAGCTCATAGAGGTGCTCATGATGGAGCTGTCCTTTGAACTGCTTCGCGAAGCCGGCATAAGACTTCCCGGAGCCATGGGAATTACGATAGGCATAGTCGGAGGCCTCATAATCGGACAGGCAGCAGTGGATGCAAATTTAGTGAGCCCTATAGTGGTCATCCTGGTTGCATTCACCGCACTCTGCTCGTTTGCCATACCGAGTGAGGAGTTTGCATTTTCATTTAGGATACTCAAATTCGCTGTAATAATTATGTCGGCATGGCTTGGATATTTTGGATTTTTAATAAGTCTGATGGTGATACTTTTGCATCTCGCAAAGCTCAAAAGCTGTGGTTACCCATACATGATGCCATTTGTGGGCAGCGAGCTGACAGGTGGCGAGGATGAAAAGGACAGTATTATACGATTTCCGCTTCGCAGACTTTGAGGCGGCCTGTATTTGCAAGAGAAAAGGAGTGCAGGAAGCTGAAAGAAAATCGGACAAAATAAGTTGATGAAAATGGTAAAATTGTATTATTGTAATTAAACAATACAAATGATAACATATATATTATGTATGAATTTGCGCGAAAGGGAGAGAGGTTATGGAACAAAAAAAGAAAAGAAAGAAATAAGAAAAAGTATAATTGCCTGTGACAATGATATAGTTAAACTCAGATCACAGGCTGAAAAATCTTTTGAAGAAATCATAAAAAATCAAAAGTGCACGCAAAAACGTTTTGAGAGTGAATGCGATAAGTATGAAATCAAAAGGCAGAAAAAAAAGATAAAATTAGAGAATATGTCATGTTTAATACAGAATGTTAAGCTAGTTGAAAGATATGTAGGAAGAATGAGCGATCGAGTATCTGCAATTGTTATAATGTTAACAGTAATAGATTATTGAATATGATGAAACAGATGGACAAAGAGATTCTTAATAATGAAAATATGTTAGAAGAAAAATATGACATGATTTCTTCAATAATGTATAAAAAGACAAATCTTAAAGTATGAACTGAGGAGGTTGGGATAGTGGCAGTTATGAATCCTTTGGGAAGTAGAAATATAATTATTATTGATGATAATTATATAGGAGAGTATTCACAGGCATATATGGAGGTGGGAAAACAGATAGATGATATTATTATTAAATATATCGGAATATTAAAAGGGATTATAGATGATGGAAGTATGAAAAAGGACTTACTGCCGAAAAATTATATAGTTTTGCGGACACTGCAAGCATGTTACTATTTAAGACAGCAGGAGTTTTGTGCGATAACAATAAAAGCAATATGCAAAAATTTATACAGGATATTGATGAGGCAGACAGAGAAATTTACTAAGGAGAATATGTTATGAGCAATGTTTTACAAATTGATAGAAATGGTATTGATGAAGCTGTTAACGACTTACAGGAATTGATAAATGAAATAAATGAAGTTAATATTTCAAAAAGTAAGCAGGAAGGTGATGAAGGCATGGCCTACACTGCCATACAAGAGGGAGAAAAAAGATAATTGAAAATGTAAAGACGGATTTACAAGGTCTTATACAGGCAACGGCTGATTTTATCGTAAAAAATAAATGGTAATTTTGAAGATACAGACCAGAGATGTGCTGAACAGATAAAAAGGAGAAGTAAAATAAAATGGGACGAATAAGAAAATTTACACAGGAGGCTTATGATGCGTTGCAGTCAGGAGTTTCAGATGATGGTGAGATACTGGATTTTTTTAGCGATATACCATTAAATATATCGAATTTTTTTAATTCGCTTGAACTTGAAGATGATTTGTCAAATTTTCAAAGCTATCTAAGAGATATATCAGATTTTGAGAATTATACAGCAAAAAAAAGATTGATGATATTTTTAGGGATGTAATTAATGTTGATGAAACTTATGCAACAATATTTAGAGATTTTAATGATAGGATGACAGATTTTGATACTATAATTAATAAATTAAAAGAGTCAATTTCAGATGTGAATTTTGAGAATAACTTTTCAAAAGATGGATTTATAAATTCGCTTCCAAAGGAAACAGAGAATATAATAGGAGTAAATTGGAAAAATATATTAGATAAAGATGCCGATGACATATCAGATGAAGAATACAATATGATTGCGGAATATATTATTAAAAATGTTGATGCCGACATTTTAGAGGAAATTCTGGTAGATTGCTATACGATTAAGAAACCAAAGAACGGAGAAAGAAATCCTGTTGTTTTTGATAATGGTATTGAAGGAAAGACAGAAAAGTATTGGTACTCTTTAAATAAAAAAAATATAATGGGTTATCTGCAGCTATAAACAGGGTTACACAAATATGGATTGCAATAGGATATACATCAGAAAGTGATGAAAGAAATAGATGGATTTCTACAGCAGCACAGTATAATACTTTTTTTAAAGAGTTTGGTAAAAATAAAGACCTGGTTATGGTAAGAGAAATAAAGCTGGATGGTACTATAAAAGAGTTAAATTCTAATCTTATTGATATTAAAAATAATAAAGCCGGAGATTTGACTGCTGTGTATTATCCATATTTTTCACAGCCAACAATAATAGAAGGAGAAGTCAACAATAAAAAGTAATGACCACTTCATTTGCTGGATTTGATCAGGGAGGACAGGATGATCTTGCGAACAAAGGGATAAAGTACATAAGGGCAAATGCAGGAGTTGATAAAAATACAAATATGCTTGGTACGCTGTCGGATAGTGTAGTAAATCAGATAACATCTTCGCTAATTGGTAAAATCCCGGGGTCTGGGATTATATCGTCAGTTTGTGATATTTGTGATAATAGTGAGAGTAAATTAGAAACAGCGGAAACAATATCGGTGAGTGAATTTGCCAATCACATTGGTTGGATTGTTGATGAATTTGGACTAATATGTGTTGCAAATGATGTAAATGAAAATCCAGAGACGTGTAAGATATATTTATATCCGGGACCGGAAACGAAAAAAGATTGTTGAATCCTATAATAAGTACATGAAAGAGCATAGAGATTTTGCGATTGAAATTGGATATCCTAAAGATGGGATAAATATGTCTTGGTTTAATAAAACTAAAAAATATGAAGATATATATATTATTCTAAATAGTATAAAAATAATGAATAGAGATCCTTTGATTTTTAATGTGATTGAAAATTATAATGAGGGGGGGGATAGTGGTATGGATATAAAAAAAAAAATTTTTATAAAAAAAAAAAGAATAATCTATATATAATGTTGGTAATACTTGTGGTAATATTCGTGGTGATACTTGGATATATATACATGAATCGTCATGTAAAATTTAAAGACTCCAACATGGCATATGAGATAAGCAGAACAATTGGACCAAACGTTAATCCAGAGAATGTAAAATATAAAGATGTATATGCTATAAAGGAATTGAATATAGGTTTTCCAGAAAGTATGATACTTTAGAAGATATAAAACTTTGTAAAAATTTGAGGATATTAACAATAAATGGTGGAGGCGATAAATGGAAGCCATTAAAAAAAGGAAGACATTGATTTTTTATTATATGAGCAGGCACAAAAGTATCAAAAAAGAATTATCAGATATAGTCCCAAGTTTGAAAAGAATAGAAATTTTTTCTTTTTCAAATTATTTGGAAAAACTGTAATATTTCAAATTTTGATTTTTTAGCAAAATGCTGCAATATGAAAGTTATTAAGATTTACGATAGTACAGTTAGTGATTTCGGTTTTCTCAAAAATTGTTCAAAGGTAAAAGAAATATACTTATGGGGTAGCAATATAAAAGATGCAGATGATCTAAAATTGCTAAAGAATCTGGAAACGATATGCATATATGATACCCCTTTGTCAAAAGATGAAACTGAGGTAGAAAGCCTGTGTAAGGCATTTCCAAATGCAAAGATATTCATAAGTGAGGATAAGGTGCAGAATATTGACATAAAAGAGGAATAGGGAATACCAGGGATAAAAATGATAGATTAAGAATTGTATATTAATTGTATTTTATAGCCATACTTTACTTTGAAAGGAATTAAAGTATGGCTATAAATATGGGTAAAAGAGATACATTTGCACAAAACGAAAGCATATCGCCCCGCCAGCTATACAGACTATACGTCTTTAATCTGCTTGAGTCGGCACACTGGTGCTTCCAAACAATCTGGCGAAACTGGGAAAGTATGGTTTTTATCTCAATCGCACTTGGTGTTTTCATGGCATGGCTATTTATGTGGATAGTAAGCGAGGTACGAGAACAGAAGAAAAGTATATATGACAGAAGCTTTGGTAAAACAACACATGCAAAAATGTTAATTTATGATTTAATTATTGTGATATACGAACTGTCACAGGCCGCATTTCTTGCATGGATATTTGTAAAGCTGATACGTGACAGCCTTATACCGGATGAGTCATTTACAGTTGTACTTCTTGTGATAATGGCAGTGTGCGCTTATGCGCTAAGTGGCGGAGTGGAGTGCCGTGCCAGGGTATACGAGGTAGTATTTTTTTCTTTGTGCTGATACCGCTTGCTGCTATGCTTTTGTTTGCGCTATCGGATGTGAGATTAGACTATCTGATGATTAAGGACAGAGTCGGTGTGGACTTTGGCATAGCGGATATATTTGCGGGCGCATACTATGTGTTTGCAGCATCCATTTCCGTGTTCTATATACTGTTTGTAAGGGGGAGCGCACTGCCTCACAGATACGATGGAGTGTGAGTAAAGCAATACTCACATATGCAGGCATTCTTTTTTTTTTTATTGTATGCAGTATTGCTTGGGAGCTTCGGAAAATATTCATTGTCAGAAATCGAGTTTCCGGCTGTCGTACTGATGAGTGATGTGCAGATAAAGGGAAGCTTCTTTAAGAGGGCAGATGCACTGATGCTGTCGGTGTGGTTTTTCACGCTGTTTTCAGTGCTCATTATGAGCCTTTATTATGCGGTTTTAAGATGTGAGAATTTTGCTGAAAATACGGGGAAAATTATATTTACATTTAATAAAAACCGGCATTCTTGTAGCAATAAGCAATTTGGCTCTGACAGACAGAAAAGTCATGACAAGGAAAAGAGCACTATGAGAAGCTGGTGCATCATTTTTGTCATAGCAGTCACAGTGACCTTAGCATATATTCTTGAAAGTGGAGATGAAATCGTGAAAAAATATCTTGGATTTTTATTGTGCATAGCGATACCGGTCATAGTAGTGCTGACGATAGGTCTCATGCTCACCGGCTGCAGTGCAGTGGAACTTGAGGAGCGCTGTTTTCCGACACTTGCGGCGGTCGATATTGTAGATGTAGATACTGACGAAATAACCGATAAAGAAGTAACTGATAACAAAGCATATGTTAGCCACAGAGATGTTTCGACAAATGAAAATAGCGGATATATAGAGTTCTACTATAACATGGACAAATCATACGAACCGGAATATGCATATGATATCAAAACAGCAGTGGACAGCTTCGAGGATCGGCTGTCACAAAAAGCCGATACCAATCATTTGAAGGTGATATTAATAGGAAAAACGCTTAGAAATGATAAAGCAGCTTATTCAAGCTTCATGGAATACTGCAAGACATCCAAAAATTTCCGAGAAACACATATGTGTGCATAGCAGATGATATAAACGATATCTTTGATAACATGGGTGATTATTATGAGCAGAAAATAAATAAGGGAGAATCATGAGGATGGTGAACCGATAATTACACTTGGTACCTTGCTGGATGACTATACGAATGAAATTCATGAAATCCGGTAAAATTTTCAAAAAAGATGAATAAGCTCGTCAAATAAGGCAATACTTGTTTACATGAGAAAGAAAATAATAATAACAACCATAGCAATAATATCCATTACGGCAGCGATAGCTTCAAAAAATCATACACCTGCCGCAAACACCAATAGTATAGCGTGTACAGCCGACATGCAAAAAATCCATCGCCGGCAAAATCCTGCGTTTTCACGTGCTGGCAAACAGCGACAGCGAAGCAGACCAGAATGTGAAAAAGCAGGTGCGCGATGCAGTAGGGGCTTACATAGAGCCATATCTGCTGGAGTGCGAAAATATCGAAGAAACCAGAGCCACCGTAAATGACCATATGGACGAAATAATAGCGGTATCAAAGGAGACGCTTGCAGCAAACGGTTTTACATATGGCGCATCGGCAGAGCCTTACACACACCGATTTCCTGGAAAAGACGTATGGGGACTATACATTTCCTGAGGGAAATTACGAGGCGCTTGAAATAACACTGGGCGATGGGGCCGGTCATAACTGGTGGTGTGTGCTGTATCCAAACATGTGCTTTAGGGGCAGTGTGTACGAGGTGGTGGAGGACGAAGCAAAGGAAAAAATCTTAAGGAGGTACTCACTCCGGACGAGTATGAGAGCATATTTGACAGTGGAAAATATGAAATAAAACTAAAAATCCTTGATATTTTCAGATAAAACAGTTAGTATATTTATGCTGAAAAAATATATTAAAAGAAAATATGTGATGAGAAATTATTAAAGCGTGAATTAATTTAGATATGCAAGAGGATAAGGAGAAAGAAATGACAAAGGATGTAGTAGTATCATTAAAGGGCCTGCAGCTCGCACCGGACCAACAGTCGGATGCGGTAGAGGTGATTGCCCCGGGAGAGTATTATATAAGAAATAACAAGCACTATGTGGTGCTTTTTGAGGAGATAATGGAGGGTGAGACCCAGACACTCAAAAATATATGCTTAAATTCAATGACAATTATCTTGAGTTCACCCGCAAGGGACCTATGAGTGTACATATGATATTTGAGAAGGGAAAGAAAAACCTGACATATTATTATACACCGTTTGGAAGTATCCAGATAGGTATTGATGCCACAAGCATAGAGGTAAAGGAGACTGAGGACGAGATAAGGGCAGAGGTAAAGTATGCACTTGATGTCAACTATGAATTTGTAGGCGACTGTCATATCAATATAGCTGTGAAGAAAAAAAAAGGCGCAGCAGTCAAAATTGCATAAAAGTCTGCCAAGCCTATGGGGTAAAAAAATATATAAAGCATATATGGATAAAGCATATAAAAAACAGAGCATGTGAGGATGAAAGCCATCCCACATGCTCTGTTTATGTACATGAAAATTAAATCATGATATTATTTCTGCTTAGCCTTTTTGGCTGCCTCTTTAGCAGCTTTTTTCTTTCAGCCTTTGCAGCCTCCTCAGCCTTGAGCTGTTCGTTGGCCTTGCTGTAGTTTTCTGCCATTCTTGCACGGAAGCCTTTTTTTCTTCTTAGGCTTCTCAAGAGGTCCTCTGATACCGCGGACAGCTGTGATGTAGATACCGCTGACAGAAGCCTTGACCTCTTTCTTTAAAGGAATCTCATCAAAGATCTGCTCGTCTGCGATAAGAGACATGACTCTTGGTCCGACCTTGGCCTTGACTACAGGAAGCTTTGAGCGGCGCATAAGCTTTGGTGTCTGCTCAATAATCTGCTGTGGGAGACCGGCATCCTTTAGCTTCATACGCTTTTTGTCAATGATTAGCATATTGACTGTCTGTGATGCAGCAGCTATCTGTTCGTCCTGCTCTTCCTTTCTTTTTTGTGCTTTTTTTACCGAGGATTGTTAATACTATAAATGCTACCACAAGCACTACTGCGATAACAATAAGTACGATTAATGCTGGATTCAAAACGTATCCCTCCTAAAAATTTGCTTATTTAAATTAATTCTATCAAATATGCTAAAAAAAAATCAATCTTTATTGCAAGAATAGGTAAAATCGTAGTATAATAGAACTATATTTTGGAAAAGGTCTTTAGAAGACGCAAAGGGGTATTTATTAATGAAGAAAATTGCTCTTTTTGGCTGATGGCTGGAGAAGATATGTAACATATTCGTGGGTTGAGGGTATCATGGAAGGCTCTAAAGAGCTGGGACTGGATGTGTGCCTGTATTTTTTTACAATACCAACGGAACCTGGAGTCAGGATTCAAAGTTTAACAAAGGCGAGTATGCGCTGAACGATTTACCTGATTTAAACAGCTTCGACGGAGTGGTATTTGACTGCACCAATACGACCAACCTGGATGAGATACAGTATATGGTCAGAAAGCTTCAGTCGGTAAATGTGCCGGTAGTGAGTATCGGGTATAAGGTTGATGGGTTTTACTATGTAGGCAACGATAATAAGAGGCTGTTTTCGCAAGATAATGGATCATATGTACTATGCGCATGGCTGCAAAAGCTTTGTGTTTGCAGGTGGTCCGCCGTATCATTATGAGAACAGAATGCGTTTTGAGGCCTTCAAAGAGGCTTTAAGTGATTATGGCATACCACTTACAGCTGATATGTACATGTTTGGTGATTTTGATTATCAGACAGGTGTCGGTATATGAGTGATTGGCACGAGAGCAAAAAAGCCGTTACCGGATGTATTTTTTATGTGCAAATGACAATATAGCAGCAGGACTGTGTGCGACAGCAGAGGTTCTTGGATACAAGGTACCACAGGATTTTAAGGTCACAGGCTTTGACAATCTGGATAAGGCTGCGTATTTTAACCCACAGATTACAACAGTGGATCACAACAGGGGCAATATAGGCAGAAATGCTCTTGAGATATTTAAGGCGCTTTGGAATGGCACGGGCGATGCTTCTGATAAATACCTTGATTCTGAGTTTATCCCGGCTGAGAGTCTGCGGATGCCCTAATACCGGCAGAGTGGATTATCGTAATTACATAAAGAATATTATCAAAGGCTCCGTTGCAAGAGAGAGAGCAGGAGGAGGATGCAGTAATGATCCTCCAGAAAGAGCTCGAGGAGTGCAATGAATACTATGATTTGTTTGAGAGATACTCTGACTATATACAGAGCATGAAGTGTGACGGAGTGTATGTGGTCGGTGTTTCTGATCTGGCAGCTGCAAGGAACAATGCACACTTTAGGAAGCATGGCTATGATATTGACGACGAGGTTGTACTCTATGCGGATGACAAGGACAATGGAAAGCTTGAGTTTAAGAGTGTAAATGACCTTATGCAGTACATGCAGAGTGTAGATAAAAACACCTGCTATATGTATTGCTCGCTGCATTTCAGGGACGAGATAGTGGGCTATGTAATACTCAGGAATCCTGAGTTTTTGTACGACCATCCTGAGCAGTTTGATATACAGTCTGCCCTTCTTAAGAAGCTTGAGAATCTTTTTAAGCAAAAGGTACTTGAGAATACAAATAATGAGCTTAAGAATCTCTACAACCATGATGCGCTCACAGGCCTGTACAATCGTGTGGCATGCAATGAGATGGTCATTCCTATGTTTGCTGAGCTTGAAGCTCAAAATGTCGGCTGCACCATAGTATTTCTCGATGTGGATGATTTTAAGGACATAAATGATACATACGGACACAAGTACGGTGACGAGCTTTTAAAGACTGTGGCGAGGGTGCTTGATGAGCAAAAGCCTGAGGGAAGTATGGTATATAGATTCGGTGGAGATGAATTTATCGTGTTTATCCCTGGGGACAGACATGACACTGCTGAGAAGTATATAAAGCGCGTGTATGATATCATGGAGCAGCACAGCCTGTTTATCAGTCACGGCATCATATATACGAAGCCGGGCAGTGGTAAGAGCTTTGACGATTATCTCGTAAGTGCTGACACCAAGATGTATCAGCTTAAGCAGCAGCGCAAGCAGAAAAAGGATAGCAATTTCTTAAAGGGGAGTGGATATTTCATCCGTTCCTATGATGGTTGACAATAATATACAAATAATGGACAGGGAAGGTCATGTGTGCAGGGTATTTGATTTTTTAAAAGCTGAATAATGTAAATTCAGTCCGTCTGCGCATATGGAATGAGCCTGATAAGGTGCCGGAGTCTAAGGGGTATTGCAGTCTTACATATGTTCTCGAGATGGCTCATGTCATTAAAAAATACAAAATGCATTTTCTGCTGGATTTTCATTATTCAGATTACTGGGCAGATCCGGGACAGCAGAATAAGCCTGATGCGTGGAAGAATTTAAGCTTTGATGAGCTGAAGGAGGCAGTGCACAAGTACACATATGATGTGCTATACAGATTAAAAATCATGGATTGTGCGCCGGATATGGTTCAGATTGGCAAGGAAATAAGGAGTGGTATGCTGTTACCGGATGGTGCAGTGCCACAGTACAGGCAGCTTGCTGCGCTTGTAAAATGAGGGAATCAGAGCTGTCAGGAGCTGCTACCGGAGACAAAGGTCATGATTCATCTGGATCAGGGAGGCAGATATAACTGTATTATGCCTTGGTTTGATTCTATGTTTAATGCGGGCATGCTGCCGATTGACGCGATTGGCCTTTCCTTTTATTCGTTCTGGCATGGTACCTTCATGCATTTGAAGGATACTATGAGCAGGCTCATAAAATTATATAATCTGCCGGTTTATATTGTGGAGACAGCTCATCCGTGGAGGCATTGCAAGGGAGATCATATCTCGAAGGAACTCATGGAGACTGCAGGCCTTGATGCAGGCAGTGCAGAGCAGAAGAAGTCTCTTGAAATAATCATGCAGATAGCAGCAGAGGTGTCAAAGGATACCGGAAAGACAGGTGTATACTACTGGGAGCCTGTCGGTGTGCCTGGTAAAGGCATGGGAACCTGTTTGAGAATATGGGCATGTTTGACGAGCATGGCAGGGCTTTGCCGGGCTGGGATGCAATCAGGGACTTTGATCCGAAAAATCCGCCGATTAAAGAGCTTGATAAGTATATTGAATCACTTTATGAGTATGAAGAAACACCGGAGGTGGAGGATTTCATGAAGCTTCTTATGATTCATGGAAATCTAATCTCAAATCCTGAATTTAAGGATAGATTTAATAATTGGCAGATTGAGACAAGCCTCGAAAAAGGACAGTATACACTGGGTAAGGATGGAGTGTTTATCTCTTCAGATGCCAATTTTGACTATTCGATAAGCCAGACGGTGGATATTGAATATACCGGTGAGTATATAGCAGCGGTTGACTATAGAGGAACCAATACAACAGGTGTCGATGTCGAGCTGTTTATGGATGTGGAGGATGAAAGCGGCGTTCATACATATACAAGCGATGTTTTCCCGGATGATATCAGGTTTGTGACACATCTGCTTAAGCCGGTAAGGCTGCAAAAAGAATGCCAGGGTGACAGTAGGGCTTAGGACGCATACTCCTCCGGTGTTTGCAAAGATAAAGAAATTTTCACTCGTTGTAATTTAACCTGATATGTGATATTGTAGACAGGTATAGTGTTTTGCGGATGCGTTTTTGCCGTGGCAGGGCATTGTACATATAAATAACATGACTTACAGATTTCAGGAGGATTCCAATGAGTGAGAAGAAGAATACAGGTAAGAAGGCAGTCATAGCAGTGATTGTGATTGCACTTATCGTGGTAATTATTGCGCTTGTTGCTGTAATAAGCGGCAAGAGCAAAAAGGGGTGGCTCAAAGAGCGCAACAGAGGCAGGCACTGAGGCCGGCAGCGAGACGATGCGAAGCGGACAGTTTGACATAGACTACGCAAAGCAGGTTACAAAGCTTGCAGACTATTCAGGTATTGCAATTACAGTCTCAAACGATTATGAGATAAACGATACAGCAAAGCAGAAATATCTGACCAATGTGCTTCAGTCATATGGTGCAGATGCGTACAAGCAGGTTACAGGATCGTGATACAGTTGCAGATGGCGATTATGTCAAGGTTGATTACACAGGATATAAGGATGGCAAAGCATTTGATGGTGGCTCAGCTACAGATGTGATGCTTGATGTGACAAACAACAGCCAGGTCGGCGGTTCATCCTTTATTGATGGATTTACAAAGCCTATAATCGGAGCCAAGGTGGGTGACAAGGTTAAGGGTGACGTGACTTTCCCTGAGGATTATGGCAACGATGACCTAAACGGACAGACAGTTACATTTGAGTATACAGTAAAGGGTATTTACTCAGCAGATCCTGTTGCACTTGCTGATATGACAGACGAGCAGGTCAACACAGTGTTTGGAAAGGCCGGAGTGACAACAAATGCCCAGCTTACCACACAGATTGAGAAAGATTTGAAGCAGCAGCTCTACAGCGCTGAGGTGGACAAGATAAAGAGCTACATGATTGACAACAGCACAGTTGAGATTCCTGATGAGTATCTACAGGCCAGACTCAATGAAGTATATTGCTTCATTTACCAAGGAAAATGTCAAGGATGGACAGACACTTAAGAAATATTTAAAGTCCAACTACAACATGACAGTGGATCAGGCCACAGAGAAGTGGAAGGAAAATCTGACAGACCAGATAAAGACAGAGTTCATCTTTGGGCTTATCGCTGAGAAGGAAAATATCAAGATGGATGATGATGCTTTCAACAGCTATGTGGATTACATCGTATCAGCCAGCAATGGTCAGTTCAGCAAGGCTTCTGAGGTATACAAGTATTTTGGAAGCGGACACAAGGATGAGGGAAAGACATACCTTAAGAACCAGTACCTTGTAAACAAGGCTATTGATACAGTCACAGAGAAAGCAAATGTGACATTTGAGGATGGCAGTGCAGCGCCGGATACTTCAAGTGGCAGCGCGGATGCCGAATAATAACGATAAATATGCTGTCTGTGGTGATGCGCAGGCAGCTTAAATGGAGGATTAGATAATGGAACTTACAAACATACGCGAGATTTTCCGCAACAAGGACAAATTCGCTGACAAAGAGGTGACTATCGGAGGATGGGTCAGAAGCAACCGTAATTCAAAGAACTTTGGATTTATCGTGGTAAACGACGGTACATTTTTTGAGCCAATCCAGGTTGTATACGGAAATGGCTTAGACAACTATGATGAGGTTGGCAAGATCAATGTCGGAGCTGCAATTATCGTAAGGGGTACACTTGTGCTCACTCCGGATGCAAAGCAGCCATTTGAGATTCAAGCCGCAGAGGTGACTGTTGAGGGGGCATCCACACCGGATTATCCTCTGCAGAAGAAGAGACATACATTTGAGTATCTTCGTACAATCTCACACTTAAGACCTCGTACCAATACTTTTGAGGCAGTTTTCAGAGTGCGCTCACTCTGCGCATATGCTATTCACAAATTCTTCCAGGAGAGGGATTTTGTGTACGTGCACACACCGCTTATCACAGGAAGTGACTGTGAGGGTGCAGGAGAGAGATGTTTCAGGTGACCACACTTGATTTGAATAATCTCCCTATGACAGAGGAAGGAAAGGTGGATTTCTCAAAGGATTTCTTTAATAAGCCTACCAACCTTACTGTTTCAGGACAGTTAAACGGCGAGACATATGCTATGGCATTCAAGAATATCTACACCTTCGGACCTACCTTCCGTGCGGAGAATTCAAACACCACACGTCATGCGGCAGAGTTCTGGATGATTGAGCCTGAGATTGCTTTTTGCAGACCTTGAGGATGATATGATGCTTGCAGAGAGCATGCTCAAGTATGTTATCAACTATGTGCTTGAAAATGCACCTGAGGAGATGGCATTTTTCAACAATTTCGTGGACAAGGGACTCCTTTGACAGATTAAGAAATGTTGTTGAAAATGATTTTGCCCGTGTGACATACACAGAGGCTATAGATATCCTTTCAAAACACAATGACAAGTTTGATTACAAGGTATCATGGGGCTGTGATTTGCAGACTGAGCATGCCAGAGATACCTCACAGAGCAGATTTATAAGCGCCCTGTATTTGTCACAGATTATCCGAAGGAGATAAAGGCCTTCTACATGAAGCTGAATGACGACGGAAAGACCGTTGCAGCAGTTGACTGTCTCGTGCCGGGAATCGGAGAAATCATCGGTGGAAGCCAGAGAGAGGATGACTACGACAAGCTTCTTGCCAGAATAAATGAGCTTGGACTTTCAGAGGATGACTACAAGTTCTACCTTGACTTAAGAAAATACGGTTCTGCAAGACACGCAGGCTTTGGATTGGGCTTTGAGAGATGCGTAATGTATCTTACCGGCATGGGCAATATCCGTGACGTTATCCCATTCCCTAGAACAGTTAATAACTGTGAGCTGTAATCACGAATGAATTTCATACATGAATAATTACCGCCCTTTGCACATATATATGATGTGTGGAGGGCGTTTTTATGTGGAGAAAAATCAAAGGTCCTGTGATAACAATATGTATCATGCATCTTACGGCGCTTTTGTGCCTTATCATACTTTCTATAGTACAGTGCTTTGTCGACATGGCGGAGTGGATAAAGTTTGCACTTGCCATGGCTGTCAATATAGTGGTGGGGCTTGTGTGCGGATTTTTGCTCAAATGCTGCTTTCACCGCAGACGTTTTATCAGGGTGACGGTCGTAGCATATTGGATAACGTATGTGATAGCAACAGTGGTCATAGATATAGGTGAATCAAAAAATATATTCGAGCTTTTGATAATACTTCTTCTGGTAATGTTTTCAGCGCTTGTTTTTCGCTAAAAAAAGGACTTTTCATATTGATAATGCTGTGATATAATGTTGAAAGCAAATATGATGTGTCAATGAGACATCGTTAAATGAAAAGGAGATAAAAATGAAACACGTAAAGACATTAAATACAAGAAAATTACAGAACACTGTTAAAAAGGGCGGATGTGGCGAGTGCCGGACATCATGCCAGTCAGCTTGCAAGACATCTTGTACAGTTGGGAAACCAGACTTGTGAGCAGTACAAATAGTCATAGGTGAAGCGGATTTAAAGAGTGTGCGCTGATAGGTGCACACTCTTTTCGCAGTGTAATTTTAAAATGTGTATAGAAAGAGAGGAATATTGTAGTGGTTCATCAGTACAAGAACAACGGCTATAATATTGTCTTAGATGTCAACAGTGGCGCAATCCATGTGGTGGATGATGTCACATATGACGTTATTGAGCTGTTTGAGGACAACTCAGCTAAGGAGATTATTGAAAAGCTTGTGGACAGGTATCCACAGACGGAGATAGAAGAAGCAATACAGGAAGTAAATGAGCTTAAGGATAATGAAGAGCTCTTCACGGAAGATACATACAAAGAGCGTATCATAGATTTCAAGAAGCGCCAGACAGTTGTAAAGGCACTTTGCCTTCACATAGCACACGACTGCAACCTTGCCTGCAGATATTGTTTTGCAGAGGAGGGCGAGTATCACGGCAGACGAGCTCTCATGAGCTACGAGACAGGAAAACAGGCACTTGATTTCCTGATTGCCAATTCAGGCAGCAGAAGAAACTTAGAGGTAGACTTCTTTGGAGGAGAGCCTCTCATGAACTGGGATGTGGTGAAGCAGCTTGTGGCATATGGAAGAGAGCAGGAGAAGCTTCATGACAAGCATTTCAGGTTCACACTCACCACAAACGGTGTGCTCTTAAATGACGAGATTATGGAGTTCGCCAACAAAGAGATGGACAATGTAGTTCTTAGTATAGACGGACGCAAGGAGGTTCATGACCGTATGAGACCTTTCAGAAAGGGTGCCGGCAGTTATGACCTTATTGTTCCGAAGTTCCAGAAATTTGCAGAGAGCCGCAATCAGGACAAGTATTATGTGAGAGGTACATACACACATTTCAATACTGATTTTTCAAAGGATGTGCTTCATCTGGCTGATTTAGGCTTCAAACAGATTTCGGTTGAGCCTGTGGTGGCACAGCCTACAGATGAGTATGCACTTAAGGAATCTGATTTACCTGTGCTCTTTGATGAGTACGACAGACTTGCAGCAGAGATGGTAAAGAGAAACAAGGCAGGAAACGGCTTCAATTTCTTCCATTTTATGATAGATTTAGAGGGAGGACCTTGTGTATATAAGCGTCTTTCCGGTTGTGGCTCAGGAACTGAGTACCGGCAGTGACTCCATGGGGAGATTTATATCCATGCCACCAGTTTGTGGGCAATGAGGACTTCCTTATGGGTAATGTCTGGGATGGCATCAAGGCCACTGACATCCGGATGAGTTTAAGTGCTGTAATGTTTATGCCAAGGAAAAATGTCGCAACTGTTTTGCCAGATTCTATTGCAGCGGTGGCTGTGCCGCCAACTCATACAACTTCCACGGCACAATCACTGATGCCTATGATTTAGGCTGCGAGCTGCAGAAGAAGCGTATAGAGTGCGCTATCATGATTAAGGCAGCAGAGGCTGATATGGCAGATGATGCACAATAATTTGAATTTGTCACGGGAAACGGATAGCGGTATTTGTGACCCGTGTGCGAATATATTTGCCATCTGTATACCTATATGGATGGTAGCAAAATGACAGGAAGGTATAAGAAAATGAAAAAAAAAGGAAAGAGTTGGGTGATTATCCTTGTGGCAGTCATTTGTATCGGCTTGCTGGGCTGGTATTCCACTGCAGTAATCACCGACACAAAGCAAAAAGCAGGAGGCAACTGCTAATGGTGAGAGCACCAAGGATAAGGATTATCAGAATATCAAGCTTGGTCTCGACCTCTCAGGTGGTGTTTCAATCACCTACCATATCAAGGACAAGAATCCTTCAGACAAGGACGTAAATGATACTATCGCAAAGCTCGAGGAGCGTGCAGAGAGCTACACAACAGAGTACTCTGTATACAAGAGCGGGGATGACCGTATCACTGTAGAGATTCCGGGTGTTGACGACCCTAACAAGGTACTCGAGGATCTTGGAAGTCCGGGATCACTTGTACTTCATCGCCCAGTATGACAGTGACGGAAATGCCAACTATACACAGGACACATCGGTTGAGGGCGGCTACAAGCTCAACTATGATATTGACACCTTAAAGGCAAATGGTTCAGTCATCCTCGATGGTAACGATGTAAAAAGGATGCAAGCGCCCAGTATGACCAGTCATCATCTACATCAACCAAGGAGCCTGTTGTTTCATTAAAGCTCAAGGATGAGGCTATTGACACATGGGCAGATGCCACAAAGAAGGCAAAGGATGCAGGACAGTCAATCGGTATATACTATGATGATCATTTCATCAGCGTTCCTACAGTAAGTGCCGTTATCTCAGATGGTAACTGTGTAATCAACGGAATGAAGGATTTCGACGAGGCAACAAGCCTTGCAACATTTATCCGTGTCGGAGCCATCAACCTCCAGCTCGAGGAGTTAGAGTCAAATGTTGTTGGCGCACAGCTCGGTGGATCAGCGCTCACAAATGCAGTAAAGGCTGCAATTATCGGAATTATCTTAATCATGATATTCATGATTGTGCTCTATGGTATACTCGGTGTGGTTGCATCTATCGGACTTGCACTCTACTCAATGCTTACAGTACTGTTTATTTACTGGTTTGAGATTACACTTACACTGCCGGGTATTGCGGGTATCATCCTTGGTATCGGTATGGCAGTAGATGCAAACGTTATCGTATTTGCCCGTATCCGTGAGGAAATCGCAGGTGGCAAATCAGTGCTTGCTGCAGTAAATGAGGGCTACAAGAAGGCTCTTTCAGCCATCCTCGATGGACAGATTACAACCTTTATCGCAGCACTTGTGCTTATGGTGCTCGGTTCAGGTACAGTAAAGGGCTTTGCATACACACTTATGATTTCAATTATTCTGTCACTGTTTACAGCTCTTTTTTATTGCAAAAATACCTTACAAGAGCATTTTACGGTGTCGGTGTCAGAGCTGAGAAGTTCTACGGCAAGGCAAAGAAGAGAAAGGTTTATCAGATTTGTACAGAACAGAGTTAAATACTTTGTTATCTCAGGTGTAGTTATACTTGCAGGTATCGGCGGTATGATTTATTTCGGTGCTACAAGCGGCAATGCATTAAACTACAGCCTTGAGTTCGTAGGTGGTACATCAACCACAGCAGACTTTGGCAAAAATTATACAGCCGCAGAGGTTGAGAAGGACATCGTGCCTTCAGTATCAAAACTCCTTGGCAATAGTGCAGTGCAGGTTACTACAGTCCAGGGCAGCCATAATGTCACATTAAAGACACATACACTTTCACTCGATGAGAGACAGGATCTCGCAGCTCTTCTTGAGAAGGATTTCAATGTTGATGCATCAACTATAGAGACTCAGAGTATCAGCTCAACCATCAGTGGGGAGATGAGAACAAACGCTGTAAAGGCAGTTATTATTTCATGTATTTTCATGCTGTTATATATCTGGTTCAGATTCAAGGACATCAGATTTGCTTCAAGTGCTATCCTTTGCGCTGGTACATGATGTGCTTGTTGTTGTCACAGCATATGCACTTATCAGAATCTCAGTCGGCAGTACGTTTATAGCATGTATGCTGACGATTATCGGTTACTCTATCAATGCAACAATTGTTATTTTTGACCGTATCCGTGAGAACCTTCACGGTATCAAGAAGTACTCAGCAGATGAGCTTGCTGATATAGCAAACGAGTCCCTTACACAGACACTTTCACGAAGCATCAATACTTCGCTTACTACATTTGTTATGGTATTGTTACTCTTTATCTTTGGTCATACATCAATCAGAGAGTTCTCATTACCACTCATGGTAGGTGTGCTTTGCGGAACATATTCTTCAATCTGCATCGCTACAGAGCTGTGGTATGTGATGAAGCTTTATCTGGGCAAGAGCGCCATCAAAAAGCAGGCGGCTGCACCAGCTAAGGGTTCTAAAAAAGCTAAGAATGAATAATTATTTATGGCCCGGCCTTTAAAGGCCGGGCTATTGTTTTTTGTGGACTTATTAATATAGGCAGATATGTTTATATATTTATAAATTTATATGCGGAGTAATAGAATGGAGCATTATTTATATGAAAATTTTTCTGATTTATCTGCTTCTTATGAATATAGCAGGCTTTGCTGCGATGGGAATTGACAAGTGTAAGGCCAAGGCACACGCATGGCGCATCCCGGAGAAAACATTATTTGGGCTCAGCCTGCTGGGCGGAAGCGCCGGTACCTGGCTGGGATGTATGCCTTCAGGCACAAGACAAAGCATTGGTATTTTGTAAAGGGATGCCGCTTATTTTCTTTATCCATGTGGTTATTGCATGTGTTGTCTACAGGAATTTCTATTAGAAATTTAATTATACAAGGTAACAAAATACTTAATGTAGGTAAAAAGTAACAAAAAAATATAGCATATAAGTACATAATTGTGTATAATAGATAACAGGTACAAAACCACTACACAACTATCAAGGAGGACAAAATAATGTGGGCATATGAAAGCGTATTTTATCAGATTTATCCGTTAGGCTTCTGTGGGGCACCATTTGAGAATGATGGTGTTTTGGAGCACAGAATTTTAAAAGTAAATGACTGGATACCTCATATCAAAAAGCTTGGGGCAGATGCAATCTATTTTTCACCGGTGTTTGAATCTGATACACACGGATATAATACAAGGGATTATACAAAAATAGACACAAGGCTTGGCACAAACGAGGACTTCGCACAGGTCTGTGATAATCTGCACAAGGACGGCATAAGGGTGGTGCTGGATGGTGTGTTCAATCATGTGGGAAGAGGTTTTTGGGCGTTCCAGGATGTGCTTAAAAACAGAGAAAGCTCACCATATGTAAACTGGTTTGGCCGTATAGCCTTTGACGGCAACTCAAACTATAATGATGGATTGTGGTACGAGGGCTGGGAAGGCAATTATGATCTGGTCAAGCTTAATCTGAGAAATGAGGATGTAATCCAGCATATCTTTTCAGCGATAAAGGGCTGGGTAGACGAGTTTGATATAGACGGGCTGAGACTTGATGTGGCATACTGCCTCGACCATGATTTCCTCAGAAGACTAAGGGAGTTTTGCGACTCACTAAAGCCGGATTTCTTCCTGGTGGGAGAGACACTGCATGGTGACTACAACCAGATTATGAATGATGCGATGCTTCACTCGGTAACGAACTATGAGTGCTATAAGGGTCTGTACTCGAGCTTTAATTCCATGAATATGTTTGAGATAAATCATTCGCTTCTCAGACAGTTCGGACCGGAGCAGTGGACTCTCTACAAGGGTAAGCACCTGCTGTCATTTGTGGACAATCATGATGTGACAAGAGTGGCAAGCATACTGACCAATGAAAAGCACCTGCCTCTCATCTATGCACTTGCATTTGGTATGCCGGGCATCCCTTGTGTGTACTATGGCAGTGAGTGGGGGAGAGAAGGCAAAAAAAGAAGACGGTGATCCGGCGTTTAGGGCATGCTTTGAAGCGCCACAGTGGAATGAACTGACTGAGTGGATTTCAAAGCTTACAGAGGCAAAGAAGCAGTCAAAGGCACTCTGCTACGGTAATTTCTATTCGGTTGTGCTCACAAACGGCCAGTGCGTTTTCGGTCGTGAATGTGATGGTGAAAGGGTATTAGTGTGCATCAATGCTGCAGACCAGCCATTTTTCGCAGGCTTTGATATGGGAAAGGGTGATGCAACAGACCTGATTACAGGTGAGCAGGTTACTTTTAAACGGTGGCCTTGAGCTGCCACCTTACAGTGCATACTTTTTGAGATAACATTTGTATGGACAATAAAAGAAAAAAATGAAAGAAAAGAGCTCATATGTGCTGTCACAGCCGTAGTGGTACTTTTTACACAGCTATGGAGTCGATAGGCATCACATGCCCCATTAAGTTCATCACCGGAATATCATGTGCAGGCTGTGGCATGTCGAGGGCATGGATGGCATTTTTACAGCTTGATATAGCAAAGGCATTTTGCATACCATCCGCTTTTTTGGCTTGTGCCTATTGCGGTAATAGTGCTTTTGTGTAAATCTAAAATAAATATTAAAATTTATAAAATAATTATATTTACAATCATCATTATGTTTGCTATAGTTTATATATGCAGATTGATATGGTCGCGATGATGTAGTGGTTTTTGAGCCGCAAAACAACATCCTGTTTCGTATCATCCGTATAATAAATAGCAAATAAAAAAGGAGAAAGAAGATGTTTTTTGAGAAAATGTGGAAAAAGAATTCCTGATTCAACAAAATTCTGTCCATACTGTGGAGCACCTGTTTCCAAGGCACAGGATTTTGTCAACAAAGCAGGAGAGGCCTTCAATGCAGCAGAGCAGGAGCTTGGAAGTGCATTTGATGAGGTAAAGCAGTCCTTCACAGGAAATAGTGCAAACCAGCAGAATGCAGGTGGACAGTACAATGGAGGCTACCAGAACAACGGAGCCGGACAGTACAACGCAGGCTACCAGAATAACGGAGCCGGACAGTACAACGCAGGCTACCAGAACAACGGAGCCGGACAGTACAATACAGGCTACCAGAACAATGGTGGTCAGACTCCTCCACCATACAGGGGAGAGAAGTTAAAGGATGACAGAGGTCTTGCCTCATACATCATTCTGTCTATTATTACATGTGGTATTTATGGATATTATTTCATCTACAAGATGGCTCATGATGTCAATGTAGCATGTGATGGAGATGGCGAGAATACATCAGGTCTCGTAGCATTTATCCTGCTTTCAATGATTACATGCGGTATTTATGCATGGTACTGGTACTATAAGCTGGGCAACAGACTGGCAAATAATGCAGGCAGATACGGACTTGGCATTCAGGAGAATGGAACCACTGTTTTGATGTGGTGCATATTTGGTACACTTATCTGTGGAATCGGACCATTCATCGCTATGCATATCCTTATCAAGAACTCAAATATGATCTGCAATGCTTACAACAGGACACATGGACTTATGTAATTTGAGTTTTGATTTAATTTAATTAAATAATTTGATTATATTATTTCTAAGGCGGGAGGCAGTTTGCATTAAGCAGACTGTCTCCTTAAATTTTGTATATTAAATTAAACGGTAAATATTATTGAAAAAGGTCATTCAGACATTGACAAAAATTTGTCAAAGTGTTACTATTTTTTTATAAATTACGACAGAAATGTCAGTTATACATAGGTTTTTTAAGGAGGATTTATACAATGAGCGAGTTCAAAAATTTAACACTTGACGTAGCAGATCAGATTGCAGTACTTGCAATTTCAAGACCGGCTGCTCTTAATGCATTAAACAGTGAGACTCTTGATGAGTTAAATGTAGCATTAACAGAGATAGAGGCAAGAGACGATGTTAAGGTGCTTATCCTTACAGGTGGTCCTGACAAGAAGGGCAACGAGTTCAAGTCATTCGTAGCAGGAGCAGACATCTCAGAGATGGTTAATTTCACAGCACCACACAGGCAAGAGCATTCGGAATCAAGGCTTCAGAGCCATTCTTCAAGCTCATGAATATGCGTCAGGTAACAATCGCAGCTGTCAATGGATTCGCACTCGGTGGAGGATGCGAGATTTCTATGGCATGTGATATCAGAATCGCTTCTGAGAACGCAATTTTCGGACAGCCTGAGACAGGACTTGGAATCATCCCTGGCTTTGGCGGTACACAGAGACTTGCTCGTTTAGTAGGAATGGGACGTGCTAAGGAAATGATCTTCACATGCGACAATGTAGACGCTGCAGAAGCATACCGCATCGGTCTCGTTAATAAGGTAGTAGCAAAAGAGGAGCTTATGCCAACAGCTAAGGCTATGGCAGCAAAGATCATCTCCAAAGGAAGCTACGCAATCTCAGTTGCAAAGGCTGCTATCAACAACGGATATGATATGGATATCAAAAATGCTGTTGAGATGGAAGCAAACCTCTTTGGTGTTGTAAATGATACAAACGACAAGAAAGAGGGAATGGGAGCATTCCTTGAGAAGAGAGCTGCAAACCTCACAGATTTCTAAATAATGATTTGAATTATTTATTGTATATGAATTAAAATAGCCGGTGTGTTAAGCACCGGCTATTTTGTATGAATCAGATTAGATTATTACTCTCACGATAAACATAGTATCAGATACACTGTACTGGCATTTGCCGCCAAGTCTCTCAGCAGACTGTCTGATGCTTTTTGTACCAAGCCCATGCCCTCTTTCTGTTGCAACGGGCATATCGTTTATGAGCTAAGGCATTGTCGTTTTCATTGTTTTCGATGAAGGCAGCTATATTATTCAGACAGTGTCTCATATCGTGGAGCAGCAGAGAAACATTTTTACCCCTTAAGTCTTTTTGACTTTATTATATAATCTTTTTTGTAAAGCGTAAACAACAGTCTTGAAAAAAAAAAATGAAACGTATCTATAATTAGAGTACTGTTCACATGGCAGTGTTAATATATAATTACATAGATTTACAAGAGGAAAAAAAATGAAGTCAAGAGCAACACAGACCAAAGAACTGGATATGGTGAACGGACCACTCGCAAGGAAGATACTGATTTACTCCATACCGCTCATGTTCTCAAACCTGCTTCAGGTATTTTTCAATATGACGGATGTGGCAGTGGTGGGAAAAAAATTTGCAGGTGCAAGAGCACTCGGCTCGGTCGGTTCCACGACGATCATCATCACACTCACAACAGGCATACTGCTTGGCATGGGAGGAGGTGTCAATGCTGTCACGGCACTGCACATGGGAGCAGAGGACTATCAGAGGGTGCATAAGACCGTCCACACATCGGTCATCCTGTGCTTTATAGCGGGACTTTTACTGTTAGTGGCAGGCCTGGCTTTTTCAAAGCCACTGCTTGAAGTGATGAATACAAAGCCTGAGCTTATAGACGGTGCTACAGCATATCTGATGATATATCTGTGCGGTTCGCCGGCGCTTGCGCTTTATAATTTCGGCACAACGGTGTGCTGAGCGCAGTGGGAGATACAAAGAGGCCTCTTATATACCTGAGTATCTCAGGTATTATCAATATAGTGCTCAACCTGTTCTTTGTAATAGTATGCAGACTGGGTGTGATAGGAGTAGCCATCGCAAGCATCATAGCACAGTACATCTCAGCGACTCTCATCATCAGGTTTCTCCTGAAGACATACGGTAGCTACGGCCTGCGCATGAAGGATATAGCGATTGACAGGGATGCAGCTGCAGCAGTGCTTCGGATTGGAGTGCCGGCTGCGATACAGTACTCGCTCTTTGCCATAGCCAATATATGTATCCAGACATCCATCAATTCCCTCAGCCATGTGGTCGTGGAGGGCAATTCAGCCGCCACCAATGCGGATTCGCTTATCTATGACATGATGGCGGCATTTTACACCGCATGCACCAGCTTCATAGCGCAGAATCTGGGCGCGAGGAAAAAGGAAAGGGTGCTTAGGACATTTTTCATCACCCTGGCATACTCGTTTCTGATGGGACTGGTGCTTGGAGTGGCATTGTTTATATTCCAAAGACCGTTCCTTTTGCTCTTTACGAGTGATGATGCCGTGATACACTATGGACAGATCAGAATCGGTGTGATGGCATTCGTCTACTGTGTATCAGCCTTCATGGACAATGCCACAGCCGCCGCCAGGGGCATCGGAAAAAGCGTCATGCCAACCATCATAGTTGTCATGGGCTCTGTCGTATTCAGGATTATATGGCTGCTCACAGTGTTTGCGTATTTTAAGACACTGCAGTCCTTATACCTCATATACGTCATTTCGTGGACGCTCACCGCAATCGCCGGCAATATATACTTTGCATACCACTACAGGAGAATTTAGCGGATAGCTATAATAAAACTGAATAGTAAGCGATAAGAACAGTCAGACATATGTGAGAGATGTGCCCGGCTGTTTTTGCGGTTTCGCGGCTGTCTCTCTTTTATAATAGGATAATAGGAATTTGCCTGAATATTTTTATTGCCCTTTTGCGGTTTTAATGCTACAATCAAGCCAAAGCATTATATTTCTGTTGAGCGACACCACAGTACACATTTTTATCGGTGCGTATCACTTTGAAGAGGGTAGAACCACTTAGTATTTTTCGACAAAGACATGGAAATTTTCAATGCTTTAAGTTACCTATCAATAGCAGGGAAAATGGATATGTCGATTGAGAAACATTATGTGAATGAAGCTGACTGGGGTTGTTGATGCTTTATATTGACAAGAAATTTTGTATCATGCGATATTCTATTCTTCTTGCTTACACAACTAAACAGGAGGAGAATAATGTCGGGAGAGACAAAAAAGAGGTTTTTGGCAGTAATTATGGCCAGAACGATGTAATCATCAACGGATTGATTGAAAAAAATGACGCTGTTTGATGACAATCTGATGAGTCTTGTATTCGGGCAGAATATCGAGACAACGGAGTTACTGCTTCGCGTAATAATGGAGCGTGATATTAAAGGTTATAGACGTCCGGGGGCAGGATGAATTAAAAAATCCAGTGATTGGTGGGAGATGTATTACCTTGGATGTGCATGCAATAGATGTCGATGGCAGACATATTGATATCGAGGTGCAGATTAATGCTGAGGGATCGCATGTCAAAAGAGCCAGATATCACAGCAGTATGATGGATGCGAGGATGCTGGAGGAAGGACAGGAGTTTAAGGAGATTAAGGATTCATACGTGATTTTTTATTTATGATCACGATAAGTTCAGAAAAAGGACTGCCATTTTATCACATTCAAAGGCGTGTTGATGAAACGGGTGAAGCCTTTGGAGATGGTTCGCATATTATCTATGTAAATGGAAGGTATGAAGGTAATGATGATATAGGTCGGATGATGAGAGATTTTCATCAGTGCAGGCCGGAGCTGATAAAAAGTGAGACATTGTCAAAAGCGGTGGCTTATTACAAAGAAAAGGAAGGACGTGGTGCTATGAGTGAAGCTGTAAGAAAAAGTACGCAATGGAATATGCAAAAAAGAATATGCAAAAAAGAGTATGCAAAAAAGAGTATGGTGAGGAACAAAGAAGAGAAGGTATGAAGGCTGGAATTAAGACTGGCATTGAGACTGGAATTGAGACTGGCATTCAGACCGGACGTCGTACAGAAATATTCTTATCGGTTCAGGATGGGGACTATTCGGTGAACAGGGGAGCTGAGAAGCTTGGAATGTCAGTGGATGAGTTTGAGAAATCAATGAGTGAGGCAGGCTACAGAGTGCCGGAGTTAGTGTAACACGTATATATACAATTAAAATCGAGGCATGTTTAATTATGGAAAATTCAAACGAAAAAGAAGACATGAGAGCACTTATTATGGTATTTGTAATATGGCTTTTGTTATGGTGTGTTGATAATAGACAGTATTTTTTTGAGTATCTGCCGCATCACTCAGATTATGAGATAGTGGCAGCATATAAAGCTTTTAATGGTGATATGCGTGATAATATAATCAGGGTATATGTACCGGATAGGGATAATGCTATCGGATATATAAAGGCAGACTACACAGACAAAGAGGAAAAGCCTATATATGTAGGATACAGTAAGGAAAGGTCACCTCACGTTGTACGTAAAACACCGGCGCTTTCAAAAGGAATGATTTTAGCGGGAGGAATCATTCCGGCAGCAATAGTCCAATATTTTTTTAGAAAAAAAGCATAAATAGTGTCCTTAGACACGCAGGAAATTTAGAGACCCTTCAGGATTGTCAGTGCCCTTCTCAAGCAGCGAGATGAGCTCTGAGATAGTCTGTTCGGTCTCTTCTTTTGTGGACGGAATCAGTGTATTGTCAAGCTTCACGACGAGCACGAGAAGCACAATCTCTGCAAGCGCATCAGGCTGTTGGCACACGATAAGTCCCTCAGCTGCTCCCTGCCTTATGATTTCACCGGTCACCGGCTTTAGCTCGGTAATCAGGTAATTGATGTATTTGTTGTGCAAAAAATGCATTCTCCTGTACACCATTTCCGGCATCGGACTGGATTTTTAAAAAGGCGGCAGAGGAGTTGCGGCATGCCTGAAATATCATCGCCATGCGCACAAAACGGAGATATATCGGTGCGCTTTGCAAGCTCCCTTTGCGGTGGCAAGCGGCTCTTCGTAGCTTTTTGCCATAAGTGCATCAAAGATAGCCTCCTTTGATGAAAAAATAATAATATATGCTACCCTTGCCTATCCCGGCTGTCTGGGCGATTTCGCTGACAGATATCTGGGATATTTTTTTGTTTCTAAAAGGGTTCTTAGCGCTTCAAGTATCTTCTCGTATTTTTCCGAATTTGGTCTTGTGGAATGTGGCATAGTGGATCCTCTTATATTAGTTACGTTTATTTTAATATATATTATCACAATCCATATGATTCTTCCATGAGATTTTACCGGGGGAATAGGTTTTGGTAAAAATGATATGATACGTTTGGATAGTTTATGAAAAAATAACAGAATAGTTTGAAAAATGAAAAATATTTATATTGACCGACGGTCGAAAAAGTGATACTGTAATGAAGTAACAAGTTGACCGGTGGTCGAAAAGGAGAATTGATATGACTTATGCAGATATGTTTTCAAAGGTAAAGGGACTGTTTATGGAGTCTGATGTGAGCGATATAAGCGAGCACCTTGCTTTTCAGTTCAATATAACAGGAGAGGCAGAGGGGAATTTTCTATGCCGAGGTAAAGGATGGTGTGCTGGCAGTGGAGCCGTATGAGTATTTTGACAGGGATGCGATTTTTTTTTATATGCAGCGCTGAGACTCTTTTTAAGCTGGCAGAAGGAAGGCTTGATCCGAGTCTTGCATTTACAACAGGCAAGCTCAAGGTGGAGGGAAATATTGATAAGGCACTTCGCCTGAAGCAGATTATAGACAGTAAGAAGGCGTAGGTGATGAAGATGAAGTGGGGAATAATTGCAGGTGTTTTTAGGTGGTATTGCTGCAGCAGAGGCAGGCGGCAGTGCTTATTTCTACAGGAGGACCATGATGCGCTACAATGCCAAGAAGGAGCGCACGATGAAGATGTCCGGGGTTGACTGGGAGAGCTATTACAGCTTTATGAAGCCACGCGGAGAGTGGATGAGAGCACAGGCTCATGAGGATGTGTGGATTAGGTCCGATGATGGATTAAGACTGCATGCCACATATTTTCCTGGGATAGATGGAGGTAATCCGGATAAAGCCGTCATATGCTTTCACGGCTACACAAGTGAAGCTATGTCTGATTACAGCAGCATATCCAATTACTATTTAAAGAAGGGCTATAGCATGCTGCTTGTAGATGCGAGGGCACATGGACAAAAGCGAGGGTAAATTCATAGGCTTCGGCTGCAAGGACCGCTATGATGCGCTTAAGTGGATTGACTGGATGATTAAGAAGGCAGGCAATGGCATAAGGATTGTTTTGATGGGAAATTCCATGGGAGGTGCCACTGTGCTTATGGCAAGTGGACTTAATCTGCCGGAGCAGGTGAAGGGAATTGTGTCAGACTGTGCATTTACCTCGCCTAAGGCGGTATTTACACATGTGCTTCACAGCATGTACCATCTGCCGGCTTTTCCGATGATTCAGATTGCAGATTTTGTGAACAGAAAAATGGCAGGGTATGGGCTTGATGAATGCAATGCTGCAAAAGAGGTGCAAAAGGCGAAGCTGCCTATTTTGTTTATCCATGGTGATAAGGATACATTTGTGCCATGTAGCATGTGTGATGAGCTTTTATGCAAGCTGCGCGTCACAAAAGACAAAGCTGATAGTAAAGGGTGCAGGACACTGCGAGAGCTATTACAAGAATACGAAAGCTTTCGAGGACGCACTTGATAAATTTTTGGAAGGAGTTATGAGATGATGAAGACGAGAAAGGGACACAACGTATATCCGATTACGGTTGCACAAAAAAATTTCATTTGTACTATGCAAAAAAGTACTGTCCGAATATGGCAGTACTCAATATAGGTACAAGCCTG
>VOFJ01002601.1_pt1 | contig 33632 bp, 45 predicted proteins | sample 5384081 | NCBI WGS metagenome assembly VOFJ01 (sample SAMN12384729, study PRJNA508395) | human gut metagenome | isolation source: healthy gut I | host: Homo sapiens | reverse complement strand
TTGATAGTCTTTACCTTTACCCGGAATGATGGTCAGATGCACCGTTCCATCCTTTTCTATCTCCACCTTCTGATATCTGGCCTCCACCACCACTTTTCCATCCAGCGCCATCACCCCCCACTGGCAGGCATTCCCTTCAAAAGCACAATAACCGCCTACAGGAATACAGATATTCCGGTAACAAGGAGGCACTACGATACGATCTCCCCATTTCAGCCCCCACTTCATCCCCATCCGGAAAGGAAGGACATCTTTTATTTCCTCCAGCCTCTTCCGCCTTTTCTCTTCCTCATTCTGTTGCCGTTCCCGCTGTACGCTCTCCGCACGCCGCCCGGCTTCCTTCCTCAGACCTTCCACCACGGAGGCAAAATCCGCCTCGCCCGCCTTAGGAGCATTACAAGCTATATACCGCTTCCCCTTTCCTTTCTCCACATGATAATAGTTTCCTTCCCCGTCCATCACCACAATGCTCCGATCCGCCAAACAGCCACAACACCAGTACACCTCTTCATCATCCCCTTCCAGCACGCAGGCGAAGACATCAAATATAGCAGACCACACAGGATCAACTAGCCGGAAAGACTTCGGAACACGGTAATCCGGTATCTTCAAGTAGAAACCATAAAAACAAAGACTGTCTTTGTGCAAACCATGCATAGAGGTATACGCCTTCCGCGTGCGGCTATGGAAAGTCTCCCCCACCCGCAGCAACTCTATGCCGCCGTATGAAAAAACCACCGGTCTCTCCTGATAAGTTCTGTTTGTCTTCAAATCGGTATAACAGTCACTCCCATCCTCTTTGGTGACAGAAAGAAGTTCTCCCTTCAGGAATCTCAATCTCCGGCAACAGCCTGTCACCACCATGAGGACTCCGGACTTATCCACTACCCCTGTCCGGCCATCTTTAAAACGGACAGCAGCCCGGTTTGCACAAATATCAAATACTTCCCGGTATTGAGGAATCACTGTGATTTTGTTCCCGCACCTCAAGCCCCACAAACCACTCTGCCGGTCACGACAGGCTTTCAAGGCCGTCCGTTGCTCCCCACCGGCCGGACCGTCCTCTCCCAGACGAACCAAGTCCCCGTTCCGGACAGCATCCAGCAGACAGTTGTGTGTCATCACGACCTCCAGTTCTTCATTCCGCCTGCCATCCTCCGGCAACGGAACGGACACAGACAGCCCGTTGTTCTCCATCCGTGTCCGGGGCTGAGCATTTCCCGCCATCCGTCCTTCGAACATCGCCTCCCAGTCACGGTCACGGACAGGCAGACCGAATATCCGGTGCAATCCCACATTATCTATCAGCACACATGATTCCTTATTATCCGACTTCCGCAGCCCCCGGCCCACCTGTTGCAGGTATTTCGCCAACGAAAGCGTGGGACGTGCCAGCTGCACGAACTCCACATCGGGACAGGCAAACCCTTCGGAAAAAATATCCACATTGACCAACACGCTGATCTTTCCCCGCCTGAAATCCTCCACCAGTTCCTTGCGTTCCAGAGCGGGGGTCCTGCTGTCGATAGCAACAGACTCCACGCCATGCAGGCTGTAATAAGCCGCAATCTGTCGGGCGTGTGCGATGCTCACGGCATAGACTATCCCTTTCTTCCCGGCGGCATATCGACGGACGCTCTCATACAATTGGCGGATACCGGTCTCCCGGTTCAGCACCGCATTCATTTCCTTCACCTGGTAATCCCCGTCCGCACCCCGCTTCTTCAACGAGTCAACCAGCCGCTGTTCCCTGCTGTTCGCACGGATGGACACATAGTCAAAGGACGACAACCAGCCCCTCCCGATAAATTCCGCAATACTCCATGAGGTAATCAGGGTATCAAACAAATCCGTGAATCCCTTGCGGTTCAGCCGACAGGGGGTAGCGGTCATACCCAATTTCCTCGCCTCCGGATAACTCTTCCAAAGCTCCCGATAAGTTTCTGCCAGGGCATGATGTGCCTCGTCAATAACAATCAAATCCGGCTGTCCGTTCACAATCTTCCGGTTTCGTGACAACCACTGGATGGACATCACCCTCACACTTCCGTCCTCCCTCCCCATTCCATAACGGGAAACCGTCTCCTCTATCTGCTCCACCAGTTCCCGACGATGCGCCACAATCCATACCCGGCTACCGGAACCACACAAGAACTCCCTCACTATGGCAGCCAGCAGGTGTGTCTTTCCCGTGCCTGTAGGCATCTGTACCATCACACTCCGGTGAAGCTCCCACTCTTCAAAGAGCCTGAGCTTCATCTCCTGCTGGTAGTCACGAAGACAATCGTTCTTACAATACATTATACGGATGCCAGTCTCTACCGACAACAAAAACAAGGAAGGCCGCATACGTTATCGCATACAGCCTATAGTAAATATTCTATCTTTATAAATTTATTTTTATCAGCGGTTATGAACTGTTCCTCCACCGAATTCAGACAGAACCTATTATTGTCTATCCCTCTATGATCCAATCACTCAAAATATGGTTTTCCGAGTCAAAGTTTAAACCTATCTTCATCACGAGAAGTCCGCAGAGAACAAAGCGTTCGGGATAGTTCTTCAGATTTATTTGGGCTAAAGCGGAATCAGCACTTTTGTCCAGTTTCAATTCAATGACATACAAAGTGTGGGTAGTACGCATCACCACGTCCACACGCCCTTTCGGGGTACGGACTTCCACATCCACATACATCCCAAACAAAGAAAAGATGATGTAGAATAGTTGCTGATAATGCCCCTCATAATTCGTATTATCACAATACGGGACGGTGGAAAGGAATAGTTAGGCAAAGGCTTTACATCAACCCCACCCTAATTTCACCGTTCGGGATATCCAGTGTATATAGTTGAGTCAACTTATCATAGTTTTTAATTGTAATATAACCGCTCTGATAAAGCAGAGGCACGATAGTTGTCATACTACGCTCGGTAGGGGCATCAAAATTGGTTGAAAGCGCCTTCTTCATTCCGATAGCAGACGGAAACACCTTGAACTTGCGCAGCATCTCTATCAGATAGGTGGGCGTGCCGCTGCCAAACCAGTAATTGTCTATCCTCCTTCTTTCTAAGGCATTCAGTAGGCTGAACGGATTGTAGATATCAGGGGACGGCCAAGTGAAATGATAACCGTCATATCTCTTTTCAGTTTCAGCACCGTTTCCTCTTTGCTCTCATTTCCTGCGAAATGGCAAGCCGTTCTATGTATCCCGACATCCGTTCCAGCATTTCCTCCTCCGTAATGCCACAAATGGTAGCGTAAGGCTCGTCCATACTGACATTCGAGATATTGTTCAGCTCGCTGAAGATGCTGAGTTGCGAGAACTTGGTGATGCCGGTCAGAAACACGAATCGCAGATAGGGATCTACACGCCTTCAGCGGACTGTAAAAGTTGCGCATCACATTGCGCAGTACAGGGAGATTCTCCTCCTCGTGCATCACATCCAGCAAGGGCGCGTCATACTCGTCGATGAGGACTACCACCTGGCGGTCGGTCTGTTCGCAGGCACGCATGATGAGTGTCTTCATCCTGTCGTTAAGAGTAACCGCTCTTTCCGGATTCCCGTATATTTTTTCATGCTCAAAGAGTTGCACATCCAGCATACTTTCCAATGTTTCCTTTGTCCACATGCTTGGACAAACTCATATCAAAATGCAGTACCGGATATTCCTGTCCACTCGGTTTCCAGCTTTTCGATGGCAAGCCCTTCAAAAGGTCTTTCTTCCCGGCAAAATAACTGTGCAACGTAGAAGTAAGCAACGATTTACCGAATCGCCGGGGACGGCTCAGGAAACAATATTTGAGGCACCGTTCGCCATCCGGTAAATATACTCCGTCTTGTCTATATAAAGGTAATCCTTGTTGATGATTTCCTCAAAGTCTGTATCCCTATCGGGCATCTCTTCAACTGCTGCTTTTCCATGATGCACTACTTTTTTACCATTTATGCAAAGGAACAAAATTCAAACGGGAATTCCTAATAGAATAATTTATTTTAGTTTTCATTTCAGATGAACTTGAAATACTAATCCGCCGGAGAAGTATTTGCAACGGTTCAATTCTATTACAGCGTTGATGTAGTCTTTCCAAAAGCTGTATTCCATACCTACATTCATTTGATATTTCGGTCCATTGGGATTGAATGTCAAGTCCTCTTTCACATCTGTATAACCGGGAACAACCTCAGCCATTAAATTGACACCAGTGACCGCTTTGGTTACCCATGATTCATTTTCTTTCAGATGAAAACGGAAATTGGCACCCATTGCTGGATTGTTCAACTTATTATCGAAACGGTTGCTATATATCCAGGACACATGTGCACCCTAATACACCTACATTCTCAAAATCGACATGTTTGGTTATAGCTAGATAATAACGATTCAAGAAACCATTACCGTAATTCAATTCCGAGGGTTTGGACAAAGAGCCACCATTCCAAGAATCACCGATTGCATCATTGGCACCCAATACAATCTGGGGAGTCCACGGTTTCCACCACCCTTCTTTCCACACACGCAAGCGAAAATGAAAAGAGCGGTCTTGGTTTGTGAACTTACCATATTTGGACGGTACCCAATAACCTGAGATATTACCGTAATCCGTGGGAACAGACTTGTGCCCCCATACACAGATAGCCAGCCTCTAACCAAGGAAAGATAGTAATATTTTATATAGTAGTTCCATGTATCATACCACCAACGAGGAACCGTAGCATGATGGCTCAACCAGTTGCCACCTGCTATAAAAGTCTTGTCGCGCTGCATGTCAGCGGTAGGCATGTTCATCAAGCCGGATAGTACCGTAGTTAATTTGAGCTTTGAGTGTACCACCCAACACTCCCAATAACAAAAAAAAGGAAAAAATATCTTTTTTTCTCATTTCAAATACTGGTTGTCATTGTCCTTAAAAACCAATCAGCTATAGCCTCCTCAAAAAGTATAATGGAAATGATATCCCGAATCAGCCAGTTTCTTGCCACAAATATTAGTAGAGACCATCAATTTTCTAACACGTGCCGGACAAATTCCCATGGGGGCACCCAAAACCGATTACCGCTGCTGCCGAAGCATCAAAATCCACGCAGGAATCAAAGGAGCAGTACGGTTCAATCCCGTTACCTTATTCATTGTTGCAACAATCTGCTCGATTGTATAAAATGCCGAGTTCAAAAAAGTACAATTGTATAGTTCCACACCTTGCTCGTGGTGTTCCAACCGATACAACATAAAACAAACCAATTCTTTTTCACATAGATACATGCCTTTACCGTATCCTTTCTACCCGGATACATGAACTTACGTCCACGCAATCCCCAATAAAGACGGGTAAAATTACCATTCTCTCCTTTGCCAAACACGACCCCGGGACGGACTATGGTCAATTGTCTTTCCGAAGAATTCTTCGCCTGCCAAATGGTGTGTATCTTTTCTGCCACCAACTTTGATATACCGTAAGGAGTATTCGGAGTAGGAACTGTTATTTCCTCTTTCAGGTTCTCAGCCGCTCCATACGGAGCAATGGAACTTGTAAAGACTATTCTTCTAATACCATACTTTTCTGCAAAAAGCTGTCACATTTTCAGCACCTAGGATATTGGTTTCAAAATATTCATGGTCAGAATGACCGGGAGTACAGTGCACAGCCGCAAAATTAAAGATTACATCATCTTCCCGTAACGGTTACTTCCTCCAAATGGATTGGTTTTCTTACATCACAATAAATGTATGTAACCTTTCCTTCCTGAGAATTTTCCACAATATCCAAATTGTAGATATGGCAGTGAGGAAACCTCTCTTTTAGAAGATTCGTCAAATGGGTTCCTATAAAACCGGAGCCGCCTGTTATAAAATAATTCATCGAGAAAATAGTTTAATTATAATTCTTTACCAATGATACCGCACTCATAAATTTCACTGTATTTCTGAGCCATCAAATCTATGTTGTAATTTTCTTCCACATCCTTTGAGGCACGTTCGGAAAAGGAAACACCATTCATCTTTCCATTTATTATAGAACGTATCGAATCGGCATATTCGGCTGCCGAATGACAAATCAATCCGTTCACACCATTGTTAATTACATCACGATTTCCCGTAACATCACTTACCAAACAAATTTTCTTTTAAATACATTGCTTCCAGCAACGAAATCGGAAGTCCTTCCCATAACGAAGGCAATATGAAGAAATCCATCTCTTTTAGAATTCCCAATGCCTCTTCCCTTTTTATCCATCCAGTAACATGAATATTAGGAGAAGTCAATTCTGATTTAAGTTCTCCCTCACCTATCCATGTAAACTGAGCTTCAGGAAGCAGCTTCGCAATTTCATTAAACAAAGTAGGATTCTTCTGATAAAGAATTCGCCCACTGGTAGCTATTCGTATCGGTTGTTTAAAAAGCTTACTTATCGAACATACAAACGGTTTCAAATTTTCCGTATGAATACCATTATTCACATAAGTAGAATTGGGAGATAATCTAAGTGCCTCTTTATCTTCTCCTTCACTGCACGCTATCGTCATACAAAGGTCTTTTTGCCGATACATACTCTATCAACCAAAACAAAAACCGCTTGAATCTTGCTCCATCCTTCATTAGAAAAGAATATCCATGTGGAGTATAAAAAGAAGGAATATTCTTACATGGTAACGCCCATCTGCCTACAAAACCAGATGCTGACGAATGAAAATGAACAATATCCGGCTTTATTTTCTTATACCATTCACGCACATCACGATAGGCTTTCAAATTAATTACTGTACCAATGGCGCCTTTGAAAGAGTCTATTCGAATGAGATGCACCTGCTTATCAAACAGTTGTTCAACATTCTTAGAGTCAATGGACGAACACCATAAAAAGAATATAGACTTCATATTCTTTCACTTGGCGTTTGGTTATATCTACAAGAAAACTGAGAACCCCCGTTGCAAAGGGTTCTGCCACATGCATTATTTTTTTCATAGAAGAAATGTATGAATTCAATTACATATTTACAATATATAATTGTATAAAAACAAGTAGGCTAAACAAACTATAATTTACTTTTCCACTGAAATCATTTTCTTGATTTTCCATAACCAGCAAACAAATCGACTACCCACATTCCTCTAAGGACAACAAACATGCTATACGTGTTTTCCTTCTAGCTTTCCTATCCAGCAATACATACATTCGCTTCTGTCGGATAATGTCCAACAGATTACGACGCATCTCATTTTTCTTTCTGAGGAATTTCCAATAGTATATGGAAAGCAAAAACTTACAATACGACAGCTTAAAGCATGCTGTACCCCTTTCGGCATTTTTTTTTTCTTATCGGTTTCAAGCTGACGGATGATTTTGATACAGCTTTCATATTTTAATGGTTTTAAATGGTGCACCTTCTATGCTTGTATTTCGTATCCGATAAAAAATAACTGCGATAATTACCAAACGCTATATAATCACATTTCATCATTAAGCGGTAAGTAGTAGGTAGATCTTCATACAGCCAACCTTTAGGATAACGAATTCCATCAGAAAAAAGAGAACGGTGATACATTTTAGCCCATGCACTTGTATCAAATATCTGTTGATAGAACATACCTGTCAATGCATCATTTGTATGCACAATTTTTACAAATAGAGGGTTGTTAGTACAAATTTCAGCAGACGAATCATCTACAAACGTTTGATAGCTACTCACCGACAATTTCACTCCAGATTCTTTTATAATTTTATAAAGATATTCCACATAATCATCCGACACATAATCATCACTATCTATAAAAGTCACATATTCACCAGTCATAACATCTAACGCTGCGTTGCGAGCATCACTCAATCCACCATTTTTCTTATGAATTATCCGAATACGACTGTCCTTAGCGGCATACTCGTCACAAATTCGCCCACAATTGTCAGGACTTCCGTCATCCACTAAAAGAATTTCAAGATTACGATAAGTCTGATTTAAAATACTTTCAATGCACTTAGGCAAGTATTCTTCCACATTATAACATGGAACTATCACTGAAATTAAAGGTTGCAACATACAAGAACTAAAGTATAAATGCTGAATTATATAGGGGAAAAATAATTTCAGAAAATAAAATATTAGATTTTCACTATTTCTTTAGCTTTTTCAGCCACAGCTTAATTTGAGCAGGAAGCATATTTTTAACTCTTTAGCATCAAAGACAAATGCAAAGGAAACCGAGTCGCAAAATATTCCTTCACATCCATGCTGTCAATACCATCATAGATATGATTCCGAATTTCATCTTTTTCTTTCCGTAGGATGTTTTAAATTATGGTTTCCTGCAACAGCATATTCCAACTTACTATCTTTTTATATTCGAAATCGCCTTCCACCTCTTCCAAAAATTCATTCCTACAACACTATTGAGAAGCATTAACGAAACACCCTTTATGCTATAAAAAAATCCGAATGATATTTTTCTATTCCCAATAATCGGCTATCGTAATATCACCTGCCCTTTCGGTGTGCGCATAATGGCAGTTATAACAACACTCCCTATAAGTGTGTCCCTTTAAAAAATAAGTATAATAAGGGTCAGCTGTAGCACTGCCATACTTATACTTATACTTATACTTATACTTATATCCTAAGCCCCAACCTCCACGTTTTTCGCGGAAATCATATTCAGTTACCTTCCACCATGTCTTTTGATGAAGAAATTCCAAATAACGCTTAAACAACAATGGAGAGGAAACCCATGACAAATCAAATCCACCAGTATCAAATTGTCGTAATCCTTTCCCAAGAAACTACGCAATGCACCAATCTGACATCCAGTTCCGCTATAAAGCACCATTCGCTCTTCTTTCAAGAACCTTCGTACCTCAGAAAAAGTATTTTCCGTATCACTCTGCACATATTTGGAACTGAGTAATGAATCGAGTTCATCCAAAGTTACCGCACTGGAATGGACAGCACGCATCTCTTCATCATATTTTACTCCAAAGACCACTCCTCCGTGTCTTATCACCCATGCTGCCAATCCAGCAAACGCTCCACCGGAAGCACTTCTATAAAGAGTCTGTTCATCTTTCAGCCTGACAGCCAATGTGGAAAGAGGTGCTCCATAAAACAAATCATTACGATTCTGAGGGCAACGTTTTCTGCACAATCCACAATCTACGCAACAGTTCTCATCAATCGTTGCCGTCAGAAAGCCCTCCTTATCAGCAATCAATCGAATAGCCTTTTTTCCCACACAATTGTTCACAGGCTCTACAACCTGTGCAATATTCTGTTATTTGTTTCATTCTATTGCCCGTCTTAAAAAGTCAAGTCCTTTCGCCCTCTCTTCATCCAATATCTTGTTGGCATAAGAAAAATCAATAGCAGGTGCTTCAACTAGAGAAAAATCATCATAAGAAAGCAAATGTCTATCCTCCAATCCTACCAATTTTAAAATACTGCCCAAACGACTACTATAATCATTGGGATAAATACTGATAAATTGAGTATTCACATTGATGCTAAAAAGCAGTGGCATGAAAAGAATCAGTTATCACATAGTCTGCATGAAAAATATAACGTACAAAGTCTTGAACTTCGGGCACAACCAAACTTTTTCCATTTTTCAGAATCTGATCAATACGGGTACAGAACCTTACCAACCGTAATCCCTTACGATGTGCAAACTCTTTTGCAAAACGGTCAAAAGACTTGTTTGTATTTAATTGGTAAATAAGTACATACCCATATTCCAAAGGACGGCATCCAGCGTAGGAACTCCAAAAAGTTCTATCAAGCTGTAAGGTAGGATCAAGCACATGAGTAGCATCACACCCCAGTTCGCTACAAATATCCACCCCAGTACTTTCTCTTACAGAAACAGCTTGATAACGGGCAAGCAACTTACAGGTTTCCTCCCTTCTCCCATGTATCCAGTTTACTCTTGCCAAAGCTGGCAGAGTAAGCTATTTTTTTGATATGTTCCGGGACAAAAAGCAAGAAACAATTCTGGAAGAATTCCCCCGTTCCACCCACTATTCCATGTCTGGTCGGAACCTGTACAATAGATGTCAGATGTAAGTTCCAATTCCTCAAAATCAGCCATAGTAGTACATACCTTCTCCTGCACATTCAAGTGTTTATTCAGGAACTTCTTAAAACGTCTATCCTGCAAAACGAAAGTGGGATAAAGATAATAATGCCCCTATTAGAACTTTAGTAAGCAAAGGTTTCTTATTAGTCCAATTCTTGATCCTAACCCAAGGGGTGGCATTATTGCTACGAAGATAGTTAAAGAAACCAACTTCACACCCTAAGCTTTCAAAGATTTTTTTTGAGTCGCTAAAGCCTGCAACACAGAACCATAGTTACGGACGTTCTGAAGAGTTATGATAGTTATGGTTTTTCATCATCTCTTATATTTTTATAACAATCTAATTAGGTATAAGTAACTACTTTAACTTTACAGTTTTTACAAAGTAAATACTTATTAACCACCGTACTATGTGCTGGGCATAATTTCTCTCTATTTTTTAGTTCTAAAAAATCTGATTTAGAAAGATAAACATAATCAATATTCTTTTCATCGCAACAAAACAATAAAATCATTCTACAAATCCATTAACGATTAGATATAGTTATCCAATTATCAAGAACTACAGGAGGAGAAGGTCGATCATTACGCCCAAATTTGGGGGGGCCAAATAACTATCGGATTATTTTTATTTAAGTAAGCAGCCCAACAACTAAAAGTACTATTGGCAATAATCATATTTTTTCCATGAGCCATAAGATACATATCAAAAAAACTACGTTCACCCTTGTTCCATGAAATCACTGTTTTTTTACATCATCAAAGTATTCATTTACGTAATCAACATTATCAGAAAAAGAAGAAAAATTTAGGTTTGTCAACTTTATCCAGTATTATCTTAAGAGCTTTCTTATAATATTCAATCGTACATATTCCACCATATATTTTTCGAGCTTTAGCACTTGTTTCATAATCACCTCTACGTACATGAACGACAACAGAATTATTATCTATTATATCTTTTAAAATTCTTTCATTATCATTTCCTATAGTGACATTTATTTTTAAATTTTAGTATTCCTGTAAAAAAAAAATACTCTTTATTCTGCCAATAACCAAAATAAAACAATGCATTCGGCCTACGGAACCAATCAGTATCTGTAAATGGATATTTTCAAACGTAGCTTCCGGATAAATTTATTAACCCAAAATAAAAAATTAGATATTATATCTGATGATAAGCAAGTATTAGGTAAATCAACTTCAAACCATTTATTAATTTCTAATCCATTGTGATCTTTTAAAGCAAGTTTCGGATAAAATCCATAAAAGTTTCTTCAGGATATTGACTACGTAAATATTGATAATAAACGTATTGAAACATCTGATTTCCCAACCCACCCTGAAATGTTATAATTTTCATAACTAAAAAACTATCTATTGATTATTGTTTCTAAAAAAGAGTTATAGCTTTATGCCTTCTACAATTTCTCTTGAACAAACTGCTTACCCAACTTACCCAGTCGCATACGTTCCTCTTTATTATTCCACAAAAAGTAATTTTCGTATGCATATCGGTTATAGAATCAACAGTTACTCCTCCGGGAAGAATACATGCATTACCCATTATTAGTACTAATAAATGGCACTCCTTTAGCCATTGTTTCAACAAGAGATATAGAATATTCTTCAAAATTACTTCCTACAAGATATAAAGTCGCGTTAGCCATTATATTAGGTATATATATTCGTGGTACTTTTTACCAATACCTGAATATCTCTTTTACCATATTTTATAGTCAGTCTATTTATTTCTTTTTTGCAATAAATAATAATATTCTGTTTTCTCAGGACCAATGAATACTAGACATGCCTCAACACCAGATTTGAAATATTCACGTAAAACACCGATTTGATTTTTCTGCTTACTATAAGTACACACACATAAAAGATATGGTTTATTTAGTTTTGCAATGTGAGGATAAGAAATTAACTTTGATGTTTCACAAAACATGTCATCAACAGCATTTTTGCAAAACATTTACTTTCTTCTCGCATTCTTCATAAGCCATACTTTGCTGCTATCCATTTCTGATAAACATATTGTTTCATCAAATTGCTTAATGTATTTCTTCAATGTAAAGGAGTAATATATTTTAAAAACGAAACCAATTATATGTATTGCCCAACGTATATTTCAAATTAACATTCCATTTAAAAGGTAATAATCTCATCCCTGAAAAGCCATGTGAATGAAATATTTTCTTTCCTTTTATTTGGCTTAAATTTCTCAACAGAACATCTGTAGTAACACATTCAGAACATTCAAATATAACGACATCAGCATTTAAAGACAAAAACAAATTTACGATAAGAATCTATCTCTCCTACATATCTCTTCATCAAAGTTTTACGTAACCGAAAGCGATAAACATGTATTCCATTAATATTTTCTTTATCAGATAGCCCCTCATACCATTTTGTGCATATAGATACATCATATCCTTTCTCCAACAATCCTTCTGCAAGATATTGCACCACAACTGGTACCCCACTCATGCGCGGATAATAATTTTCGACTAAAAATAATATTGATTTCATAAATCATATATCCAGTTTGTAAAGCTCACCGATCAGCTCCAATATGAATGCGGCATCCTTGTCACCGCCCTGCTCCAAAAGCATACTTTTGAACTTCGAACGGGCATGGGCCATGCAACAAAGATGTTCTATATCGACCATATGATCATCCAGATACATATACACGTTATAGCCGTCCGACTGAAGGGCTTTCACCTGACTGTCACCCAAGATATGCTTCAGGGCATCCTGTCCCTGGAACCGTCCTCGTAGCAATAGATCACCACTTTGGAGAGTCTGTTGACCAGACACCATATGTATTTCTTCTTATAGCATCCTTCACGCCTTACACGGCACCAGGTCTCATCACAGTTGACAATGGAGTCCTTCTCCAAACAAGTGTTCTTAAGATAACTAACCAGCCCACAGAGATGAATGGAGCCTTTCTCCAGCCAATTGGTCAGACTCATGCGGCTCACACGCATCGATTCACCGGATAATCTGTACATCTCACGATAAAGAGGCGTATCCAGAACATATTTGTTGAAAGCAAGATAAGCAAGGAAAGAACCGGAGGCGTGTGTTCCCCGGAACAACGTCAATGATTTCAGGATGGCCGCTGAAAGGGAAATAGCCTTCGTGAATTTTACCGTCAGCCGTCTTATAGCGGATAACCTCGTAATCATGCTCCACCAGACTGCTTACCTGCTCGTAGGCATATTTTCGGAAACGTTTGATGATGACGGAACCTGCGGGAAGCCCTACCGATGTCACTGTTGTGACAAACCGTATTGTCGGCACTCATGGTACGGTAAGAAAGTCCCTGACGATAAAGACGGACTCCTTTGATTTTGCTTCAGAACCCCTCTTCCTCCACCGCTTCCCCCGCCAGCCTCCCCAGACGGAGATCCGATGGATTGCGGAGTACCGTCGAAGTCATCCTTGTCACGGGTATGGTCCTCTCGTCCTTCACACGCTTTTACGGATTCCCTTCTAGCTCTTGCACCCATAAAGGTTCTTGTTGCGGACTTTCAGCCGCTCCTCCAAAGCTGTTATTTTTTAGACAACAGATTACTGACCAGTTGTTTATAATCGTCCAATTCCTTTTCTGCAGCAATGGCAGCCTTCTGCAAGGACAACAGTTCGTCAACCTTGGACAACAGCGCGTCTATGCGCGCCTCGTCACGACGGATACGTTCGGCATCCCGCTCACGGGAAGCCACAAGCTCCATGATCATTTTAGATTTCTCGTCGGGGGTCATATCTGAATATGGGTCTTCAAAAGGGGCAGGAGTATCCTCCCGTTCCTTAAGCTTCCTTGCGGAAGAAAGCAGTCTCATTCGTTCCAACTCATTCATATTCAGTATCTTTGTTTACTCAAAGATACAAAAAAAAAACAATGAAATAAAAGAATGTTTTCGCTACTTTTTATTTGTTAATTATTTGACTTTCAATTCTTTAACAACAGGCGATTCCAACAAGAGAATGACATCCTGCCAATTGATTGAATAAATACTTTCATTACCATTATAGGTTACCTGCATAAACTTGTAGCCGGGTCTGAAACGTCTCTCAAACATACTGTAAGAACGGCGGTCATAGCTGAACAAACGCACCAGACGTAAATCTTTGACATCACGATAAAGACATCGCCGTCTTCGGTTCACGATTCAACTGCTGATGGATGATGGATAAGACCTTATCATATTTGCAGCGCATATCGTGGAAATCGCGGACAAGGAAAAAACGGTTGAGACCGATTATATTCAACATAAGACCTCCAGTTTCTCTACCAGACTTTTCAAGCCCGCGTAGCTTAAATTTTTCTGACTGATATGAACACCGTTGCTCATACGGATGGCCACCTGATTCGAAGTCCGGTACTCGAAGAAAGCCGGGAGGACACTTCCGCAGTTCCTTCCGGAAGCGGGGAAGGAATTTCCTGCATTTCTGATTCCGGCGAGGGAGCACCCAATACTTGAACAGGAACTATCTTCTTGCGGGTATCCTTGTACTATTTGGAAAACAGGTTATAAGGGACTTGGTTAGACAAACAGAATTGCTCAATCGAAACACCGGAAGGAACACCTTCCAATTTATAGCGTAAAAACAGACGATCAAAATCATGGTAACTATACATAAACTTGGCTTTTAATTTAACGGAAGCAAAGTTCTGACTTTTATATCGGGTATCCTATATGTCATTTTTTGGACGCTAACTTGAGAGCCGACAGGCACTCGGATTGGTATTGCATAAGGAGTGTTTCTTTAGTCATAATCAGAAGAGTTGAAAAACTTCTAATTTACTAAAATCCAACGAATTATGCAACACTTTTCACCCCCTTGTCTTCAGCAGATTAGCCCACTTTTTTTCAGCACATTTCTTCATGCTTAACCATTCGTTTTGACAACTCAATGACCTCTTTAGTGTTTTCAAGAACCGACTTTTGCCGGTTCTATCGTTTGACTTTTAAATTTTTTCGGTAAAAATTTACCGAAGTATTGTAATAAAGTAGATGCGTCAAACCTTACGCTATAAAGGGTGGAATACTTCTCCATGAGGCAAAGCCTCGGTCTGGTACTGAAAGTAAAACCTTTCAAGATCTTCACTGCTATACATAATTCTAAAATTTTTGTTCGCAGCGAAGATAGAGCTTTCAATTATGAGCCAATTTTTGACTGCTTACATTTCAACTACTGATTCGCATTAAATATAAATGATTAAGAAAAGAGAACTTCATGTTCTTTTAACCATTTTGATAAGTAACGATAAAAAATGTGAGCCTTTTTTGATAAGGATCACTCCACATAACCCTGTGCTTGGAATTCAGGTATAAATATAACAGAATCTCCTTCAACAGGCTTAGAAGAAAAAAAGACTTTCTTTCGAAATGGCAAAGCGTCAAATGCCTTTATATCAGCCTCTGTACAACCATTCTGATCCATACCAATAAAGAATGCATGTTCATAATCTATCCGTTTTGCCCTTCGCTTCCATTTTTTCTCAAGCTTCTATACATGAATCATAATGAAGAAAATGCACCTCTATCTTTCCGTCTATAAGTCCCATTGGATAATAATGTTCTGCTTTTTTCTCTATTTAAATTTCCTATTTCTGTTTTTTTTTTGAGCATTCAGTCCAAATTATCTCAGAATTCAAAAAAAATATGGCATTTTTTTTTACAAAATTCCACGTAATCAGCTGGCAAGAACCACAATCCTACTGTAGGTGATGTATATTCCATATCAAAATCCTGATATAAACGTCCAGCAAAGCAATTACTTGATACAAAACTCTTTACACCGCCCATCCGCAGATATTTTCTCACTATATATATATATCTAAATCTTTTCAAATAAAGACAAACATTTTTACATTTCCTATAGCAAATCAATATCCATGAATTTTCACCTAACTTATTTTTTAATAAAATGCTTCATCATTTTATCATATTTTTTCTTAGTTAACTCAAATGAAAGGAAAGAACGAAAATGTCCCAACAGTTCCAATATCACAGGTCTATTTTTTCCAGAAACAAATGACAATATTTTATAATGTTTTACCCTAAGATGATGATGAATACAATACACATTAAGCAAACGTTCGGACATAAATCCAAAAATTCGAGCTTGATAAGGAGTATAATATTGAATATGTACACGTTCTTCCACTTTTTTTCAATACCCCAAAAAGCCATTCACAATAATCATCAAACAGTTCTTTCCGACAAATCATCATATTACATGGACTATAAGAATTAGAAGAATACATCAAATAATGAAAAGAATCTTCATATTCAGAATAAAAATTCTTTTTATAACTTCTTCTAACACATCAAAATCTTGGCGAGAATGATTAATAGCATAATATTCTCCCACCGTATTCTTAACATGAGTTTTATTCGGCAAAATAATATCATATTTCTCTAAATCAGAAATAATACGTTTTTCATCGCATACAATATCAGGCTTCCCACATACATATTTTTGTACACCAATATTAAATATGTTATTTTTAACAAGAAATAACGACGATAATGGCAAAGACCAATAATATCAACCTCTTTTAGATTTTTCCATGCCCAATATAATGCTGTTAACTCACAATAATTTCTATTTTTCCAGCTTATATTATCTCCCGTATCATCCCCTTTGTATTCCCAAATCTACACTACTAATTGCCCTACCTACTTGAATGGGTAAAAAGGATATTTTTGGGCATAATAATCTTGTTTATGGCAACAAACCAAAATTGTTATTTTATTATTCATAGACATTTATATTTCTAGATATTTTGAATGATATGGAACAGTTTCTCCATAATTTGAAATCCATATACTAATAACAAAAATTAAATACAGCAATTACTAATACTAACCATGTAACGCATTTCCGTTCGCGATAAAGAGAAATAGAAAAAAACAAAATATTGACATATGTAAAATAAAGTCTAATTGTGAAACTATTTCGCCACCTAGTGAACAATATGCTAATGCTAAAGACATAACCAACGCAAATATTGTCAAGAAATTCTCCACTTTGGGTTTATTTTTCAAAATAATCAAAAAAAGGTATTATATACATTATACAGATAAGAATAGCAGTCTTAGAAGTTTCTCCATAATCACCTACTGCATAACGCTCGTATTGTGAAGCTAATAGATTATTAGATAAAGCTATAGATATAAGGTTATAAAAAAGTATGTTAAATGAAACAACGAGTATTCCTCCCATAAATAAAACAAAAAGAAAAGTTTTCTTTATACCAAACTGTTGCACACAATAATATGCTATAATAAAAAGCAGACCTATAACAGAAGTTGAATGACAAAAATATGCAACAACCATAAATGCGACCACCTTTATATACTCTTTACGCATCAAATAAGCAAGCATACACATCATAACAGACATTGCCATACTCTGTCTCATAATATTCAAAGACTGATTATAAGCCATCAAACAAAAAAAAGAAATAAATAATACTATTGAAAGTTTTTTCCGCATCAATGTAGCTGCATAACAAGCAAATCCCATTATCCACGCCTCAATAAGAAAAAGGAATACACCAAAAGTATCACTAAACAAGTGAACAAATTTTTGCTAAAGGACAATTGTAAGATCAATTTCAGCATCTTCCAAATCCAAGTACGCATCAGTATGAAATACACGATAAGCATAAAAAAAGAAATATCAGTACCTATATTATCATTCCTAGCTCCAGCAATAAAAAGAATTAAGAAATACAATAACTATAAGATACAAAAATATATCATATCATTTTTTTCTTCGTCTTTCTGCTAAGAAAGCAAAAAAAATAGATATAGAAAAACGAAAAGATAGACTATCATTCTGTATACAATATTAGAATAAACTAATTAAACGATCCTTAATAGAATTTACTATTTCTATCATTAATTTTCCTTCATCAACAACAATACCCCCATAAAAAATAGAACACCCGCAAAAAGCACAACAATTAAATTCAACACTTCATTTACAAATAAATTCCGAACACAAAACAAACCGACAAGCATAACAATGGAAGCAATTATATAATAAATATATGATTTATTACAGAATCGGAATGACAAATTTACGACCAAAAACAAGCATGCTCATCGTTACGGCAATCTCAGCTATAGTAGTAGAGAAAGCAGCACCATCTTGAGCATAAACAGGAATCAACCAAAGATTGAGGCAAAAAATTAAAAGCTGCTCCAATGCCTGTGGCCAATATTACAATATTTACTTTGCCCATTGGATAAAGTACTTGTATACCCGATACTCCAGACATACTTATAGCAAGAACAATAGGAGACAATAACTGAAGAGTAAAGATTGCATCATGATAGGTAGAACCTGCAAACAAATTTATTAATATAGGCGCAGTAAATATTAAGCCTAATGTAATAGGAAGTGATATTCCAACCATGAAACGCATGGTTTACGGTATAATTGTTCAAATTTATCTTTTTCACCATTAGCTATCAAATAAGACATACGAGGAAGCATAGCTGTACCTAAGGCACTGCTGATACTTAAAAGCATGTGAGATAATTTAGAAGCTGCCGTAAACAGGCCAACAGCTGTATCCCCTGCCATAAATCCCAACATTATGGAATTAAGCTGCACATAAATACTAATGACTAAGTTTAATGCAAAACATGCAATGCTGGCAAAAAAGATGACGCATCGGATGTAACTGCCTTATATTCAGTTGGCGTAAAGTTATATATTTTCGAAGCCTAATAAAATTAAAGATGTTACCACCCAATACACCAATCACCGTATAACCAGCATAGCAATAAAGGTCATCCTGAGTACGGACAAACAGAAAGAGGAGCAAGACAGAAAAACTTTAACTATTAATCCACGAATAGTAATATATTTGAAATCCTCAATTCCCTGATAAAACCATTCACATCCTATTGCAGTAAAAATATCGTAAGACTAAGAATAAGAAACAAAGGAATATCGACCTTCACTTCTGCCACTGTGTTTGCTATTATTGCCACTGCTAAATATCCCAAGACTGTAAGCAAGGTATGAAGCAATAATATTTCAACCGTTGTTCTTTTCCCCGTACTTCCTTATCATTCCTAACTTTTGCAATTTCACGTACAGCATACATAGGGGATACCAATGCAAGATAACAATGAAATATAAGAAATAATAGACTGATAAAATTGACATGCCCAATACCATCTGCCATCATTATACGAGATGCATAAGGAAATGTAAGGAGCGGAAACAACAAACCGCTAATTGTATTAAGAAGATTAAAGGCATAGTTTGCCTTTACAGATTTTACCATAAACAATTAGTAGGTAGTAAGCACTCAATTTAGGGCATCCCCCTTCAAAAGGGCACTTTTCAGTGCCCTAAACCGAGTTTTGTTAATTAATTGTTTTGAATTTAACATTGGCTGGCAGCCAAAGTGATTTTGTCAGGAACCATATTAACATAATCCCTGCACCCGTTAAAGATATTTTTGAAAAAAGTTCCGATGAAGTTCCAGATAGAACTGCCATGAAGCTTTACCGTTCCTATCACACTGTGATAAGTTGTAAGCAATCTCAATAGCGTTCACCCTCTTAAGAATCAAGAGGATGAACTTTTGAGTATTTTAAAATTTAACGATTTATAATGTATTATATAGCCATTGACATAGGAACGAGGTCATCATAATTCTCATTCCCGTCCATCAAAAGCTTGATTGTAGTTGCGATATAGTCACGGGCATTCAGCCCCACATTCTTGCAGGTTTCAATCAGAGTAAAAAAATGCCAGTGCTGTTTCAACACCCTCTTCGCTGCTAAAGAACAAAGAGTTTTTTCGATGTACCGTAAAAGGTCGGATGGCTCTTTCAACAAGCATATTGTCTATCGTATATCGACCATCTTTCCTATAATTCTGAAGTTCCTCCCAACCATTGATCATATAACTCAGCGACTTACTCATCATCTCACCATAATGCTTTCGTTTATTGTTCAACAGTTTCATTGCCTTTTATATATAGAAGTCAATATCTGAGTTACATCATCCTGACACCGTCGCTTCTTTATCTCGTGAGGCTTCAAGGCGTTTCAGGATACATTCAGCCTCTATCTTATATAATTCTCCTATTTTCAAAACGAACCATCCGGCATTGGCATCCTTGTTCGCTTCAAAAGTCATGGCAAACTTATTACGCACATGCGACCAACAGAGAATAAACTCACATGTAGGATGAGCCTCTGCCAAGTGCTTGTAAACCACATATCCATCAGATTGTATGCTTCCCAAGAAATTTCCCAAAAACGTTTCAATCGGACGGCTACCACGGCTATCATCCCCGTCATTGTCGTAGAAGAAATAAGTGATATTCTCCCTGTTTGTTCACCAAAGCCCAAACGTACTTCTTATAGTAATGACCCAATTGGGTGCCATCACCTTTAATCTTTATCCTCACCCGCAACCAAGTTTCATCTATATTCAATACAGACTTTATTTTCAGCAGCTTGACTTCAACGTCGAAAGAATGGGACGAAACATTTTCGCTCCTATCTTAAGGGCATTGGATAGGGTGTTGTCACTAACGGTAAACTTGTCAAGGATATTGCGAATTCGTTCACGCGATATACGGGAGTATGCAGCTGATAAACGTCACTGCAACATCGGCAAACAGATCCGAGTAAGATGCGTACCGAATCACATTCGCTCCCGACATCGTATTATCTTTTTTTCCGGATGTAAGGGACGATAACACTCATGGTAAACACCTTCCTCATCCTTAAATACAGCTACACGGTAACGTTTTGACTCCACATAGCTGATACGATTATACTCATCTACATCTTTAAAGCGAACAAACACCCAATCGGCTGAACACCCTCCAGCGAACTTTCCAAACGACTTTTTTGGCAGCATCCATTTGGGTATAAGAACCTCGAGGACCGCGTTTTGCATCCAAGTGTTCAGACTTCACCTTTGGTTTTATCCAAGGGCTCTTCTGAAACATTGAATCTGTCTTTTCCGAGTCTGCCGAAGCAGAGCCCTCGCACTCTTCCTTTTCTTCTTTCTTCATCACGGCTACGCTTCTGAGTAGGACGTTTTGAACTTACGGCCGGTGATTTATTACCAAAGGTCATTTTGTTATGTCGGTTATTCAAATCACGCAAATCGGAAATCTCTTTTCGCGCTCATCCAGCTTATTTTGTAAATCCGCAATCATCGAGCGCAAATCCGAAATTAGAGTCAAATATTGCTCGGAATGAGAACGGCTACGATCCAGTTCTGACTGCAGGTTACGGATAGTATCCTGCAATGAACGAATCATATCATTGGAGTTCTTTATGATTTCCTTCAGGTCCTGCATAGTTTCCAAAATGCTTCACGCTCCATATCAGACAAGGGTTCTTCTGCTCCGATTCAAGCTCCAAAGCATTCAGATAATGAGATCTCATTATCATTTCTTCCACTGTCTGATCTGTCTTTTTTCATACAATAAAGATACAAAAAATGTTTGACAAAACAGTGAAATTAATAATCTAACTATCTGGTTTGCAGTTAATTAATATTAAATACCAATTATCTTAACGACCAGGACATTCAAGCAATGCAGCCAGGTATTTAAAATCCAATCCATAGATAACAGTATTGCCTTCAAATACTGGTTGCAAGAACTTATAACCTTTCTCATAAGTGATATCATAAAGGAATCTCTTATGATTTTTGAATCGTATAATCTTAAGCGTTTGACGGTCTTTAGACAGGAATACATAGGCATCTCCATTAACTGAGAATAAACGATGCCATTCTGCCGGACAGAAATTAACAATGGAAATCCCCTTTAGGAATACCTTGCTTCTTGTAGAGTTCATAGATACTCTGAAAATCTTCACTACTTGCCCATAACACTATAATTTGGGTTTGTAGTGCAAAGGTATTTGCCATTCTGTCTCATCCTAAAAACGCTATTGAGTTTGCTTACAAAGTAAGATATATTCCCCGAGCAAAGTAAGTAGACTTAAATCGCAAAGTAAGTTCACTTACTTTGCCCACGAACATATCTTACTTTTTTTTCCACACTTGTCACCGGTTTTTCACCTCCGGTCACAACCGCTTTTTCGGTCGTCTTGCCCAAGCGTTATTGATACGCGCACGGATATTACTAATGGTCTTGCCCGATACGAACAAAAAGGTGTGAGAGGAAAGAACAACGAGATAAAACGCTCCTTCACAATCTCTTCCGGAGTGATCTTCGGTTCCCGTTCGGCCATATTGACTATAACCCTAGCCAGTTCCACCGCATTGGTGCATTCCGCTATCTGCACCAGATAGATACGTAAATCCTCCACCTTATTTATATAAGAGAAAAGGCGCGTAGCCTCGGGAGATAAAGCAGGTTCCTCATCCTTGTTTACGTCATCCTCCGGTTCCGCCTCATCAGCGTAATAATTCTGTGTGGCGGAAGTAGCATTGGGAAGAATCTGGTTGCTGCCTCCATAAATGTTGAAGACGATGCTGAAGTGTGTCTCACTATCCATAAGCTTATTGTTTGAATGATTCGTCAACGGGTAGTTAACGGTCAGTCAATAGCTAGTGAACGGCAGTCAACAGTTAGTAAACGATAATAAATAGATTTTTTACGGTATTTCCCCGCATTAATTTTGTCGTGTCGGAAGGATGAACGAACATCCCGGAAACACAAAACTTTTAAACTTTATTTTATTATGATTGATTACAGTGTATTTATGATGGGCAACCCGATGGATGTCGATGCCGCCCAAAAAGCGTATGCAAAAGCTCAAGTTTCTGAAATCATGCCATTCAGCCAGTTTGTCAAACACATTGCCGACCACAATGGCGTATTCACTCGCGGAACGGTAAAAGGTGTAATAGCCGATATGTGCGAGTGCCTTGTAGAAATGCTTCTGGAGGGCAAAAAAGTACAACTGGCAGAATTAGGTAATTTCTGGATTTCTATAGGCTCGGAAGGTGCGGAAGACCTGAAGAAATTTACAGAAAGCAACATCACCGCCGTCAACATTGTGTTCACGCCGGGAGAAGACTTCCAAAATCTTCGTTCCCGCGCCGCTTTCAATCCCGTAGCAAGCCGCATAGCCCAAGCCGCCACCCTGAAGGCCGAAAAAGGCCTAAAGGCACAGTCGACTTGGATGCCGCCAAAGGAAAGACCCCGGCTTCCACGAATGAAAACAATCCGTCATTATGATAAAATACCACATTTTCTCGATGGGAAATGCGTCCGACAGGACGATGCCCAAGAAAGCATACGCAAAGTGTGTGCGCCAACGAAACGGTTTCGCATAAGAAACTCGTAAAGAAAGTGACGGAACATCTCCGCTTTTTCCCACACGGCATGATGGAAGCGGTGCTGGAGGAAGTCTTCAACCGCCTGTCCGAACATCTTGCCCAAGGCGACCGAGTCACCCCTGGACGGCCTCGGAACATTCAGTGTCTCCCCCCTGAAATGCGAAGGAGCCGCTTCGGAGGCTTTGTTCTCCAAAGAAAAACATCAAGGGCGCGCATCGTGTTTGCCCCGTGTCGCAAACTCAAGGAGACATTTGCAGATATGGAATATAAAATGAATCCCACGAATCTTTTAATGTCATGGAACTTATATATTCATCTATTTAAAGACAAAGCGTATGAAAAAGAACTGGAAAAATGTACTGCTGTACATCGTCCGCATCATTGAGCTGCTTTCATTACAGGCGCTGCCGGAGGGCAGGAAGCGGCTTATGAGAACGGTTTCGTTGATTATCGTGCACTGCTTCTGCCAACAAGGCGGGCAGTGCCTTGCGAGCGGAGGACATTGACCGCTACCATCGTTCATTGGGCTGGAAGTGCTGTGGTTTACCACTATGTGATTCCTACAGACGGAACGATAGAAGCCGGACGCCCGGAAGAGTTGGTTGGAGCACATTGCAAGAACCACAACAGTCACAGTATAGTATATGCTACATAGGCGGACTGGATGACGGCGGAACAACGCCGAAAGACACCCGGACGGAAGCACAAAAGGCTACGCTGAGAAAACTGATTGAACAACTGCATCAACGTTATCCCAAGGCACTGATTGTAGGCCATCATGACTTGAATCCGCAAAAAGCCTGTCCATGTTTCCATGTCACAGCTGAATATATAGACTTGCAACCTTAGTTGCGTCTGTAGTCTTATCTGCCATCCATCGTCCTGCAAGGAATGTATGGATGGCTTTAATTAAACTAATCAATTTTTTCAAACGGAAACGCATGAAGATAGCTCACTGCCACCGTCATATTGCCAAAAGCGAATACCAGCCTTGTATTGCGGTGCAAACGCATGATACATCCCTCTTTCCCCCGAAAGACACCACCGGTAATACGGATTCGTTGCTTTTTCTGAAGATAGTCCTCCAAAGGCCGGTTCATCAGCTCGATATTGTAAGGCATGGATTCATACAGATAGATAAATTCCTCCATCTGACGTTGAGGAATTACCGCCGCACGGTGTGTGTTATAGTCCGTCACCAGATACTGGCGGGGAAGCATGGCAGACAGAATACATTCCAACTGCCCCAAGGGAGCACATACAAACAGCCAACCGTTGCCTTCAATCCCTTTCTCATTCGTCAACGTATTCAGTTTCTGAGTGGAGCCGGTAGCAAAAAGCCTCTTTCACCACCCGGGCAGAGTCACGGCGAGCGGTATATTCCTCTTTGGTATAAGCACATTGCTCGAAACGTTTCCTATGATCGGTGGCAGTGTAAGAAAACACCTTGAAGCAAAAGAATCTCTCTTCTACGGTACCTGATGGTGTACGAAGCCGAACAGCTTTCCTGCCACTGAAAACACTGATATAGCGTTTCAGTTCTTTGTTGGAAAGATACAGATAATACCAGCTGAGTTCAGGGTATTCTTTTCCTATTCCCGCCATTGGCGTGATTCCTTCATTTGACCCCAGGTCTGAGCCGGAAGCGATTGAACTGCAGAGCAGTAACTTAGGCGCTTCGCCCGTTATGTCTTGATTTGAAAGGAACGCTTGATTTTCAAGCTCCATACTATTTTCTGTTACCATCAAAACATTACTTTTTATGTATGTCTTTTTGGGGTTCTCTTAGTAAGAGAACCCCAAAAAGTCAAATACATATACTGTGACAATAAGATATTTACGAATAATCAGAGATGGATAATTTGCAAACAAATATCATAAGAATCCTTATCAGAGACTGATTCCTGAATAAAAAGATTTCCGTATTTGGATTATTATAGCTACATTTGCAGCGGAATGGGGTTCTCTTACTAAGAGAACTCCATTTTTTTATTCTAACAGATTCATTTTCAAGATAGATCCAAGAAAGACCAAAAAGGAACACATAAATTCCTTTTCCGCACTCATTAAAAGAACAAATGATAAAACGCAAAAGCGGCCACTTACGATAAAAATCGAAAGTGACCGCTAAAAAGAGATTTATTTCTCTAATATAAGGATCTAACAGTACGGAGTTACTTCACCACAAATCCTCTCTTATCCAAATAAGCTTTGAATTTATGCAAATATTCTTCATCCGGACCATCAAAGAAGGATACACCGGATGCCCCGTTATTGTACGCTTCATCCAGCGCCTCTTCAAAATTGTCCTTAATATCACCAAACATCAGTCCGGCATATATCTTGGCACGCCCATTCACCGTTTCAACGCTTTCCTTTACCGAACGCCCGATCCATTCAGGACCTTCATAATAGAATTTATTATAAATCATCGGATAATAAGCATCCAGCGTCCATTCTCCCCAATCTTGGCGCACCATCTTGCGAGCCATGGACGGTCCCGGGAACACTGCGGCAGAAATAGCTTTATGATCGGCTTTCACCGCTTTGGTAATGGCATCCACCACACGAGTGATGGCATCCAGACGGAAATTGATCCAACTCTGGTTTTCCATCGGATACTTTAATTCCAACGGATCCTGTCCTGTTTTAGCTTTAAACAATTCACGGCAGACATCACAATAACAATAGTCATATTCCGGCAACTCTTCTTTCTGCTCTATACCATAGTTTTTCCATAGGCTGACAGGCAAGATTACATCCGGCATACGGACATAATCCAGATGAACACCATCCACATAAGGCTTATGGGCTTCCTTTACATAGTCTTCTGCCAGATACTCTGCCACACCTTGGTGATTAGGGCACAAGAAGCGATAATAATCCACGTAGGCCGGTTTGTCGTGACAAGACTCGCCTTTACGGTTCACGGCATACCAGTCGGGATGCTTGTCCAGCAGTTCCCTGCGGTTCATCGTCCATTTCCAATAATGTGCCTCCAGTCCGGCTTCTTTGCAAAGACGATAAATATTTTCATTGTATCCCTCGAACATGACACCCGAAATACCACATTCTTTCAACAACGCAAACCATTTTTTCCATTCGGCATCCGAACGGTTATTCAGACGCATCCACAACCAGTTTTTAACTTCACGGGCAGGTATCTTTTCTGTCCGGAAACGTCCTTCATTATTTATTACATAACGGACTCCTTCAGCAGGATTGGTTATAGCTATCTGATAGGTGTTCTGAGTCGCTTTTCCACCGCAATCCGGGCATCAGCCGGAAGATCTTTCAACTCTTTATCAGTCAAAAAGAAATTGTTCTGTGGCACGCAAGTAGTTATGTTGTTTACTATAATTATCCTGCTGTGCGTAGAACATAGCCCATAGCAGTTTATAGATAGCCTGATTGTACGGATAAACCAACTCATCCTGCGAGGTTCCCACTTGCTTGTCTACGAAATAAAGATATCCCCAACGGTCGGGCATGTGCATATCAATTCTTCCGGTAGGAGTCCATACCCAGTTTTCCTCAGGTCCTTTCTCCTTCAGCCACTGCACACGCGAGAAGTTGATGCGCCAGGTGTTGCCGGCCTTCAACGGATTGTTAAAGTTCATGGTCAGCGCCTGATGAGGAATGGCCATTTCCACACTCCAATACTTATCTTTATCTTTTGATTTATTCAGTGTACCTTCACAATGGATGGCGGTCTTCAATCCGGGGCAGTCCCATTGCACCATGAAATTTCCACCCGAACGATAAGGTTTGTCCAGCATCAGGTCGAAAATCACGCCACGCGCATTGGTTTCTATTTCAAAATAATTGTGTCCGTCGCTATCCGGATCGATAAATACTTCAAAGTCATTGTCATAATAGATGATGGTATCACGCTGGGTAAGACGTGCCTTGATATCCTCTTCTTGAAGAACAGCTCCTACATATAAATATTCATCATCCCACAGCATCTTGGCGGTAGTTTCATATTTGGGAGTCGGGAATCCTTCACCGCTTATATCTACAAACGGAGCGGTAGGCGCCGCCTTCTTCCAAGAACTTTCATTCAGTTTACCATCTATTTTCAACTTTCCATCCGGACGATAACATACATAAGTACGCGGTTCGGTCAGAAAACGTTCATATTGTTCAAAAAGGCTTTGTGCCATTGCCGGAAAAGTAACCAGCAGAAGCAACAGGGTATAAATAAGTTTCTTCATCTATTTTTCTGATTCAGATTAGTTATTATCTTGCACTTGTCCCACTCCACGATAGAGTTTGATCGGCCCATCCAGCAACACGGCCAGCACGGTAATCTGCTCATCCTGTACCTGTTGGGGTACATCAATATAAAGATTGCCCGGTACTGAGTTCCAATAATTTTTATTGTAGACCTTGTAATTCAACATAGCTCCGTTACCAACCACCCATATACGGTTCACTTTGTTCATCAGCCCTTTTTTACTTCCACCGGACCGTTAGGTTTGTAAGGGAGGTATAAATACAGAATATCCCCCGCCTTATTCAGTGTGGTATATCCCTGGAAATGCTCGGTAGGAATCCCTGCGCGAGTTTCATAAATAGCTTCTTTATGCTTCTTGGTCCATCGGCCGAACTCCTTCAACACAGCGATCTGTTCTTCAGGAATGGAACCGTCTTCTTTCGGACCGATATCCAATAAAAGATTACCGCCCATGCTCAGGCAGTCTACAAATGTACGAAGCAAGATATAGGGTGATTTATAATTGCTGTCTGTATGCTGATATCCCCATGAATCATTCATGGTCATACAAAGCTCCCAATATTTATCCTCGGGACGCACCACCGGCACTCCCTGTTCGGGAGTAGCATAGTCGCCATATCCCTGTATGCGCGAATTGATAATCACATTCTTATTATCCGAACGGAGCAGATCTACAATACCTTTGGAATTCCAAGCTTCCGCACTTTGCTCCCAATCCCCGTCGAACCAATACAGATCCGGTTTCCAGGTTTTGTTCAGCTCCGCCAATTGTCCGAAATTGAACTTGTTGAATCTGGCCCAACGTTCAGGATCATTTTTATAACGTACTTCCGTACGGGTTTTGTTAGGGTAATCAGGATGAGACCAGTCCAATAAAGAATAATAGAAGCCAAGTTTCAATCCTTGTTTTCTTACTTCCTTTACAAAGGGAGCTATGAGATCACGTTTTGCCGGAGTGCTTTTCACGACGCTGATATCTCCTACTTTGGTATCCCATAACGCAACTCCGTCATGATGTTTGGTAGTTATCACTGTATATTTGGCTCCACTTTCTTTTATCAGATCCACCCAAGCCTTCGGATCATACTTGAGGCTGTGAAACCTTTTTCCTGCTCCATGTATTCATCATAGGGCAGGTAGTTGTTAAAGAAGGACCAGCTTTCGGACACTCCTCTGACGGAATAAATTCCCCAATGGATAAAGATACCCAACTTGGCTTGTGAAAACCATTCCATTCTCTTGTCTTTCTGCTCGACTGTTTCATTCTGTAGCGTATCTTGTGCCCGTAAAGGAGAAGCTGCAATCAGCAGACTCAGGAACGCTAACGATAATCGGTTCTTTTTCATATATAATAGGTTTGATTAGTTAGGATAGCATATCAGTATTATTAAAATTTACAGCTATATAATGGACAAAGATAATGTATTTTTATATTTTATTCTATCTTTGCACCCCTAAAACAGAACAAATATGAGCGCAAAGAAAAAGAAACAATCCAATAGTCCCCTGAGAGTCATCATTATTTTAGTATTACTGGGACTTTTGGCATATAAACATCAATTGTTTGACGGGAAACTGCTTGAAAATATCCCCACTATCGAAAGCAATGAAGAAAAGCCAGAAATACTGACCTCGCCCCCAACATGGCGGTGCATTGGAAATTCCGATGATACAATCAAGTACAGGCGGCCAGATTCTGAAACGTAAAGGATATACCCTGTCTTATAATGCCGATTACAAAACTCCACAATGGGTGGCGTGGGAACTTACTAAAAAAGAAACAAAAGGAAAAGAAGGGCGAACAAATAAATTCTTGCCCGACCCGGACGTACGTGGAGCCAAAGCATATACGGGAGATTATACAAAATCAGGATACGACCGGGGACACATGGCCCCTGCCGCCGATATGAAATGGAACAAACAAGCCATGGAAGAATCTTTTTTATATGAGCAACATTTGTCCGCAAAATCCGGATCTGAACCGCGGCGACTGGAATGACCTGGAGGAAAAGTCACGCCAATGGGCAAAAAAATATGGAGCCGTGTATATTGCCTGCGGACCTATATATGATACTAAACGCCCCAAACGAATCGGCAACAACAAAGTGGCAGTCCCCCATGCTTTCTATAAAGTCATATTGATTAATGATAAGAAAAATCCGCAAGCCATAGGATTTATTTTCCCCAACAGCGCCGGACATAAGCCGCTGAAGAAATATATGGTAACAGTGGACAGCGTAGAGAAAAGAACGAATATAGATTTCTTCCCTGCCCTGCCGGATGAGGTAGAAAACAGAATCGAAGCTGAGTTGGTACAAGAATTACCGTAGTCTGTCACACATACGCAGGCATGAAACGATACATACGTATGTATACCCCCCACACATACGTATGTGTGGGGGTATACATACGTACGGGTTTTATTTCACTTCCAGCACTACGATAGACTTGGCAGGAAGAGTCACTTTCAAGCTCCCTTTATTGACCTTTGCTCCGGTAAATTCTTTCGGGGCAACCACATTCGGTTTCTCGAAACTATTGTAATCACCTATATTGTTAGCAGTCAGAATACGGCCGGTAACACTCTTGGCCTTTACCTCACCCAAGTTCAACTCTATTTCCTGCGATTCCTGCAAATCCACATTAGACAAGGAAATATGAATCAAACCGTTTGCATCCCGTGAAGCGGTAGCACTTTACCATCGGGACAATACGGTCGTCGCGTACAATCTTGCGTTCACAGTTCAGTTCCAAAGGAAGATAAGTAGCATCTTGATGCACTTTATACATTTCAAAGACATGGTAAGTCGGTGTCAGAACCATCTTGTCGTCCTTTGTCAAAATCATAGACTGAAGCACATTGGCAATCTGGGCAATGTTTGTCATCTTGATGCGATCCGTATATTTATGGAAAACATCCAGTGTCAAAGAGGCCACGAAAGCATCGCGCAACGTGTTCTGCTGATACAGATGTCCACGGACAGTTCCCGGCTCTTCATCCCACCAGGTTCCCCACTCGTCCACCATCAAACCGATTTGCTTCTTCGGATCATATTTATCCATAATAGCGATATGCTTCTTCAATACCGGTTCTATTTCCAGGCATTTGCCCATAGTCCAATAATAATCATCATTAGTGAACTCGGTAGCCGAACCTTTGCTTCCACTCCATCCGGTCACTGTATAATAATGTAAAGACACACCGGCCATACGGTGACCTACATTCTTCATCAGTACTTCTGTCCAGTTATAGTCATAATCACTGGCACCACTTGCAATCTTGAACAAGTGATTGCCATCATAGTCACGACAATAAGTGGAATAACGGCGGTACAAGTCTGCATAATATTCAGGACGCATACTGCCTCCGCATCCCCAGCTTTCATTACCTACCCCAAAGAATTTCACTTTCCATGGTTTTTCACGACCGTTCTCCTTACGCAGTTTCGCCATCGGGCTACCTTGTTCAGAAGTCATGTATTCCACCCATTTCGCCATTTCTTCCACACTCCCACTTCCTACATTACCGCTGATATAAGGCTCACAACCTATCAGCTCACACAAGTTCAGAAATTCATGTGTTCCGAAACTATTATCTTCTACTGTACCTCCCCAATTGTTATTGACCATTCGGGGGCGGTTCTCTTTCGGACCGATACCATCCATCCAATGATATTCATCGGCAAAACATCCGCCCGGCCAACGAAGCACCGGCACTTTCAAGTCTTTCAATGCCTGAAGCACATCATTACGATAGCCTTGGGTATTGGGAATTTTAGAATCCTCACCTACCCACAAGCCTCCATAGATACAGGTTCCCAAATGCTCTGCAAATTGCCCGTAAATATGTTTACTGATGATTTCTTTCCCTTGCTCGGGATGTACATTGATAGTCGCTTTCTGTTGGGCAAATACCGGCATTGCAGCGAACAATGCCAAGCCCATAAGTGCATTTTTCATGATTAAAAATAAAATAATTAATTATACTATATTTGCGTTTCTCGTTTTTCGTTTGGTCAAATTTACACATTTTACATCAACCGGATAGTGGACAAAATTGTATTTTTTTTAGGGGTACAAAATCGTCAAAAGTAGAAAAAGAAACGGATATTTGCCTATATTTGCATACAAAAAAGCCCGATAGACTAAAATGAATAAAAAGAAGCGTACTATTGTATGGATTGTTATCCTTATCATTATCCTGATAGGAGCAGGCGGTGCAGGAAGTATATATTATTATTTCTTTGCCAAACAATTCCAACTTACAAAAACCACCTATATTTATATAGACAGAGATGATAACCTGGATTCTGTATACCATAAAATAATCCGGAACGGACATCCTAAAAGTATGTTCGGTTTTCAATATCTGGCAGAAAAAGAGAAGTATGGCGACAATATACGGACAGGACGTTACGCTCTCAATCCATCGGACAATATGCGCTACCTCTTCCGACGTCTTTCCATGGGATACCAGACTCCCATTAATCTGACTGTACCCAGTGTACGCACCGTGGACAGATTAGTGCGGGCCGTTTCGCGCCAGCTCATGATTGATTCTCTGGATATTGCCAAATTAATTTCCGACAGTGCTTACTGTGCACAAATGGGATATACCCAAGAGACACTACCCTCCCTTTTTATTCCTAACACTTACGAGGTTTATTGGAATATGAGTGCTGACGCTTTCATGAAACGGATGCAAAAAGAACATGCTGCCTTTTGGAATAATGACAGGCTGAAAAAGGCTCAACATATCGGACTTACTCCTGAAGAAGTATCTACCCTGGCCTCTATCGTGGAAGAAGAAACGGCCAATGGTCCCGAAAAGCCCATGGTCGCAGGACTTTACATCAACAGATTGAATAAAGGGATGTTGTTGCAAGCAGACCCGACGGTAAAATTTGGTTTGCAGGAATTCGGACTGAAACGCATTCTTTTCAAACATCTGGAAGTGGACTCTCCTTATAATACCTACAAGTATGCAGGTTTGCCTCCGGGACCTATCCGAATCCCATCCATCCAAGGATTGGAAAGCGTACTGAACTATACACAGCATAATTATATTTATATGTGTGCCAAAAGAAGATTTCTCAGGCACTCATAATTTCGCTGTCACAGCAGCCCAGCATCAAGCGAATGCAAGACGTTATCAACAAGCGTTAAACCGGCGGAAGATAAAATAAAAGGAGCGGACTATAGGTCCGCCCTCCCAATGGATTATTTAATGTGTATCTATAAATCTTTCAGCAACCTTCCTTTGTATTGTCCTTTTTTCCCGGTCATCTTTCCATATTCCACTGCATGTACCGGACAAACATGGTAACAAGCCAGACATTGAGTACAGTTACCTCCCCAAACGGGACGATCCGTCACTGTTATATTGCCCACAGGACAAACCTTCTCACACTTCTTACAACCAATGCAGGCTTCCGTTGCATGAAAAGGCTTGGGAGACATCAGAAAAGCATTGAAAAGAGGGCGCAGCAAATAGGATTTAGTAAATGGAAGCGCACCTTCATGACAATTATATTGTTTCATTTGAGCCCTTGATGTAATTTCTTCGTTGATAAAACGCACACGGGCAACAGCATTCTGTACTTTCTGGGTTTCTATATCTTTATCATCTACATCAAAACCGGGCAAAGAAACATACGTATTCGGCATAGTAACCGAATAGCCGGCAACACATTGCCAACCTTTCCGGGTAACGGCAGAAGAAAAAATTTGTGCAGTCCGGCCTGTATCATCTCCGCAAGTACAGACAAAGAAAAGGTATCCCGGCTTATCCAACTTTAGCTGATGAATAAAACGAAGTACTATCTTGGGAGGTCCCCATGCATATACAGGAAAAACAAAACCTACTTTTTCCCCTTCTTTCAGCTTATACGCTTTGTTCCTGTCTATTTCCATAGCTATGGACAACAATTCCTCATTCTGTCCTTCCGCCAGCTGCCTTGCCACCCAAGCCGAATTAGGCTCAGTTGTAA
>VOFJ01001492.1_pt1 | contig 33639 bp, 47 predicted proteins | sample 5384081 | NCBI WGS metagenome assembly VOFJ01 (sample SAMN12384729, study PRJNA508395) | human gut metagenome | isolation source: healthy gut I | host: Homo sapiens | reverse complement strand
TGATTTAATGTGTTAAAATATACTCATGGAGGATATTGTTATGAACACATCTAATATCACTAATTACAAACCAAAAGATTTTGCTGAATTATTGGGTGTCTCAGTCAAAACGTTACAACGTTGGGACAGAGAGGGATTCTGAAAGCAAATCGCACTCCGACTGATAGGCGTTATTATACTTATGACCAATATCTTCAGTTTAAGGGTATAAATACGGAAAACGATAATCGTCAGATTGTTATCTATGCCAGAGTGTCTACAGGAAACCAAAAAGATGATTTACAAAACCAAGTAACTTTTTTACGTCAGTTTTGCAATGCGAAAGGTATCATTGTAGATCAATGTATTGAAGATTATGGAAGTGGGCTTAACTACAACCGCGTAAAAAAAGTGGAATCAATTATTAGATGAAGTAATGGAACAAAAAATCAAAACTATCATAGTTACACATAAAGTTAGGTTTATCAGATTTGGCTATGATTGGTTTGAAAAATTCTGTATGAAGGTCCATACAATCATAGTAGTGGTTAATAATGAAGAACTATCACCGCAAGAAGAACTTGTACAGGATATTGTATCCATACTTCACGTTTTTCTTGCAGATTGTACGGTCTTCATAAGTATAAAAAACAAATAGAAGGAGATGAGGAAATTGCTAAAGAGCTTCAAAACGGAATTAAATCCGACAGTCGAGCAAAAAATCAAGATTAACAAGACTATCGGCACTTGTAGGTACGTTTACAACTTCTATCTCGGCCACAACAAAACCTTACACGATAAAGGTGAAAAGTTTATGACTGGCAAGAGTTTCAGCGTATGGCTCAATCATGAGTACATTCCTAATAATCCTGAAAAAGTATGGATGAAAGAAGCATATTCAAAAGCTGTAAAAAATCTATTGAAGATGGATGTACTGCATTTACAAGATATTTTAAACATCAAAGTGCTTTTCCTAATTTCAAAAAAGAAAGGTAAGTCTGATGTAAAAATGTATTTCGTAAAGAATAATCCTAAAGATTGTAGATGCGAGAGACATAGGTTAAACATACCCACTTTAGGTTGGGTACGCATGAAAGAAAAAGGCTATATACCAACAACAAAAGACGGATGGAAAATTAAAAGCGGTACAGTATCTATCAAAGCAGGTAGATATTATGTGTCAGCTCTTGTAGAAATTCCCGACGCTAAGATTGCTGATAATAATAATGACGGTATGGGAATTGACTTTGGTTTGAAAGACTTGGCGATTGTTTCTAATGGTAAAACTTATAAAAATATCAATAAGTCAGCAAGAGTTAAAAATTGGAAAAGAAATTGCGCAGAGAACAAAGATGCCTCTCACGCAAGTATGAAAATTTAAAAGAAAGGGGAGTCCACTCAAAAGAATATACAAAAGCAAAAGCTCAAAGTGCAAAGACTTCATCATAAAATAGATAATATCCGTACTGAGTATATCAATAAATCAATAGCCGAGATAGTGAAAACCAAGCCATCTTATATAACGATTGAAGATTTGAATGTATCAGGAATGATGAAGAACAGACATCTATCAAAAGCCGTTGCGTCACAAAAGTTCTATGAATTTAGAACTAAGCTTAAAGCGAAGTGTGATGAAAATGGTATTGAATTAAGAGTCGTAGACAGATGGTATCCATCATCCAAAGTATGTCACTGTTGTGGTGCTATCAAGAAAGATTTGAAGCTTTCAGATAGAATATACCGTTGTGATTGTGGCTATGTCGAGGATAGGGATTTTAATGCTGCTCTTAATCTAAGAGATGCTTTAACTTACGAAGTTGCATAATGAACGCAAACGTAAGTATGTACTGCGGGCTATCGCAGGAATTTACGACTGTGGAGTGTACAAGAACTTGTGAGTAGCGTATTGTTTACAATCGCCAAAGCATACACATTGAAGCAGTAAGAAGTATCCGCAAGGACTTCAATTTCTCCATGTGTTTGAGTATATTTAAACATATTTTGAGTGGCAGGACGTATGCTGGGATATACCTGGATTCAATGGCTGTTTTTTTTTTTTTCTTTTTTACAGCTTTTTTGGTTGGTGCTTTGAATCGACCTATGTTTCACTGCATGAAAAACGGTTTGTAAATCGCGGTTTTATCCGCGGACCTTTTCTGCCGCTGTATGGAACGGGCGCATTGATGATGCTGATCGTGTCGATGCCGTTTCAGAACAATCTGATTTTAACGTATGTGGCGGGCTGCGTGGGCGCGACAGTGCTGGAATATATCACGGGCGTGCTGATGGAAACGCTGTTCAAAGTCCGTTACTGGGATTATTCCCATAAAAAATTCAACTTCCAGGGTCAAATCTGCCTGGAATCCTCGCTGGCATGGGGATTTCTGACGATCCTGATGACGCGGATGATCCACAAGCCGATCGAAGCGTTTGCACTCTGGCTTCCGTCTTCGGTGCTGACGGGTGTGACGATGGTTGTGACTGTGATTTTTGCAGCGGACTTCGCCCTTTCCTTCAAGGCGGCCCTGGATTTGCGCGATGTACTGGTTCGGATGGAGCAGGCCAAGGACGAACTGGAAAAGATGCAGAGACGTCTGGATGTGATTCTGGCGGTTTCCGAAGAAAACTGGGAAAACCGCAAAAAAGAGTGGAACCAGAGTGTCGAGAGCACCAGGGCTGGCTTTGTACAGCGCCGGGATGAGCTGGTAAGCGGTATCGAAAAGCGTTTCGAGCGTGCAAAGGAGCTGTTGCCCAGCGGAAGATTGAATGTCAACCGGGAAGAGCTGTTCGACCTGCGTTCAAAATTTGGTGTGAACCTACAGCGTCCGGAGCTGGCCTCTTTCCTGAAGGATTTCACAAAACGCGATATGCTGCGCGGCAACCCGAGCATGGTTTCGAAGAAGTTCTCGAAGCATTGGAAGAACTGAAGAAATCCGCTGTGGAATATAAGAAAAGAGAAAAAAAAAAAATGCACGCTCTGCGAGCATTCTATTGTCAGGAATAATAACAGGGTGCGCAGAAATGGGAGGAAGCATGACAGTTTTTTGGGGATTGATGATTCCGCTTGCCGGGACGACGCTCGGCTCGGCATGTGTATTTTTTCTGAAAGACAAACTCAACGAGCTGCTGCAGAAAGGGCTGTTGGGCTTTGCATCCGGCGTCATGGTAGCGGCGTCTGTCTGGTCGCTCTTGATTCCGTCGATGGATATGGCGGCGGGAATGGGACGGTTTGCATTTGTACCGGCGGCGACTGGCATGCTTTTGGGCATGGCGTTTTTGCTGGTGATGGATCGCGTTATTCCGCATCTGCATCTTGGCACGCAGGAAGCGGAGGGACCAAAAACCTCCCTGAAAAGACGACGATGCTTGTTCTTGCGGTGTGACGCTGCATAACATTCCGGAGGGCATGGCGGTAGGTGTCGTGTTCGCGGGCATGCTTTCGGGCAGCACCGAGATTACCGTGGCGGGAGCGTTTTCACTGGCGATCGGAATTGCGATTCAAAACTTTCCGGAGGGTGCAATCATTTCGATGCCGTTAAAGAGCGAAGGACAGATGAGCCGTAAAAAAGGCGTTTCTGTGTGGAACGCTTTCCGGTGTGGTAGAGCCGGTCGGCGCGGCGGTTACGATTGCTCTTGCGAGTGTGGTCGATCCGCTTTTAGCCGTATCTGTTATCATTTGCGGCGGGCGCGATGCTCTATGTTGTCGTAGAAGAGCTGATTCCGGAAGCCTCGGAGGGCGAGCATTCGAATCTGGGAACGGTGGGATTTGCGGTCGGATTTGTACTGATGATGGTGCTGGATGTGGCGCTGGGATAAAGGATGCCCCCGGCAGCAGAGGATTTTGGTTCTCTGTTGCCGGGGGCAATTGTTCATGACAATAGAATGCTCGCAGAGCGTGCATTCTATTGTTTATTTCATAGGAAAATGCGTCCTATGAAATAAAAAAAAAGGCGCTGCGAGGATGCGCACTGCAGCGGAGTGGAAGAATGTCGCTTACGCGACCCGCCGCAGGCGGAGAATCCTGCTTCGCAGGATTCTTTTTTACACAACTTCCAGGTGCCAGGTATAATAGAGCTTCGGATAATCGGAAAGATAATGCTCGAGCTCGAAATCATACCGAACGGTGCCGCTTGCTGTAAACGGGAGCGGTGCGAAGCTGCCGTCTTTTAAGGAAACGGACAGGTCGCTGATGACAAAGCCCTGTTTTTTCATTTCTTCTTTAAAATAATTGAAATAAAAGGCGCCGTCTTTGGAAAGCGTATAGCGTACCTCGTAGCGGTAGCCGGAAAAGAGGCGTTTGCTCTGTGTCAGAATTTCCTTTTCCTGCATCCGGTCGCGAGACAGAAACGGATAAAAGTTTGCAAGCAGGGCCGTTCCTGACGGTAGTCGCCCTCGTGCCAGAGGCGGGTTCCATCGAAAAGATGCTTGCCGCCGACGGTCTGGTATTTCCCGCTGCGGGCATCCTGACGGATGGTTTCCTGCAAGGTCTTTAACTCTTCCTGAACGAATTCCGGCATGCGCTCCGGCAAAACGGGAGCTGTGGGGGCAGGTTCAGAAGCAGCCTGTGGAGCCTGGGCGGCAGACACCTGCTCTGCCAAATTTGACTTCTGGTTCTGCTCTGTCTGGATTTCTGTTTTAATTTCATCAAAAAAGGACATGATGGGATTCTCCTTTGTATACTACCCCTATTTTAAGCATTAAAGATTTTGTTTGTCAAATTTTTTTCTTCACAGTATTTGCAGCGATAAACTTCCTTGTTCGGGTCAGCGAGGACGAAGATCTGCGGCAGCTCCTGCTCGATCGAGGTAATACAGCGGGGATTTTTGCAGTGGATGACGTTTTTTTGATCTGTTTGGGAAGCTTTAATTCCTTCTTTTTTTCGACGATATCCCCGCTTTTGATCACATTGACTGTGATGTTATGATCGATAAAACCGAGAACGTCGAGGTCGAGCATGTTGACATCGCATTCTACCTTCAGAATGTCCTTTTTGCCCATCTTGTCGCTGCGCGCGTTTTTGATGATCGCAACGGTGCAGTCGAGCTTATCGAGCTGCAGATGGTGATAGATGGACATTGCCATGCCTGCCTGAATATGGTCGAGTACAAAGCCTTCTTCAATTTTACCTACGTTTAACATAAGAAATCTCCTTTTTCTCAGTCCACATGAATATTTAAGAGGGTCAGAATCAGCGCCATCCGAACATAGACCGCGTACTGCACCTGTTTGAAATAAACGGCTCTCGGGTCGTCATCCACATCGACAGAGATTTCGTTAACTCTGGGGAGGGGGTGCAGCACCAGCATGTCGGGCGGTGCGAGCTTCATTTTTTTAGCAGTCAGGATATAGAAATCCTTCAGGCGGACATAATCCTCTTCGTTGAAGAAACGCTCTTTCTGAACGCGGGTCATGTAAAGAACGTCCAGCTCGGGCAGCTTGTCTTCCAGACGGATGACTTCTTCATAAGGAATATTTTTTTCACGCAGCATCTCTGTGATATAATCCGGAACCCGCAGCTCGGCCGGGGAAATGAAGATGAACCGGAGGTTGTCGTAGCGGGAGAGCGCGTTGACTAAGGAGTGCACGGTACGACCGAATTTTAAGTCGCCGCACAGACCGATGGTCAGGTTGTTTAAATGCCCCTTTAAGGAACGGATGGTCAGCAGATCGGCATAGGTCTGGGTCGGATGCTGATGACCGCCGTCAACGGCATTGATGACGGGAATGCGGGATTTCTCAGCGGCAACGATCGGAGCACCCTCTTTGGGATGGCGCATTGCGCAGATATCGGCGTAGCAGGAAATGACGCGGATCGTGTCGGAAACACTTTCGCCTTTGGAAGCGGAGGAATTGGATGCATCCGCAAATCCGAGCACTTTGCCGCCCAGGTTCATCATAGCGGCTTCAAAGCTTAAACGGGTTCTGGTGCTCGGCTCGTAGAAACAGGTCGCCAGCTCTTTGCCCTCGCAGGTATGGGCATATTTGTCAGGGTGTTTCTCGATGTCGTTGGCAAGATCAAAGAGCTGATCCAGCTCTTCCACAGAAAAATCCAGTGGGTTCATCAGGTGTCTCATGAATGATAATCCTCCTTGAACAGTTGAGTTTCAGACATAATAAAATCGAAGAGAATCAAACTCCCTTCGATTTGAAACAAAATGCCTGTATTTCTTTTCAAAAAAATGAAATCCATGTCCTCTGCCGGAAATAATCTGACAAAGAAAAGAAAAAAACGAACTTCCGAATAAACAGAACTGCTGAAAATAAAACATGACAGACTGCATGGTCATTGCGCTTCCTCCTTTGGATCTCATTTTGCTTGGACAAGTATAGCATAGGGATATTTTGAATGCAAGGAAGAATTGAAAAAAATATCGCGATGGCGTATAATGATACTACAGTTCACTCGAACGTTCCTGTGGGCAGATCTCATGCTTGTATGAAAATCTGTTTGCAGAATGCCACGAAGGGAGCGCCGCTTCATGAGCAAAAAGAGCTGCGAAGCAGCGGGAAGCATCGAAGATGCGCTTTTGCGAATGGCGCGATGAACTGTATCGAATCCACCAGATGCAAAAGGAGGAAATAGCATGGAATTTCGGGAAAAGAAAAGATGGGGATTTTTGGGACTTCCCTTTACCTTTACAACCTACATGGTTACAGAAGAGCTGATCACTGTGGAAGAGGGATTTATTAACAAGCGGGAGAACGACTGCTACATATATAAAGTACAGGACGTAGAACTTGATCCGGACGCTGGGGGAGCGGATGTTCGGACTTGGTACTGTAAAGTGCTACACCGGCGATACGACAAATCCGGAGCTGTATCTGACCCATATCAAAAATGCAAAAAATATCAAAAACTTTATTCTGGAAAGCGTCTGAGAAAGCGCGGTTGAAGCGCAGGACGATGAATATGCTCGACATCGGTGCAGATGGGGATATTCCGGAAGAAAACTAATTTTCAAAAAAAAAAAGTATTGACAAAGAAATCAGACTGTTTTAATATGCTTTTAACAAATTGAACTTATATCAATTTAAACTGATGAAGTGGAGATAACGGTACAGGCGCACTTCCAGAGAGTCCGGGCAGGTGGGAGCCGGGCAGAAAGCGGAGTATCAAATGGACCACAGAGGGCACAGTCAAAGGAATTTTGTTCCGAGTATTCTGTGACGGAGGGCATCCGTTATTTGCCGGGGGTATGTTAGTATCCTTTGGAATGTTTGAATTCTTTAAAAAGATATCTGTACCCTGATAAAGAGTGCGTACGATCGCAAAGCAAGGTGGTACCGCGGGAAGACAGGCACAAAGTGCCTGCAGCTTAAAAGATGATGAGCCCCCGTCCTTGACAGACAAATCTGTCATGGGCGGGGGTATTTTTTTTATCGTATAGGAGACTTTGTTTCCATACGATAAAAAACGCTCCGCGAGGATGCGCACTCGGCGCAAGGGTAGATGGTTGCCGAAGCAACCGCAGCAACCGCACCTCGGCGCGAGAATATCCCAAGACACATTCTTTTTACAGGAGGAACAGTCGCATGGAACAGACATCACTGGAAGAACTGAAAAGAACGGCAGCGTCCGGAGCTTACCGGAGGATTCCGATCTGGCGTGAGATTTTTTCAGATATCGCAACACCCGTGCAGGTACTGAAAAAACTGCTGGCGGTAAGCGACCACTGCTTTTTGTTAGAAAGTGAGGAGGACAACAAGCAGTGGGGACGGTACAGCTTTCTTGGGTTCGATCCTGCGATGGAGCTGACCTGCATGAACCATCAGGTGACAATTACAACAGACCATGTCGAGCAGTTTGAAACAGAGAATCCGGCGCAGGTGATTGCAAGGGTGATCGAAGAAAACCGCGCGCCGCAGATCAAAAAAGCTCCCGCCTCTGACCGGCGGTCTGGTTGGATATTTTGCATACGACTATATCAAATATGCGGAGCCGACGCTTCGGCTGGACGCAGAGGATCAGGAAAAAGTTCCGGGACGTCGATCTGATGCTGTTTGATAAGATGATCGCATTTGATCACTATAGACAAAAAAGATCATCCTGATCTGTAATAGTCGGATATCGGAAGCAGACGTGCAGGCAGAAGGTGAACAGACAGCAGGCGCGGCAGCGGCAACGAACCTCCGGGCAAGGGGGAAAAGCGCGCGGGCAGCAGCAACGGACGCCCCGGTATCTGCAGCAGAGCCCGACACCCTGGAAGCGGTTTACCGCACAGCCCTTCAGACCCTTGATCAGATGCAGGACATCATCGAAAAGGGCGCAGAAAAAAACGTGTCCCTCAGGGAGGCTGACAACAGAGCTCACGCCGCTGTTCGATCAGGAAAGCTATCGTGAAAAGGTGGAACAGGTCAAGCATTACATCCATGAGGGAGACATTTTCCAGCTGGTGCTTTCGAACCGTCTGGAAGCCGGATTTGACGGAAGCCTGCTGGATACCTACCGGATTCTGCGGACAAAAAATCCGTCACCGTACATGTTTTATTTTTCCAGCGACGATCTGAAATCGCCGGCGCTTCGCCGGAGACACTGGTAAAGGTGGACAATCAGACCGCATACACCTTCCCTCTTGCCGGGACAAGACCCAGGGGAAAGGACGAAAAGGAGGATCAGGAGCTGGAAGCCGATCTGCTTTCCGATGAAAAGGAGCTGGCAGAGCACAACATGCTGGTAGATCTCGGACGAAATGATCTTGGGCGGTTCTGCCGGTTCGGAACGGTATTTCGGTCGAAAAATTTTCCCACGTCATGCCCATCGACCGTGCGGGGCGAAGATAAAACGGCGCTGGACGCTCTGCATCAGTGCTTCCGGCGGGAACCCTTTCGGGGCCTTCGCGCCTGTCAGGATCATCAACGACCTGGAAAACAACAAGCGCGGCATTTACGGCGGTGCGATCGGCTATCTGGATTTTGCAAATATGGATATGTGTATCGCGAAGGCTGGCATTTTGGAGGAAAAGTATTCTGGAAGCCGATCTGCTTTCCGATGAAAAGGAGCTGACGGCAGAAGAGATTGAGGCATTAAAGCCCGAAGCGATTATCCTGTCGCCGGGGCCGGGGCGTCCGCAGAATGCGGGCTGCTGCATTGAGGTGGTGCAAAAAAAAGCTCGGCGGGAAAATCCCGATCCTCGGCGTGTGTTTGGGGCATCAGGTGATCTGCGAGGCATACGGCGGAGTTGTTTCCCTATGCAAAACAGCTGATGCACGGCAAACAGTCCGTGACAAAGCTCGATACGAAAACACCGCTGTTTGTTGGTCTGCCGGAGGAAACGACGGTGGCACGGTACCATTCGCTGGCGGCGCAGGAGGAAACCTTTCCGGAATGCCTGCAGGTGACTGCCAGAACATCGGACGGCGAGATCATGGCACTGCAGCATAAAACAAAGGCGGTGTACGGCGTACAGTTTCACCCGGAATCAATTTTAACTCCACTTGGGAAAAAAGATGCTTGAAAATTTTTTACAGCTTGCGAATGCAGAGAAAAAAAGGAGAAGACAATGATTAAAGAAGCGATTGTAAAACTGGCAGCAAAGCAGAACCTGGATTATGAGACCGCAGAAGCTTCGATGGATGAAATCATGGGCGGAAAGGCAAGTCCGGTACAGATGAGTGCATTTTTAACCGCGATGGCGATGAAGGGCGAGACAATCGAGGAAATTACCGCGTGTGCGGCGGGGATGAGAAAGCATTGTGTACGCCTGCTACATGATCAGGATGTGCTGGAAATCGTTGGAACCGGCGGTGACCATTCCAATTCCTTTAATATTTCTACAACGTCTTCTCTGGTGATCTCGGCAACAGGCGTTCCGGTGGCAAAACACGGCAACCGTGCAGCATCCAGCAAGAGCGGTGCGGCGGACGTTTTAGAAGCACTTGGTGTAAAGATCACCATCGATCCGGCAAAGAGCGCAGAAGTGCTCAAAAAATCGGTCTGTGCTTCCTGTTTGCACAGAATTACCACCTGTCGATGAAATATGTCGCACCGGTCAGAAAAGAGCTGGGTATCCGTACGATTTTCAATATTCTTGGACCGCTGACCAATCCGGCAGGTGCAAACATGGAGCTGATGGGTGTTTATGACGAGGCACTGGTGGAGCCGTTAGCACGGGTGCTTGCAAACCTCGGCGTAAAAAAAGGCGATGGTCGTATATGGACAGGACGGTCTGGATGAGATTTCCATGAGTGCACCGACGACAGTCTGCGAAGTAAAGGATGGGGAATTTTTATCCTATGTGATCACTCCGGAGCAGTTCGGCTTTACCCGCTGCAGCAAAGACGAGCTGACCGGCGGAAGCCCCCAGGACAACGCGCAGATTGCACTGGCGATTTTAAAAGGGGAAAAAGGACCCAGACGGGATGCGGTCGTTCTGAACTCCGCAGCGGCAATCCATATCGCAAAGGGCATTTCAATCGAAGATGCGATCAGGGAAGCGCAGGAAGTCATCGAAAGCGGTAAGGCGCTTGCACAGCTGGAGCAGTTTGCAGCGCTGACGAATCAGGAGTAAGAAGATTGAAAAAATTTTTCAATCGCGGGATTTGTGTCTGCGCGCACTTGGCACAAACTCGACATGCGCAAAAAGCGTGCGCAGAAATGAGTGGAAAGCATGAAAGAAAAGACGATTCTGGATACTCGCGGACGCTGCGCGGGCGCGTGGAGGAAAATAAAAAGAAAAAGCCGATGGAGGGATTCTGAAAAAAAGCAAAGAGCCTGGCTGCAGATACCGGGTTCCCATTTGAAAAAGCGCTGGCGGCGCCGGGGATTTCGGTTATCTGCGAGGTCAAAAAGGCATCTCCATCCAAAGGACTGATTGCAGTAGACTTTCCGTATCTGGAAATCGCGCGGCAGTATGAGCGCGCGGGCGCATCTGCGATTTCCGTGCTGACGGAGCCGGAATACTTCCTCGGAAGCGATGACTACCTTCGGGAGATTGCACGTGAGGTGAGCATTCCGGTGCTGCGCAAGGATTTTACGGTGGATGAATATCAGATTTATGAAGCAAAGCTTTTAGGTGCTTCTGCGGTGCTTCTGATTTGTGCGATTTTGTCCGAGAAAGAGCTTGGTCAGTTTTTAAAAAAGGCGAATAGCCTTGGCTTATCGGCGTTAGTTGAGGCACACGACGAAGAAGAGGTTGCGCGGGCGCTGCGTGCCGGAGTGCGGATCATCGGCGTCAACAATCGGAACCTGAAGAAGGATTTTACTGTGGATGTCAAAAACAGTGTGTGCGTCTGCGGGCGCTGATTCCGCCCGAGGTACTCTACGTCTCCGAAAGCGGCATCAGGGGTGCAGAGGACGTTGCCGTTTTATACAAAAATGGAACGGACGCGGTGCTGATTGGCGAAACGCTGATGAGAAGCAGCGATAAAGCGGCGATGCTGCAGGAGTTGAAGAGGGACTGCCATGAGTGAGCAAAAGCAGCGTAGCAAAGATATAATTCGGACTGCGAACATCGCAAAATCTGCACACCCACGCCTCAAGATCTGTGGGCTGTCCCGCCCTTGCGATATCGAATGGGTCAACGACGCCGGAGTTGATTTTGCAGGTTTCGTCTTTGCAAGGAGCAGGCGGCAGGTTTCACCCGAGCAGGCAAAAAAGCTGCACAGCATGTTAAAAAAAAAAGAAATCCCGGCAGTCGGTGTTTTTGTCAACGAAACAATAGAAACCATCGTTGGTCTGGTAGAGGATGGCGTCATTGACTGGGTGCAGCTGCATGGGCAGGAAGACGAGGCATATATAAATGAACTGAAAAGCAAAGTCAGCTGTCCGGTGATCCAGGCGTTTTCCGTCCGGACGAAGGAAGATGTGCTGCGTGCCAGGGAAAGCTGCGCAGATTACATTTTGCTAGATCAGGGCAGCGGCGGAACCGGAAGAGTCTTTGACTGGACTTTAATAGAATCTATCGGCCGCCCATTTTTCCTGGCGGGCGGGCTGAATGCAGAGAATATAAAAGAGGCTGTGCGAACGGGAGCCTGGGCGTTCGACGTCAGCAGCGGCGCAGAAACCGACGGTTTTAAGGATCGGGAGAAAATTTTCGCGTGCGTAGCGGCAGCACGGCAGAAGGAGGAATACAACTGATGGAAAAAGGCAGATTTGGAATACACGGAGGACAGTACATCCCGGAGACGCTGATGAATGAGATCATTCATCTGGAGGAACAGTACGAATTTTATAAAAATGACCCGGAGTTTTTGTGCGGAGCTTGATGATCTGTTAAAAAATTGTGCAGGAAGACCGTCGCTGTTATATTATGCGGAGAAAATGACAAAGGATCTGGGCGGTGCGAAGATCTATTTAAAGCGGGAGGATTTAAACCACACCGGCTCTCACAAGATCAACAACGTACTCGGCCAGGTACTGATGGCAAAAAAGATGGGTAAAACCCGCGTCATCGCAGAAACTGGCGCCGGACAACATGGGGTTGCCTGTGCAACAGCTGCGGCACTGCTCGGACTGGAATGTGAGATTTTTATGGGAAAAGAGGACACAGACCGGCAGGCGCTGAATGTTTACAGAATGAAGCTTTTAGGGCGCAAAGGTGCATCCGGTAACAAGCGGAACCCAGACCTTAAAGGATGCAGTAAACGAGACGATGCGTGAGTGGACAAACCGCGTATCGGACACCCACTATGTGCTGGGCTCTGTCATGGGACCGCATCCGTTCCCGACGATCGTGCGGGATTTCCAGTCTGTCATCGGACGGGAGGCAAAGGCGCAGATTCTTGGAAAAGGAAGGAAAGCTTCCGACAGCTGTTTTGGCGTGTGTCGGCGGCGGCAGCAATGCAATGGGGATGTTCTATGAGTTTATTCCGGAAAAGGAAGTTGCATTGATCGGCTGCGAGGCTGCAGGAAAAGGAATCGATACGGATAAGCATGCAGCAACAATGGCAAAGGGAACGCCAGGTGTGTTCCACGGCATGAAATCCTACTTCTGTCAGGATCAGTACGGACAGATTGCACCGGTGTACTCGATTTCTGCAGGACTGGATTATCCCGGCATTGGACCGGAGCACGCATGGCTGCACGATACCGGACGCGCAAGCTATGTACCGGTAACGGATGAGGAAGCGGTAGAAGCGTTTGAGTATCTGGCGCGTACGGAGGGCATCATCTGCGCGATAGAGAGCGCCCATGCGGTTGCGCATGCGAGAAAGCTTGCGCCGACATTGTCTTCGGATCAGTCGATCATCATCATTTGTCTATCCGGGCGCGGCGACAAGGACGTTGCAGCGATTGCAAGATACCGCGGCGAAGATATTTCAGAGTAAACCCGAAAAACAGAGGATAAAAGAAAACTTTGGCAGGCGCAAAAAACCTGCAGGAAAGGCTGTCCGAAAGACAGAAGGAAAAAGATGAGCAGAATCAAAAAGGCATTTGAAAATAAAAAGGCATTTATTGCATTTTTTGACAGCGGGAGATCCGTCCCTGGATAAGACAGAGGAATACATTCTGGAAATGGAGCGGGCAGGCGCAGATCTGATCGAGATCGGCATTCCGTTTTCCGATCCGATCGCGGAGGGACCGGTCATTCAGGAGGCGGATATCCGGGCGCTTTCCGGCGGTGTGACGACCGACGATATTTTTGACATGGTAAAGAAACTGCGGGAGAAAACAGAAATTCCGCTGGTATTTATGACATATTTGAATCCGGTGTTCCATTACGGCTACGAGGCGTTTTTTGAACGCTGCCAGGGGATGTAGGGATCAACGGCATCATCATCCCCGATCTGCCCTTTGAGGAAAAAAAAGAAGAGGTTGATGTTGTTGCAAGCCGCTATGGCATAGACCTGATCTCGATGATTGCACCGACCTCCAAAGAGAGAATCCGTAAGATTGCCAAAGGAGCGAAAGGGTTTTTGTATGTGGTATCGTCGATGGGCGTAACCGGAGAGAGAACCAATATCACCACCGATATCGGTGGGATGTTAAAAGAAATCCGCAGTGTCAGCAGCGTTCCGGCAGCGGTTGGCTTCGGTATCCACACACCGGATCAGGCGGCAGAGATTTCCAAAACGGCGGATGGTGTTATTGTCGGAAGTGCAGTTGTAAAGCTGATCGAAAAATACGGCTCTCATGCGGGCGGACATTTATACACCTATGTGCGGATGATGAAGGATGCGGTCAGCCACAGCGAATAAGTGGAAGCGTCCACGCTGCGGTTTCTAAACGGGCACGGCAGTAGAAGGCACGTGAAAAAAATCTTTTCTATCGGAAAGAATAGTGCTATAATATTTTCGAATTCTATAGAAAACTGCAAAACAGACGCCGGCAAAAGAAGAACCCGGCGGATGGGAGCCAGAAGTAAGGAGTGTGGACAAGATGGAAAAAAAGAATCTGGACTGGGCAAATCTCGGATTCGGCTATATGACAACAGATTACCGTTATGTGGCAAACTACAAAAAATGGTGCCTGGGATAAGGGTGGACTGACAGACGATCCGACAGTTACCCTGAACGAATGTGCAGGTATTTTTCATTATTGCCAGGAGATCTTTGAAGGTCTCAAAGCATATACAACAGAGGATGGACATATCGTAACGTTCCGCCCGGACTTAAATGCAGTCCGTATGATGGACAGCGCAAAGCGTCTGGAGATGCCTCCGTTCCCGGCAGAGCGTTTCCTGGAAGCAGTAGAAGAAGTGGTTAAGGCAAATGCTGCATGGGTTCCTCCTTACGGCAGTGGCGCAAGCTTTATATGTTCGTCCTTATATGTTTGCAAGCTCTCCGGTTATCGGCGTTAAGCCCGCGGATGAATATCAGTTCCGCATTCTGGTAACTCCGGTTGGACCGTACTTTAAGGGCGGCGTTCATCCGCTTACCATCTGTGTCAGTGATTTTGACCGCGCAGCACCGCATGGAACCGGACATATCAAGGCTGGTCTGAACTATGCGATGAGCCTGCATGCCTATGTAACCGCGCATCAGAACGGCTACGATGAAAACATGTTCCTTGATCCCGCAACCCGCACCTATGTAGAGGAGACCGGTGGCGCAAACTTTATCTTCATCGATAAAGAAGGAACTCTTGTCATTCCCAAGTCTGACAGCATCCTTCCTTCTGTAACACGTCGTTCCATCGCAGTCGTTGCAAAGGATATCCTGGGCATGAAGGTGGAAGAGCGTCCGGTTAAACTGGCGGAGCTTTCTGATTTTGCAGAATGCGGCGTCTGCGGTACAGCAGCTGTTGTGTGCCCCGGTCGGCAAGGTGGTAGACCATGGCAGGGAGATCTGCTTCCCCAGCGGTATGGAAAGCATGGGACCGGTGATCCAGAAGCTGTATGACACTCTGACAGGTATTCAGATGGGCAAGATCGAAGGACCTGCAGGATGGGTTCATAAAATTATGTAATTATAGAACAGCCGCAGGGTGCAGCAAATCCATGCACCCTGCGGCTGTGATTTTTTATTTCATAGGAAAATGCGTCCTATGAAAGCCGCAGGGTGCATGGATTTGCTGCACCCTGCGGCTGTTCCAAGGCACATTTTTTTTTAGAGATAACCTAACTATTTTGGGTGTTGCATTTTTTCATGGAATAGGGGATGATAAAACCAGAGATTCCGGAGAATTGCCGGACAGGAAAGAGGGAGAAACCTATGAAGAAAAAAGACTGTACATATTATTTCCCATTCCCATTGGGACAGAGAATGGTATCTGCCGTTAGAGCGGCATAAAATGAAACTGCTGGATCTGATCGACACCAACATGGAACTTTGTTTGACAAAGATCCCGGCTTTTACAGCTTCCACTTGGATGGTCAGACCATCGTGCTGGATGACTATCTGGAAATCCGCCCGGAAAAAAGAGAAGAGTTGTTAAGACATGTCAGAGAGGGACATTTCCGGGTAGGTCCCTTCTACATCCTGCAGGATGAGTTTTTAACCAGCGGTGAAGCAAATGTCAGAAACCTTCAGACCGGTATCCGTGAAGCAAAGGCCTACGGCAATCTGACAAAGGTTGGCTATTTCCCGGATGCATTCGGCAATGCGGGACAGATGCCTCAGCTGCTGGCCCAGGCTGGCATGGAAGCCGTTGCGTTTGGCCGCGGCGTAAAGCCGGTTGGTTTTAACAATGAATTAAAAGAAGGCGGCGAGTACGAATCCGCTTATTCTGAAATGCAGTGGCAGTCCCCGACGGCACAAAGCTTCTGGGTATCCTGTTTGCAAACTGGTACTGCAACGGCATGGAAATCCCGGTGGATGAAAAAAAGAAGCCAAAGGCATACTGGGAGGAACGTCTTGCAAAGGCTGAGATGTTCGCATCTACAGACGAGCTGCTGTTCATGAACGGCTGCGACCATCAGCCGGTTCAGAAGGATCTTTCTGCAGCAATTGAAACCGCGCGCAGATTGTATCCCGATATCGAGTTTGTTCATTCTAACTTCGAAGATTATGTCAAGAAGGTTCAGGCAGAGGCAGGTGAAAAGCTTTCTACCGTAAAAGGCGAGCTGACCAGCCAGGAGACAGACGGCTGGTATACGCTGGTCAATACCTGTTCCTCCCATGTAACCTTAAAGCGCCAGAACCGCAGAAACGAGGTTGCACTGGAGCGCGTATCCGAGCCTCTGGCTGTATTTGCAGCAGAAAACGGTAAGGAATATCCCCATGACCGTTTCAACTATGCATGGAAGATCCTGATGCAGAACCATCCTCACGACAGCATTTGCGGCTGTAGCGTGGATCAGGTCAACAAAGAAATCGAAGTCCGTTTCGACCGTTCCACAGAGATTGCCCATACCCTTTCCGAGGATGCTTCCGCTTATGTTGCAGACCTGACAGATACTTCTGTATTTGAAAAATATGGCGAAAACGCAGTTCCGTTTGTTGTGTTCAACACCACTGGCGACGAGCGCACCGGTAAGGTGACAGTCGTATTGGATGCAAAGCGTGACTATAACAAGTGGCTCTGGGACGGACGCCGCGATATGAAGGCATGGGAGCTGCCGGAGTACGTTGTTATGGACAGTGAAGGCAATGTACAGAAAGCAACTGTAGAAGATGCAGACGTAAAATTCGGCTATGACCTGCCGGATGACAAGTTCCGTCAGCCTTACATGGCAAGACAGGTGAAGGTTTCTCTTTTTGCAGAAAAACTGCCTGCACTGGGATACCGTACCTACGCGCTGGTTCCTGCAGAAGCCGCTGGGACAGCTGGAAAGGGCAGCAACATCGCAAGCGATGACCGTCATCTGGAAAATGAATTCCTGAAGGTTGCGATCAACGACGATGGTACGTTGAATGTTCTGGACAAGCAGACCGGAAAGACCTACGAAGGTCTTGGATATTTTGAAGATACCCTGGATGCGGGCAACGAATACATCTACTTCTGCCCGAAGGGAAATCCTGCAATTGTGACAAAGGGCACAAAGGCAGAAATCAAGCTGGTGGAAAATACCGATTTTGCGGCAAGCGTGGAAGTGACCAATGTGCTGACCGTTCCGGTTTCCGCAGACGATCAGTTAAAGGAAGAGCAGGAAGGTCTTGTAGAATTCATGAAGCGTACCTGCGGCAGAAGCAGTGAAACGACACAGATTGTTCTGCACACCACAATTACTCTGGAAAAAGACAGCCGCAGCGTGAGGTTTGTAACCGAGTTCGATAACACCGCAAAGGATCACAGAATCCGCGTGGTAGCACCGACCGGAATCTCCTGCACACACCACTATGCAGACAGCGTATTTGAAGTGGTGAACCGTCCCAACGAGCACAGCAAGCTGTGGGAGAATCCCTGCAAGTGCGAGCATCAGCAGAGCTTTGTGGGCCTAAACGATGAGAAGGGCGGCATGCTCATTGCAAACATCGGTCTGTATGAGTATGAAATCCTTCCGGAGGAAAAAGAATGCACTGGCAGTTACCATCCTGCGCAGTGTTGGCGAGCTGGGTGACTGGGGCGTATTCCCCCACCGAGCTGTCCCAGCAGCTGCGTCATATCACTGCAGAGTACGAGATGACCTTCTTTGCAGGGGATCTGGTTGAAAGCAACAGCTTCAGAAGCGCATATCAGTTCCAGGTACCTTATACAGTTGCACAGACCAAGGTTCATGCAGGAACCCTGCCGGCTGAGAAATCCTGGCTGACCTGGGAAGGCGAGCGTATGATGTTCTCCAACCTCAAGGAGAAAAAGCAGAAGGCACTGACCGGATGGCACGTTTTGTCAACTGCTCCGGCGAACCCACCGTTCTGCGTATCAAGAAGGACCCTTCTTTTGAAACCCCCTGTACTTCTCCAATATTCTGGAGGAAGAGGTTCGTCCCGAAACTGCAAATGCAGACGGCTGGTATGAAATTCCTGTCAGAGGCTTTGAAATCGTAACAGTTGGAATGAGATAAAAAATATTCTATTGCAAAAAATGGGAGAAGCTGTTGTGCGAATGTGCAGCAGCTTCTTTTGATGCATTGCGCGGAAAGCGATGCTGCGCAGCTATCGTCCGCATGCGCACAGATAGGTTGACGGATGCATACAGACTTTCCGTATACCGGAAGCCTGAATTGCATAAATTTTGTATTGTATTATCATATTTGTTTTTTTCGATGAAGCAGAAAGAAGAGGGAAAAGGAAATGTTGCGAAAGCCTGGAATTTGCCAGAAACCGGTAATAACGTTGTATGAAACGCCTGTATATGCAGCGTGTGGTACGGCTGTTGGCGCAGAGCCTACAGGCGTGCAGCCTGGCACGGGTACACCGGAAAATGGCGGTGTTGCAGATGAAATTCTCTTTGGATGGCAATACGAGATTTTGGAAGAAAATAACGCTTTTTATAAAATCCGGACACATTATGGATATGAGGGATGGATTGCGGCAGAAGAGTATGTGCCCATGGAAAGTGTAGGCGGTGCAGGCGTATGCTATGATGCACAAAACTCCGGTTGTGCCATGCAGCTTTTGCAGGTTTGCCAGAATATTGCAGACGTGCTGGAAGCGGAACGGGTACAGGCAAGGCGTATCACGACACTGTATGCCGGGAGCTTGATTTGGGCAGAGAAAGATTCGGCTTACGTCGATAGTAGCGCTGCAGCCCGCCTGCTGCAGCCGGGCTGGCGACGCGTCTTTTTACCGGATGGAATGGGCGGTCTTAGGGAAGGATATATGCGGAGCCGTTTTCTGGAGCTGTGCCAGGGACAGGAACGGTGGAGAAAATGGGCGACGCAGCGGCCGACGGTTCTGACGGAGCGTATAGACGCAGTATCACAGTCGGAGTCGAAAGAACAAGAGGATGCAGACGCGCTCAGGTCGGAAGAAGCTTTCCGGGAAAGCATCGTGCAGACTGCGTATTCCTATCTCGGGACGCAGTACCGCTGGGGCGGGAAAACAGCATGTGGAATTGACTGCTCCGGTCTTGCGTTTATGAGCTATTTTCGAAATGGGATCCTGATCTGGCGGGATGCAGCGATCAAAGAAGGCTATTCGGTTCATGAAATCCCGATAGAACAGGCCAAACCGGGTGATTTGCTTTTTTTCCGGGACATGTGGCGATTTATCTGGGAAATGGAAAGATCATCCATGCGACCGGACATCCCGAAAGCAGCTGTGTGACCGTCAATTCCCTGTGGGAGGGCGAGCCGGGATATCGGGAAGATTTGAAAAACAGTCTGTGTGCAGCTGGAAGCATTTTTTAAAATGGAGAAATCTGTATTACAGCAAAAAAGATTTTTGTTTGACTTTGTGAACCTCACATGACTAAAGTCACGTGCTTCTCAGCCGTTTTAAACGACAAGACTAAATATCGGCGGATACGCCAGTAACTTAGAATTCGTGCGGTTACGCACTTTTTCTGCGTCGGGTACGGCCAGTTTCCACATTACAGGTAGTCCGCTGTATATTTGCCTGTGTTTATGCTGCTTTTAATTCTGCATAAAGCTTTCTCAAATCTGCATAAACACATGAGGTTCTACGCTTCACTGCAGGTACTTTTGCCTCCAGGGAAGACCTTTCCGTTTCCGGCAAGGGTTTTAAAAGTTCCCGTATAAAATATCTCGCTCCGATATTATAGGATGCTGACAGGTCGCAGTTATACTGCTTTCCAGTCCGGAAGGTACATAGGCTATGGTTCTCCTGGTTTCTTACTACCGCTCCGCTTCCGTCACAGGCCAGCCTGCTGGTGTTCCGGGCGCTGACTCTGGACACACGAATCCCGTTCCGATGTGCCTGATGTTCACACAGCTTCTGAATATCTCGCTTTCTCCATAAATGAAGTTTTTGTTTCTTTTTCCCGGAGAGCTTCCCCTGCATTTCCAGATATTCGAACACAATTACACCTGCCTGATACTCTATGGCATATTTCGTGATTTCCGCAGCTATTTTTGCGGGACAGCTCCATATTCAGCCTTTTTGCATAATTCCACCGACTTTGGACCTCTCCGGAAGAATGTTCTCTCTGAAAACGGCGGATTCTGCCAAGTACATGATACAAATGGTCTTTATCACTGGGAAAATTTATAAATTTACGTCCCAGAATAGTGCCATCCGTACGCATGCTACTACAAACTGCATCCGTATTGATTCCTAAATCAACACTGCATATCACCTGCTCTTTTACGGCTGTTTTCGATAAGTTTACTTCCTCTGTGTATGAAAACCGAAGGAAATATTTATGATGTTTCCTTTCCAACGTTGGGGCGGTTGCCTTTTTCCCGCTCCACTTTTTCCGAAGATATTCCATATCGGTATGAAGTAATTTTACTTGAAACCACTTCCAATCACGCCCATCAAATAGCTTTAAATATGCCACATCTTCTCCCGGTTCTGCTTCTCTATACATGACATCCCGATAGAATACCGGCATCGCATGATTCTCACAGACCAGCTTCGGTTTCCCCCTCAGTTCTCCCTTTTTCCACAAACTAAGGCGTGATTGATAGGAGGACACTGCTCCAAGTGCGTGTTGGATCGCCGCTCTTCTCAGATAAGATGGCATTTTAGGAAAATGCCGGTCAAACGGAAACCTGGCAGGATTCTTTTTCGTCTCATGTATCAGATGCTCCGCTGCATTAAAGCGTTTTTGTGGATTCCGGATTTCTGAAAGTTCTTCCCAGATTCCTGCATACACCGGGATCAGATAGGAAACTGCTTTCCGGAAAATATCCAGCGTAGCGCGGAGCGGTATATTCTTTTTTTTAATTTCTACTCCATAGCTGGATACAATCTGCATAAAGTTTCCTACTTTCTTTTTTCCTTCTCTTTTTTTGTCCCTCGATATATGCCGTTACTTGATCCCAGCTTCAGTCACTTACGGTAACTGCACAATACGACGCATTCCACAAACAAGACGGTATTGTAAAAAGAATATACATATCCTCTACCATATGAAAGTTCATTTTTTTCTTAATAGCAAACATATCTTTTTTTCATATTTGTATTATACAATACATCTCTCTGTATGGCAAACATTTGTTCTGGGTTTTAATTAAAAAATTTGGCACACATAACTCATCACTACTACAATATACTTATGGGTAATCCCCTTACATCCAGTAAGGATTTATCCATCTCATTACTTAAACTGTTAGAATGTAGGATGCAATGGTATATCGACTTCATCACTAGGGCTTAGCGTCCGTACTTTAGACTGATAACCAGCTCCTCATTCGCAGTGTTCGTTTTATGCAGGTTGAATCACATTAAGTGCATTCGTGTCACACACAGTAGTTTGAGCAGGTAATGAGTAAATCTGGTATTTATCCATTGTAATATTTTTAAGGAGTGACAAACTTATGAACGCAGTAGGTATCGATGTTTCAAAAGGTAAAAGCATGGTTACAATTCTAAGACCATTTGGTGAGATTGTATCCTCTCCTTTTGAGATCAAGCGCACATCCAGTGATATCCTTTCACTAATTAAACTTATTCACTCTATCGAAGGTGAATCACGAATTGTAATGGAGCACACCGGACACTATTACGAAGTACTTGCTCAGCAATTTTCAGCATCTGGTCTGTTTGTCAGTGCTGTTAATCCTAAACTAGTCAAAGACTTTAATAATGACTCTCTTCGCAAAGTTAAATCTGACAAAGCTGATTCCATCAAGATCGCCCGCTATGCTCTTGACAAATGGCAAAATCTTAAACCATATAGTATTGTGGATGAATTGCGCACACAACTAAAGGCCATGAATCGTCAGTTTCATTTCTATATGAAACAAAAAACGGCTATGAAAAATAATCTTATTAATCTCATTGACCAGACATACCCAAATGCAAATACTTATTTTAATAGTCCCCCCCGCAGTGATGGCTCCCCAAAATGGGTTGATTTTGTCTAAAGTAACGAGAATGCGGTGTGCCGTTTTTCAAAAATCAGAAATATAATAACTTACGAACGAGTAGCAAAATTGCGTAAATCCAGTTTTGCTGCTCGTTTTTTTGTGCGAAAAAAGGAGGAAACTTAAAAGAAATCTACGCAATCGGGCTTCCGGCAATCCTTGCACAGGCACTGATGTCTGTCATGGTTTATGTGATGAACCTGATTTTAAAATTCAATCCTTCCGCCCAGACCGCATACGGACTGTTTTATAAAGTCCAGCAGTTTGTGCTGTTTCTGGCTTTCGGACTGAGGGACGCGATCACGCCGATCATAGCATTTGCATATGGAATGGGAAGCAAAAAAGAGGGCTCAGGACGGAATGAAATATGGTCTGATTTATACGGCTGTGCTTATGGTAATCGGAACAGCAATTACGGAAATTTTCCCGGGCGCGTTTGCTTCGCTGTTCAATGCCGGACAGTCGAGAGAGTATTTCATTGGAGCGATGCGGATAATTTCGATCAGCTTTCTCTTTGCAGGTATCAATGTTGCCTATCAGGGAATCTACCAGGCACTGGAAAGCGGTGCAGAGTCTCTGGTGATTTCTCTGCTCAGACAGTTTGTGATCCTATTGCCGCTGGCTGGTATTTTTTCCGTGTTTGTCAGAAACGGACAGGCAGACGTTTCGCTGATCTGGTGGGCGTTCCCCGATCACAGGGCTTGCTGCCTGCCTGGTGGGATATGCCCTGTTAAAGAAAGTCAAAAAAGAACAAGGTGGAAAATTTGGAATAAGGAAAATGCAACGCCGGATTTGTATGAAAAAGTGTTCGAAAAACATCCTCGAGGATACTCTGTAAAAAGGAATTCGTATTACGAAAAGGGGGTGGAGGGATAGGGCTGCCTTAGCAGGATGATCGTATGGAAAAGCAAATCCTTTTCGTCATAATAGAGATTCATGCTGCCTTCATAACGCTCTACAATCCGGCGAACACTTTTCAAACCAAATCCATGCGAAGAAGGCTCTTTTTTGGAAGTTATCAGTTGATGGTTATGTGCAGTAAAAGGATCTGTACGGCAGGAGTTTATCATAGTAATAACGGCAAAAGGAGTATGTTCTTTTCGATGTACATTCAGTTCAATCAGGGCATGATCGGTTTTGGATGCAGACTCTAAAGCATTATCTAAAATATTGCAAAAAATAGCAGTAAGATCAGCATCCGGGAGATGGCGCAGGACACCGCTGCGGATATCCGTATGGAAAGTGATATATTTTTCCTGACATTGACGTTGATAACGGGAAAGAATTACGTTCAGCATATGGTGGTCGCAAACACGGGCGCTTTCTGTCAAATCTGAGGATTGTAAAAGGGTATGGATGTAGGTGTCAATTTTTTCATATTCTTTGGCAGAATTTAAAATCTCAAGGGACTGCAGGTGCTTTTTCATGTCAATGGATTAAAATACGCTGGCTCTCATGCTGGGATAAGAGCATTTTATAATAGGCAGCGGTGTCGGATTCTTTTTTTTTGCAATAGAAGCTGCATATCTGTATACTGTGCGCCTTTCTTTTGTGTATACTGGTTGATGCCGAAAGCAAAAATATTGCTGATTAGCAGTAATATGGCGCTGATAGAGACCAGAATATTGATGGAGGAAGGTAAAGAGATATACTCTCCAACCTTAATTAAGGTAGCTAAGGTAAATATTGTTGCAACCGGAGTAAATAGGAGCAATAAGCTATGCCAATCTTTTTTTGGGGGATGATATGTTTCCTTTTTAAAGAAAAAGATAAGAAGATAAGCAGCAATAAAAAACAGCCCTTTGCTGAAAATTACAAAAATGAGCGAATAAGGGAAAATATCATAATGATGTAAAAAGTTGGGGTGAAAACACTGAGGATACCAATCGGCAGAATTTCACACGCTGCCATCAGGGCAGAGAGGATAATAGCATGGAAACATGCCGTATACCATTTTGTCCTATGGAGGAGATATAGAAGAAGGAAGTTGATCAGAGTGTATAAAATTAAATTTAATCCGGTTAGTTTCAGAAAAGAAAAGCCCAGAAGGATGGCATATGAAGCGCTTAGGAAAGCGGCGCGGATTTGGGGAGAAAATTTGGCTGGAAAAAACGTATCGGAATAAGCCCAGAATATAATTGCTTCTATGAAATAGGATAAGAAAAAAACAATAAATGTTTCCATAGTCACGCCCTGCTTTCTAAATATAATAAATAGGCATTTTTAAATTCCGTATATTTCCGCTTAGTCAGATAGGCAGTAAATTGTCCGTCCTCTAGATAAATTATGTCATGATTAAAATTACTTACATGCTTCAAATTCACAATAAAACTGCGATGAGATTGAATAAAACAATTTTTAGGAAGGATCTCAATCCAGTATTGTATACTGTGAATAGATTCATAATCTTTTTTGGAGGTATGGACAATGTGATTTTTCGCCCTTGAGTTTCAATAAGAATAATATCGTTGACAGGAAGGGTCAGGGTTTCTTCTTTTTTTGTTTCCAAGGCAATCTTCTGGGACAAAGTATGGTATACAGCAAGGGCATCCTTCAGATTACGGAACAGGCGTTGCTTCTCTAAGGGTTTGGAGAGGTAGCGGAATACATGGAAACGCATCGCCTCATCAAGGTACTCAGAGTAAGAGGTGACTACGAATATAATAATATTTTTGTTACGTTCTTTTAAGACATTTCCAATATATATACCGTTCATTCCGGGCATTTCAATATCCAGAAAAAGAATATCAATGCTCCCGGTATAGGACAGCAATTCTTCCCCGCTTGTAAAAGTGATAATTTTAGGAAGTGTTAGGTGATGTTGCTTAAAGAAAAAGCTGCAGACAGTGTTGGAGTTTTTGAATAAATAGTTTGTCATCATCACAAATAATAAGTTGCATTTGCAGAAACCTCCTGCCGAAAAAACACTTTCTATTATATAGAAATAGAAAGGAAATGCAAGTATCCAGAGTGAAATGACATAAAAAAAAGAGTAGGAATATCGGTTTTATTTATCCTTTAAATAGCTCTTTGAGTTTCTCTTTACGAGAAGCTCCACGAATTCCTGTACTAATTCTACATCTTCATCGGAGCATAGCTGTAATTTATCCAGAATATTTAAGGGAACATTATGGGGATGCATTTCCCCAAGGACAAGATAGTCCGGAGATACTTTTAAATGTCTGCAGATTGCGATAAATTTATCCATACTGGGCTTTTCGCATCCACGCTCGATGGAAGACATATGATTCTCAGAAATATTAATAGAAGAGGCCAGTTCGTATTGTTTTATCTTTAATTCCTGACGACGCAACTTGATACGATTGCCCATTTCATTATAATTATAGTCCATTGTTAAATTTCTCCCTTATGCAGGTATTGTAGCAATAGGATGAGCGAAACAGAAGAATTTATAACAGAGGAAATCTGTATCACAGTGGAAAATTTGAAGAAATAACAGAAAAATACTGTAACACATGTTGTTTTTAGAGAAGAATAAGGAATTTATGACAAAATAGGTCGAAATAAAGACCATTGGAGCATGAGTACTTTAAAAAAAGCGGGGAAATATGTAAAATAATATATATGGGGGGGAGGAAAATAAAATCAGAAAAGGAGATTAAGATGAAAATGAAAAAAGGAAGCAGTGGAGAAAGTATCAAAAAAAAAAGTAGCGGTAGTGTTAGAAACAGTTTTGAAGGTAGAGGCAAATTCAACATCCTGTGGATTGATCTATCAGCCGAAAGAACCTAAAAAATGGATAGATTCAAAAGGATAAATAAATGAAATATTGTACAGGTAAGATAGTGGAGTGGCTGATCAATCATGATGCTATAGAGAGTGACGATAAGGAATTATATGAATATGCTCTTTATAGTTTATGGTTATTGGTAACTCCTCTATTTTTAGCAATAATTGTAGGGCTGTGTTTTGGGAGAATAAAAAGAGGGGATTGTTATTGTAATACCATTTATGTTACTTCGTAAATTCAGCGGTGGATATCATGCAAAGCATTTATGGATATGTCTTACAAGTTCCACATTATTGTTGAGTTTATGTGTAAGACTTTCCTTTAATTTAAAGTACGATTGGAAATTAGCAATCATAACAGCTGTTGCAGGAATCGGATTGGGGTATTTCAGCCCAATTGACCATGAAAATAAAAAAGGCTGAGTAATGAAGAAAAAAGAAGTTGTATAAAAAAAAAGCAACTGTTATTTTAACAAGCATGAGTTGGGGGAGCAGCACTGTTGCTGCAGTTTTTTGGACAGGAGATGTATGCAGTGTGTATATCGATTGGGATAATGATGACAGCTGTATTACAGTGGCCGGTTGCTTTGACGAGGTGATTGAAAAGTAAACACTTAAATTTCAGTCATAGTAAAAAATCAACTGGCTACTTTTTAGTAGCCGGAATACCTTGACAATTCACATTTCGATTGATTTGTATTGTTTACACGTAACCGCCTATGTTTTCGTTAGAGTGTCAGAAACTTGAAAGGGTTTCTGACACTTTTTAAATTCATTTGTTGATTATTCCGTGGCTCGCCATACCGGACTTACAACTCAGCCGCACCGTAATATTCAATTTGACCAAAAATGAGAGAAAAATGTCGTTTCGCGCACAACATATTGATATTTATTTAAATTTATAAATAATAAAGATTATGTAGAATTTAATATGTTTCATAAGTGCGTTAATATAGATTCAAATCTTAAAAAGGTTCGATAATGTACTAGATAGAGTGGACAATAGTATCGTGGCAGGATAATATTTACGAAGCTTTTTAAAGATAAAGTTTTGGAAGTGGGTCTAATTACCGAAATTAATAGGCAACAAAGAAATAGTATTCAATTGAGAGATATACTTTTGACAAAGAACACAAAGTACTACTTTTTTCGATAGATTTATCAAATGCTTTTGGAAAAAAAAAAAGTGGATGATTTTGTGAAAAAGGATTTGGAGTCTTGATTTATTAGGATGAAAATTTTGAGAGAATATTGTAAAAAGAAGGCGAATCTGATGCAAAACAAATTTTTTACCAGTTCTTAGAAACTATTATAATGTCATTAAAAGAGTGATTTTTAATTAATTTAAGCATATATGAATAATTTGGCTTATAGGTCCTTGCTGTCCGGTGGTTAGGAAACCGATTGGCAAGTATTTAGAATACAAGAAATGATCTAATGTAAAGCCGGCTAACGCTCCGCGAAGCGGCTCTGGGTTTGACATTAGATCCATTTCTTATTAAAGGTAATCAAGCCAATCTAAGGTGGTTTCCGTGTTTGAAATATTGATTTCCGCTATGCTGGAACCACGGTTTTTTTGAGGAAAGAATATTATATAGATGGAGAATTCCTTGCAGGTTGTAAGGAATATTAACCATAAATACATTTCTAGGAGGTGAGATTATGTTTAAAATTTATGGAAAAGCCTATTTTTAGAGAAAATAGGAAAATCAGTTTACGTATTGTAGCTGATAAGTATGGAGCTGTTTATGGCTCTACTGAGTGATTCTTTTAAGCAGCCAATTGATTAAATTGGCTGCTTAAAAAATAAGTGTTGATGATTGAAAAATAGTAGAGCAAAAAAAGAGGAATGTGTATTATGTTGGATAAAAATAAAATCAATTATATAGATCAATATTCGATATTGGAACGTGAAGAAGAAAACTTAAAAATTGTAATTTGGCCAGATGCTCCTTATTGGATAATGGTGGAAGAAGAGACAGCAAAATTAATTGGATATATTAATGGACATACTTTTGGGGAAATTATTCATCTTATTGAAAAAAGTTTAAAGAAAAAAAATTGAAGAACTAGATGTTATGGAATTATTAGAACATCTTAAAATGGTTAATGTTTTATATCAGGAAGGAGAATTACATGAGGAAGAAAAAAGTTATTATAGTATTGTTATAAGATATTTAACCTTGAATATAACGGATACTTGCAATTTGTTTTGTCGGCATTGTTATATAGATGCTTCTAGTAAAAATCAAAAGTTTTTTGAACTTAGAATCTGTGAAGCTTATAATTGGAAAATTAAAAAAATGATGGTTAATTCTTGCAATATCAATGTGTCTGGAGGAGAAGCCCTAATGAATCCGGAATGTATAAGTATTTTAAAGTATTTAAAACAAGAGGGATTCAAATCATTGAATATTGTTTCTAATGGTACTCTGATAGATGATAATATTGCGAATCAATTAAAAGAAATTGAAAATCTTTCAGTGCAAATTTCACTGGATGGTGCAAGTAAAGAAGTGCATGAAAGAATTCGGGGGAAAAATACATATGACAGGACAATAAATGGGATTAGAAAATGTGTTGAACGAGGAATACAGGTAGCACTTTCACCTATTGTTACAGAAGAGCTATATGGAGAATTAGAAGAATATTTCCTTTTGGCTAGAGAATTGGGTGTAAAGATCCGTTTTTCTACAGCCTATTAATGAGGTTGGAAGAGCAAAAAGAAAACGGATTAAAGCGGGTTGAAGAAGAGAAAGTCTTTAAAAAGTTTGTCGAGATATATAAAAAATGATGATTTGGATCGATATATTCCTGGATCGTTGGATGTTCAGCATTTTACATCCATTAAGATGTTGGAAAAGTGTTTGTTTTGTGGATCGGGTATTTCGTCTTTGGCAGTTCAGCCAGATGGAACATGTTACCCTTGTCCCAACACAATTATAGAGGAATTGAAAATTTGCAATATATTAACGGATGATATCGAAACGTTATGGTTTGAATCTCCCGTATTGGAAAAAATGAGAGGAATAAGTGTTAATAAAAACTTGCCTTCAAAATGTGCAGAGTGCGAAGTAAAACTTTTTTTGCGGAGGAGGGTGCAGAGGTGTAGCGATAAAGAGTACAGGCAATTTGTACGGCATGTCGCCAGAATGTGAATCATCTAAGAATCGGCTTTATTGAAATGATATGGACAGCAGCAAAGGAACCAGATTTATTTAATTATGAAATAGAAAGAAATCAGAAAATGGATGAGGTATTAGAAAATGAGATTGAAAAAAAATTACAGAGGGTAATTTTAAATTCACAAAAATAATACAGGAATGAGAATATGAAAGCAGAAAATAAAAAATTTAGAACCATTCATCTGTCGCTGAGGGCAATTGGGATTATATTTCATTATGTACCTACATTAGCGATTATAAAGATTGTGTTAGCAATGATATCAGGAGCAGGAACTTCTTGCTCCTTTTGGTTTATGCAGAGGTTAGTAGATGCAGTTAGTAGTAAGATTTTGAATGGAGGAACAATAGAATATATTATTTCGGCAGGGATTGGTTTTCTGATAACGATGTTGATTCCGATCATATGCAGTAGTTATGTGGATGGTATGATACAGATTGAAATGGAGAGAAAAAATAGGTGAAAAATTATCAGAGGATGTAATCAGGAAATTTTATGAGGATTCCATATGCGGATTTTGAAAGCATGGAATTTCAGGATACACTGATTCAAATGTCGCGAAATCCGGATAGGATGATTCTGAAGTTGTTTCAAAATACGATAATGGCGATGCGATATTTTATGATATTAGCAGGACTGACAGGGATCTTTTTTGAAAGCGGGAGTTGGGATTGCAGTCAGTTTTTCAGTTTTGTTCGCGCCGTTGATTTGGCTCAATTTTAAGACGGCAGACATGATGAATAAAATTTATAATGAACAAACTATAGAGCAGCGGAAACGGGATTACTTAGAACAGCTTTTGACAGAAAAGGATTCATTGCTTGAGTTAAAGATATTTGGAGCTGTTAGATTTCTGGAAAAAAAGAGAAAAGCGTTAGTGAAAGAGGTGTTGAATCGGAGAATCAGAGTAAAGGTAAAGGCACACAATTATTATTTGATTGGAAATTTTCTGACATTTGTCTGGTTATTCTCAATTTTGGTGTTTTTATGGTATGAGTGCACTGGAAGGAAGTATTACATTAGGAGTTTTTGCAGCAGTTTTAACTGCGTTGGGAGAAAGCCTTGGATGATTCTGAAGCGTTATATATGACTTTGCAGAAAATGAGATGGGGAACGAATGTTGTATCTCACTTTTTGAGGTTTATGAGGTTGGAGGAAGAACAAGATCCCTCAAAAAAAAGTAAGGAAATAAAAGGAGATAACTGTATACGATTCGAAAATGTGAGTTTTACATATCCGGGAAGTGAACATTGTATTTTAAAGAATGTGAGTTTTGAAATCAAAGGTGGAGAGCATATTGCGTTGGTAGGCGTAAATGGCGCCGGAAAGTCGACCATTATTAAATTGTTATGTCGTTTATACCGGCCACAGAGTGGAAGAATTGTAGTAAATGGAATTGATTTGCAGGAATTTTCACAGGAACAACTTCAGAAGCTATTTTCAGTAGTATTTCAGGACTATAATAGATTTTATTTGACACTTCGGGAAAAATGTAGCAGCAGGGGCGTTGGAGCGTAAAGAGGATGATGAAAGCGTGAGAAAAGCACTTCGCATGGCGGGAATTGAAAATGAAAAATTACTGATGGAGTTGGATTTGCCGCTTGGAAAGTTAGAAGAACAGGGGATAGAGTTATCTGGTGGGCAGTGGCAGAGAATAGCGATTGCCAGGGCTTATTTTACGGATTCCGAATTTGTGATTTTGGATGAGCCTACATCAGCTCTGGACCCTATTGCGGAGAACGCTATGTATGAAAATATAGCATCTATCCTGACACAGAAAAAGTTGTATTTTTATCTCACATCGTCTGGCGAGTGCTAAGATGGCGGACAGAATACTTGTTTTATCCAAGGGACAAATTCAGGAAGAAGGAAGTCATGCGGAGCTGATGGAACGCGGCGGCATTTATGCAGATATGTATAGGATGCAGAGCAGTTGGTATGAGAATCATGGGAGTGAGAGAGAATGTGATGAGGAAAAAATAGGAAATATATTTAAAATATTGTTTTGGGCAGCCCCTTTTTCGACAGCTGTCACTGTGCTTTATTATATTTGTCAGGCAATCATCCCAGCGCTGTCGACTATTTTATTTGCAGGAATACTCCAAGGGGTAATTGAGTTGCAAGAAGGTAACAGAGAACTCCTGATAAAAAATGTAGCGATTTATCTTGGGATGCGAGGGGGAATGTATTTTTTGAATTATGGTTATAGTGTTTTGGTCAATACGGGGATTTTTGAAAAAGGCAGCATGTGTTTTAGGCAATTTCTGCAGGAAAAAACAGCAAGAATGCCTTTATATAATATGGAAAATTCAAAGATATTAGATCAGAAGAAGCGTGCAGAACGAACAGTTGAAGAGGATGTTCCGGCAATGGTATTTTATCAGTTTTTAGAGGCGGCATCAGCAGCGTTTGGTGTTGTAGCAGTATTGGGAATCATGCTGGACTATCATTGGGTTCTTGCACTGGCAGCTATTTTGGCAGTATTGCCATTTCCAATTGTAAAAGTTATAAGGGGGAAAAGTCATGTACGGGTAAAAAATTCACAAAGCAAGATGGTACGCAAGATGGAGTATTATTGGAAAATATTGACAGGAAAGGATAGCGCAAAAGAACTTAGAGTATTGGGATGTCAGGAATACCTATCACGACTATGGAAGAAAGAAAGTTTTCTTTGTAAGAGAACAGTTATGGATGGAAAAGAAAAAAGATGCAGTATGGTGTTTCTTATGTGACATCATTCAATTTGCAGGATATATAGGAGCATTATTGCTTGCCGTGGGACTTGCCGTATGGGGACAGATGGAGGCTTGTGTATTTGGTGCATTGATTTCCGCATTATTGAATCTGCAGAATTGTATAAAAGTATTTCTGGAGGCGGTAGGAGAATTGCCGGAGCTTTTAAGTCTTTATAATAATTATGACACATATTTAAAATTGGGAGAAGAATTTAAGGAAAAGGAAGATAAACGATGTGTAGATAGACAACCACAAATTTCTTTTAGCCAAAAGAAAATTTGTTTGAACATGTATTTTTTTCTTATCCGGAGATGCAGAAAAATGTTCTTGAAGATATTTGTTTAGATATTTTGCCAGGAGAGCATATCGCAATTGTTGGAGAAAATGGAAGTGGGAAAAGTACATTAGCAAAGCTTATTCTCGGATTATATCCAGTTTTGAAAGGAACGATACGGTGGGGGGAGATTGATTTGAATCAGCGTATGGTAGAGAATCTGTATCGCCATATTTCGGTGGTTTCACAAAATTTTGTGAAATATTATCTGACTTTGAGGGAAAATATAGGAATTTCATGTGTAGAAAAATTGGAGTCTGATCCAGAAATTATAAGAGTGTTGGAACAGGTTGGATTTACGGAAAAAATCTCATTGAACCAACAGCTTGGAACAGAATATGGAGGTGTTGATTTTTCGTTGGGGCAGTGGCAAAAGCTGGCGATTGCACGGGGAATACTAAGGAATGCAGAAATAATTGTGATGGATGAACCAACTAGTGCATTAGATGCAATTACAGAAAATGAAGTATTGAATTTATTTATGAAAGTGATGGAAGAAAAAAACAGCTCTGTTGATTTCACATAGGATTGGAATTTGTTGCAAAATGGATAAAATTGTAGTAATGAAAAAAGGAAGAATTGTGGAGATTGGTTCACATGAGGAGTTATTGAGAAAAAAACGGAGAATATGCCAGATTGTACTGGGCACAGGCGGGATGGTATCAAGAAAAAATAGAACTTATATATCCAATTTCAAAACAGTCGCAAAGCAACTGTCAAACTCCCGGAATTGTATTTGCGAAGAGGCATCTTTCTATGCTACAATCAGGTTCAGGACTTCGTGTGGAGTGGAAACAGGACTGACAGGGCATTTACGCAATTCGATGAACTGGGAGTGACAGAATGGAAACAACAACACTAATATTCTTGTTTATACTGGTATGGGGCATACTCGGAGTTACGTTTCTTTGCATCGGCATCGGACTGCATGTAAGAGGACGGAAAAAAAGAAATACCTGCACGTTGCCGGTCACTGCAACCGTAGTGGATCTGCGAAGAAAAATGGAGAACGGACATGAAAATAGCAGTAATGTCAGATATACATGGAAACTATATCGCCTTGCAGCGCTGTCTGGCGCATGCGTTGGAGCAGAATGTGGATGCGTATATTTTTTTGGGCGATTATTTGGGCGAGTTTCCCTATCCGCAAAGAACGCTGGAGATTCTGTATGAACTGAAACAAAATGCTTCCTGCATTTTTATAAGGGGAAATAAAGAAGATTACTGGCTCAATCGCAGAAAAGATCAAAACTGTGACTGGAAAAGTGGAAACCGCAGTGTCATGGCAATGATTTATAATTACAACAGTCTGAATGCAAAGGATCTTGATTTTTTGAAACGTTGCCGATCAGCCAAAGCATCCGGTTTGCCGGGATGGAACCGGTTCTGGCTTGTCATGGAACG
>VOFJ01002141.1_pt1 | contig 33661 bp, 46 predicted proteins | sample 5384081 | NCBI WGS metagenome assembly VOFJ01 (sample SAMN12384729, study PRJNA508395) | human gut metagenome | isolation source: healthy gut I | host: Homo sapiens | reverse complement strand
ATATTTGCGATATGAGATTGTTTGATTCCTCACTACTGAATTTCTCAGGCATAGCATATTTCTACAGCTCTGTTTTTTGGCATTAATCTATAGTATTTTTGTTCCACCGAGCTGACCGTTAAAAACCGCAATTACTCTCGAAGAATGGTCTACCATCCACTCGTTGCGTATCTGAAAACATGATTTGCTGTAGTTGGGGCAAATAAAGCGAACGAGATCTGCGGCTTCAATCACATTATTATATCGTCGCTGCCAATCAATGCTGCTCCAACTTTTTTCAAAACCCTATATGGACTGGCGCATATAGCTTAATGTCTTCGCCCTCCGAGCGAATCCGCAGGACGATCCTCAGCTGCCCAAATATCCACGCCACGAGCCATGCCAGAAATAAAAACATTTAACCGCCGGCATCCAAGCTTGCTGAATGGCAGTTTCAAGTCCGCCTAAAACCGATTTTTCGCTTCGATTTAATTTCTCTGGCCGATGTCCTGTAAAACAAACTCTACGAAGTCGCTTTATTTCTTCAGTCATTGTGTTACCCTCCACCAAGTTGCTGTCCATCACCTTACTGTTCAGTATAACTGCATTATCAGTACAAGTAAACTGTATATTGCATCTCAGCTTGAGGGTAAAATGATTACAAGAAAGATGGTGATGCTATGGACACACACGAGAGACTCCGGCAACTTTTAAACGAGCGCGGATGGTCTGAGTATAAGTTGGCCAAGAGATGTGGTCTATCTGAATCAACTGTTGCAAATATTTTTAGGAGAAATACAGTCCCTCCATCGCAACACTGGAAACAATCTGTAGTGGTTTTGGCATCACTATGTCACAGTTTTTGCCGAGGGGGATATGGTAGAGATCACCCCAGAACTTAAAGAACTATTCGAGAATTGGGTCAACCTTACACCGGAACAGAAGAAAGCAGCTAATCAGATGCTAAAAGGCCATGAATAATTCCAAGTAAGAGTCCTCTAAAGCGAGAGAGCCTTGAATCTCTCAATCGTATTACCTCATAGTACCTTGTTCTTTCTCTGTCCTAATTCTCCGATAGAGTGGGCTGTTCTGGTGGGTTCATATTGAACCCCTCCTCGGTTCAGCAAACAGGTATAGTTGCCCCTTGGCGGAGCGATACAGTCTTTCCCTTTATTCGGGTAAAGTGGTTGGTATCACATTATGATACCAACCACTTTTGCTCTATTTGAGCGTATAGAGATTGGAGGTGTTGCTCCCATTGGGGCGATACCGGGGCAGCTTGGCAAGATAGCCGTGCTGCTCCAGATCTGCCAGCGCCCGCTTGACGGTGCTGCGGGAGAGGTTCATATCTTTGCAATCGTCTTGATCCCCGGCCAGCAGCTTCCCGCACGATTGGACCGATCCTTGAGATACATATAGACGGATACAGCCCTGGGCGGTAGGAGCGTGTCGGCATAAATGCTGTCAAAGTAGCTCACCGATCCACCTCCTGCCGGGGAAGATTATACGGGGTGCGCTTGTGCGGCATACGGTCATAGTCGATGTCCTCCGCTACCACCATCTCCTGCACGGGCGCGTCGTGGAGCTGCCCCTCACCCTTAACGGAGCGGTTGGTCTTCTGCTCCGTCAGCTTGAGCGGGTACTTCCGCACGATGGCGCGGGTCAGCGCATCCCGATCGGCATAATAGACCTTCCGAGCCACCTGTTCCTCCACACGGTATTCCTCCTCGAAGGTGATGCCCCATTCGAGGAACAGTCGCAGGCGGGTGCGCATGGGTGGCATCCGGTCTTCTGCACGATAAAGCTGCCTTTGGAATCGACTTGAGCTCATCCGCCGTCAGCAGGGGACGCTCCATCATCTGCAGGCTCTGGCTGGGATCGTTTTTCCCCCGACTCACAGAGCCGGAGAGGACCGTGCGGCTGCCCAGGGCTTTGGAGAAGGTTTCTGCCGCTTCACTGTTAGGAGCAAAGCCGCCGCAGATCACATCCTGGCAGTTGTCCATCAGGATAGATGCGCCCTCTTTACCATAGTTTTTTACCAGCTGATCCATGGACTGGATAATGGGTACCAGCGTCAGGCGGCGAGAGCGTCCAGCACTGAAAAGCGGCAAAATATCAAAGGGCGGCATGGTACCCAGCTCATCACAAAAGAGAATAACACGATTTTTCAGTTTGCCGCCGTTCTCATCCGCTACTGCGAACAGCTCACGGGAGAGGTTCTGGATCATCAAGCCAGCCATAAAGTTCTTCGTCTGATCCTCCTCCGGCAGGATGAGGAAGATGGCGGATTTCTCGGCAGCAAACATTTCAGCGTCAATGGCACTGTCGAAGCACAGGATCTGCTCCAGCTCGCTGTCAAGAAACGCATTCAGCCGGGACAGCACCGTGGACATGACGGATGCCATGGCCTGCTCGGAGCTGTTGAGTGCGGCGCCTGCCAGCCAACGTGCCTTGTGCTCGGACGGCAGCTTGTCCATGAGCAGCTGGAAACGGGAGCGTCCCCGCGCACCACGCGCTGGCTCCAGCAGATCCTGCACCAGCTTGAATACCGACACGATGTGTCGCCGCTCCTCCGGGTGCTCCTCATCCGGTGGCAGAAACTCTGCAAGCAGCAAGATCGTGGAAGACAGCAAGCCCTCCGCCGCATCGTAGAAGAAGGCGTTCTGTCCGTGGTCGGAGTTTCCCTCCGGGCTGACGATGGACTTGGCGAGGATCTTGGCGTACTTTTCGGCTTTGGCGCGGGCAGCGAGGTTATCCGGTTGCTTTCTGGCGATGTCCATATAGCGGTTGATGAGCGTCAGCAGATTGTTGCCGTCTGAGCGAGTGGGGTTACGCAGGTCTATAACGGAGATGTGCTTGTAGCCATAATACTTTTTGGCAATAGATCCGTAGTTGCGGGCGAGATCACCCTTGGTATCCAGCGCCAGAAAGCTCATGCCGGACGCGCAGGCATATTCCAGGTTGGGGTAGAGGAAAAACGCGGTCTTGCCCACGCCGGAGGCGCCGATCATCAAACAGTGGATATCGTCGCTGTCCACCAGCGCGGTCAGTTCATCTTTCTTGCCCTTGCAGCCCAGCACCAGCCCCTGTTCTGCGGGAAGGCTTACTCCCTTACGCCAGTCTTTGACCTTGAACGGCACGTGGGCATAGGTCTGGCGGATCTCCTTATCGGTCGCCCAACGCGCCGTGCCGTGCTGCCCGTCACCCACGGTGCGGGACTTGATGCCGCTGAGTGTATAGTGGTAGGACAGCATGGAGAGCCCTCCGATGATGGCGAACATCCCCAGCCCTGCCGCGATCAATATTCCGATGCTGGAGCTTTTGATTGTGTCCCACATTGTCAGCAGAAGGCTTGGCATAGCTCGCTCCTTTCCATTTTGTTTTCCTGTTCTGCCTTGAGATCGTCATTCCAGTCCTTTTTGCTGCGGTACGAGCCGAACTGCATTGAGATCACGTGTCCTTCCAAAAGCGCGCCATGCGCTCACTGGCGGCATGACCGGCAGCGTCATTATCCAGACAGAGATACACTTGCCGGAGCTGTGGGAGCTGCCGCAGCGTCTCCAGTACGGGGATGGAGGATGTCCCGCAGCAGGCCACATAGTTATGCTCCTGCCACCCCTCCGGGAAGAGGGAGATGTAAGAGAGCAGGTCGATAGGGGCCTCGAAGACTAAGAGTGTGTCATCGCCGCCGAGATAGTGAAAGCTGTGCTTCGGGTCGCTGCCCTCAATGTTGCCGCGATAGCTTTGCCCCATGGTATACAGCCCGCGCTTATGCCCGTGACGGGGAACGCCGTGTTCATCGAATCCGACGAACACGGCGTTGTGGTATTCCTTTGTCCCGTCCCTGGATCTTTTCACAGCTCTCGTAGATGAGCTTCTTGCGCACGAAGGCATTGAGTATCTCGCGGTCGATGCAACGCTTTTGTCAGCAGGTAGGCATACACACGGCGCATGGACTCACTCTGCGCTGGGAGCGTGAAGGGCTTTGCAGGCTCCGGCACCTTCTCCTTTGCCGCAGGGTAGCTTCCGCCGAGATCATCGTCGAGGAGCAGAGACATGGCGTCCGGGTAGCTGAGTCCATAGAACTGCTTGACGAAGCTGATGGCTCTGCCGCCCTGCTCGGTGGCATGATCGAACCACTCACAGCCGCGGATGGTGATGCTGTGGTCACTGGCAAGGCGTTTGTCCCTGCCGGAGGTAATGAGCTTTTCTCCACGGCGGAGGAGGAACTCCTCCAAGTCCACCGACGCGGCTCGTTCTTCTGCTCGGTTGTAAACGGAATGTACTTTGACATAGTCCCTCCCTTATTGTGTCTGTTGCGTCAGTCCGCGATCCTCATGGTCATCCGCCTTGTGTCCCATTGCCATGCGCTTCTCCTGCAATCTGCGGCGACGCTTCTTGTCGATCTGCATCCCTGCATAGATGGCAGGCTGGGCGGCGTTCTCGCGGAAAATGCGACTCATCTGATGGAGCATCCGAAGGATAGCGGTTCCCGCCGCCGCACCGGAGAAGTCCTCCTGATGGTCAATGAAATGTTGCGCGTAGGTGTTGCCTTGTGCCGCTGCCTGTGCGAAATAGCGCAGAGCTTCTTCGCGGTCTGCTTGCACCTCTTGTCCCAGCAAATAGAGCTTTCCCAGCGTGTATTGGGCAAACGAATTCCCTTGTGTGGCAGAGCCCTTCAGAAGCTGAATGGCCGCATCTATATCCTTCGGCACCCCCTCCGCGCCGGTGAGCAGCAGCTTGCCGAGCCGGTATTGCGTGTATGGATCGTTCTGATCCGCTGCCTGCCGCAGCCAGTGAATGGCTTGCGGGAACTGCTCCTGCTCCAGCAGCAGTTTGCTCAGCGCATACGCAGAGCAAGTATTTCCGGCTTCTGCTGATTTTTGAAACCACTCTGCCGCTGCTTTTCGGTCAGTCGATATGCCAAGCCCGTCCCGGTACGCCTTTCCAAGATGGTGTGCGGCAATGGTATAGCCCTCCTCCCACAAACGGTGGAGGGTGACCAATCCCATTGACTTCTCGCTGGGATCTGCGTCCGCAGCATCTAATACGCTTTTTGCTCTGCGGTAAAACCGCGCCCGCTGATAGATCATCCGCTCTGCACTTGGATCTGGAGGCACAGGCGGTTCTTCCGGCGCCGGCGCATCCTGCATGGCATCATCCTCGAAGGTGAAGTGCATCTCCGAGAGTCGTAGCGTTTCTCGGATGACCATGTTGCGCACAGTCTTGAACTCCTTTTGCTGCGACAGCGGTACTCGCTGCGGCGGTGTCTGATTATAGTCAATGCAAAGCTGCTCTCGGAGCTCCTGCCATAGAGCATAGGCGGACGACACCCTCTCGTCCTTTGCCAGTTCGTCCACGATCTCATCCACGATGCGCTTGACACGGGGCGGCAGATAACCGTAGACCTTTTTGCCGCTGACCTCTTGAAGCCGCTGGGCGAGATCCGTCACCAACAACTCCAGCTTATCGCTTTGCAGAGCACCGGCAGCCATCTGCCCGATGAGCGTTGCCATCCGTGCTTCCGCCTCCTGCCGGAGCAGGCAGCGCTGTTCATCCTTCTGCTCATAGATGTGCAGGCGGTCGTTCCGGTAGATCGTGCTGACCAGCGCGGACTTGATGCTGCGGATACCTTGCTTGGTGAGGTAGCCTTCTTTCGGATCGGTTGAGAAGATCATCATATGGACATGGAGGTGCTTCTCTTTTTCATGGAGAGCAGCATACCAGCGTAGATGGCTCGGACGGATCTTATAGCCCTTGGCGATGTCGGTGATAGATGCGTTGATGAGTTCCTGCCAGTTTTTAAGGTCGGTATAACCCAGCCGCTCCGCGTTCTCGCGAGAGAGGGAGATAATCGGTGTCCACACATTTCCAGTGTGCTGTGCTACCTCCGCAATAGCGTTCTCCAGCGATGGCACCTTGCCATGGGCATTCCACAAGCCATGTTCGCCCAACGCTTTTACGCCGGGGCGGTTTGCGACATAGTCAAGATAGTTTTCCCGGCTATCCATGGGCTCGATAAAGTCCTCGTGGATCTGTTCGATGAGCGCAAAGGCAGTCTTTCGGTTGGGTGTGTTTGCATAGTCCTCATACTCCGGCAGCTCCCTTGCCTCCGGGAAGCTGCGGAGCAGACGCTGGATGTACTGCTGCTGTTTCTTCGTGACAGGAAGATGAGCATTGTCATCCTTGAGGAGCTGCACGCCTTCACGGGTGGCGAAGTAGCGGGTGCGATGGGCCAGCCGAGCGGCATCTCTGCCGCCCTTCATGTAGGGAGAGATAAATATCAATCTCGCCATGTGTCATCCGGTAGCTGCCGTTGGACATCCTGGGCATCCTCAAACCTGATCTGACCATTGGTGCGCTTTACCTCGTCCACCACATACCCGCGCAGGGCGCGGCGATCTTCCATCGTATCACGGAAGTGGGCAGCGATAGTATGCGCCATGATGCCTTGCTCTACCGCGCACTTGAACAGGAGACTGTTGGTACGATTTGCACTGTCAGCTACAATCCCGCGCAGCGTCGCCACCAGCGCGTCCGAGAGAAATTCGGTAATATTCTCCGTGCCGAGGTAGCCCATATAAAAGCGCAGAGCCTTTTCCACGAATTCGTTTCGGTTTTTGCTGTTGCTTTCTTCCAACCAACCATCCATTTGTCTGCGCGTTTCTGGATAAAGCCGGATGGTCATTTGTTCTTTTGACATAGTTGCCGTCCTTTCTTTTGATGTCGCTTTTTGTGGGCGCAAACCCCTGCGACACGGAGCTTTTGAGGAAAATATGCCTACAGCCTGTTTGAAATCAAGCGAAAACGCCTACAATTCAAAACGCTGAAAAGCCCCGCACTGCGGGGCTTTGTGGGCGGTCCGGGGCGGAAACGACACCGGGCCTTTATCTTGTGCTTTTATCGAACAGGCGGGTTCCCAGCACAGTTCCCCATAGGAGGGGCGAAAGCGTGGGCAAACAGCGCCGATGCTTGTCTGGGGTGTAAGGATGCTACCCTCGCCCCCAAAGCCGCACACAGCGGCTCACAGGGGCGGACACGGCGGTTACATCTGCATCTCCGAAGTCTGTGCCTGTTCCTCACGAAGCTGTTGGGCGTACTCGCACAGACTCATGCCGGTCTGCTGCTGGCAGAACGCCTCCATCTTTCGCAGCAGCACATCCTGCTCGGCTGCGTTGAGCGGTAGCTCCAGCTCTCCTCGGAGCCGTCACCCTTGCAGAGCGTCAGCTCCAGCGTGTCGCAGGGCTTGCCCTGCGCGATGTCGTAGTTGGCATAGATGTTGAGCCAGTCATCGTTTTTGTCCGTGAGGACGAAGGTTCCGAAGACGGCGTCCACATCAAAGCTTGCCTCCACATAGAAGTTGAGCTTACCGCCTTCCTCTATCATGATCTCATCACTGAAGGAAAAATTCCGCGCGGAGAGGTGTCCCGCCGAGGTGATCTCTTTACCATCCAGCAGCTCCAATAGTTTGGAGAGCTGTTCATCCCCCGAAGTAAAGCGCGACCTTGTGGCATGGTAGACGGACGGGGAGACATCCCGCATCGCCCAGGTCCGCCAGCCGTCCATGATGTGTACGGCGGAGAACTCCCGCTTGTCGAAGTTCACATCAAACACGCCGCGCACCTTGCCGGTGTTCTCCATGCGTACAGCGGTCAGGGCGTCAAACTCTTTTGCTGTGATGGGTTGCCTGCCAAAAAACATTCCGATAAATTTGTCCGGCGCAGTGCCTTTCTCTGCGGTGACATAGCCGCGCAGCTTTTTGCAGGCGACCAACAGCTCCTCACCGGGCGAGGTCTTGAAGTACCACTCCTGCCCGTGCTCCGTCACATGGTAGGCGGCGTAGGTGCGGGCAGCTTCTTCCTCGCTTCGCGCTCTGCGGCATCCTCTGCGTAGATCTCGGCACTGATGCGCTCGTACTCACGTTCTGGAAGCTGATTGCACAGCTCATCCAGCACATTCTCCAGATGCTCCTGCAAGGTTTCACCTTGAGTTGCTTCTCGATGGCATCCTTCCAACGCCGGTCGATCCACAGTGTGATATCTACATGATCTGCCATCTCAGTTGCCCTCCTTCACCGTGACTGCCGCAGGCTTTGGCTCACAGATCGGCGCTTTCGGAGCAGCGGCTTTGGCCGTGCGCTTGGGTTTGGGTGCAGGGGCGGCTTTGCTGTCCAGATACTCCCGCACAGCTTCCGGTACCGCCTGCTCATAGAGCTGCTTGAGGGCATCGTCCATTCGAGATTGCACGGAAGAATGTTCCTTGCGAAGGGAAAATTCCAGTGCATCCAGCTTGTCATCGTCAAAGGTAAGTGTGATATTCGTTTTTTTCATTACTGTCCTCCAATCGCATAGTCAAGTCCTGTCGCTGCTACATTTTTTGTAGGAAAGCACATAGATGAAATCCTTGCTGCTATCATTGTCAATATGACATTCCATCCTGCACCGGTTCTTCCGCCACTGGATAAGCGATGATCCGACCACCCACATTCACAAACACCTCCGGTTGCCGGAACTGCTCTGCAAACTGCTCGACAAGCTCGTCCGGCAAATCTATAAAATCATCCTCACCGATACCAGCAAGGAAGAAGTTCCCGGCAACAATGTCATAGATGTCGCCATCCTCATCACGGAGCGCACGGTTAAGCGGCAGGCCATCCAGTTTGCCCTCCTCGTTGCAGACGAGCACAACCGCCTCCTCGTAGGGATACACAGCCTGGATATATCCGCCGACTGCCTGCTGCATACTGCGCAAATCATTTCCAATATCAGTTACATACGGAGCCTTTCCTGGCTCCACCATTAAAACATTCATACTCTTTCCTCCTCAGTCATAGCTGATGTACGGCACCTTCAGCCAGTGTGTCCAATTGCGTTTTGCAAGTTCCGTTTTGACAACGCCATACTTTGTTCCCATGGCCTCGATGACCTGACCGCCGCCGATGTAAACACCGATGTGTCCCTCATGCCAAACCGCAAGGCCGGGGATGTCCGGCATGGTGCTAATGGGCCCGGATTCCTTGGCGTTGTAGTACATCTGATTTGCACCGATGTCCGGCATGCCATGGGTACCGTAGTCGATGGTCATCGTTTCCGGGGACAGCCAGCTGTAGCCCTTGATGAGCCCTACGCAGTCGGCGGTCCTGCCGCCCAGCCAATTGGCGCGGATGATGTCCTCATGATTGCCAACACCGTCCGGGTATTGCGACACCTTTGTAGGTGAGGAGTGACTCCGTCAACACATTGCCATAGGTGCCCCAGACATAGCCCCAGCCGGACTCCCATGCGTGGGTGGCGTAGGTCACAAGGTCGGCTGCATTTTTATTGGCGGGATCAACAAAGGTGGAGATGTCCAAGTCGATACTGCTTCCATCTCCGCGAAGGAACTCGCCGCTGTAGCTGCCGCCGCCTGCGGTGCCGGCGATCATGGTATAGATGTGGTTGATGTTGCTCTTATCATCCTCTGTGATCGTCCAGCCCAGCTCTGCTTCGAGATTTGCATACGCCTGATGCAGCGAAACCGGAACAGCGACGGTGTATTCTTCTGCCGTGCTGGTAACCGTGCCATCGCCGTTCTCGATATCTACTGTGCGGGTACGGGTTTCCCAAGTGTAGAAGCATTCTACGAAGCGGCTTGCCGCCCGTGCGGACGGCGCATCCTCTCCAAAGCAGAGGGCATAAAAAACAGCCTTGATCCGAATCGGGTCAAGGCTGTTTCCGCCTTCCGTCCGCCCATTGACGGAGGCGACCGCCGAATCCAGAAGAGAAAAAGCGGAGCGCATCTCCTCAATGTGAGAGCGGAATGCCATAGGCACCTCGGTCGAATAGCTCGTCCCATAGAAGGCTGCGGCTACCGCCTGGTTGTTGTGATCCGCACCACCTGTGCCGATGGAGCACAGCGCGGCGATCAGGAGGATGACGGGCGAGAGAACAGCGACCAGCCCCCAGCCGATCCCTTTGCGGAGCTTCTCGTTGGAAAGGGCTGTTGCCGCGGCTTTGGCGATCATACCTGCGGTTACTGCCATCAGCGACCACCCGCTGTGCCAAACAGCTTTTCCTTATAAGCGGGAGCGTGGACCTCCAGCAGATACCGCTCGTTGCCGCACTTGTACAGACAGACACCGCGCTGGGGAAACTTGATGAGGTTATATTCTGCCTCATCCAGCTGGAGCATCTCCATGTAGCTCCGCTTATCGATAGATCCTGCGTTGAACAGGAACTGGTGAGGCGGGATGCTGAACAGCGGCTTGGTCATTTCGCGCACCTGTTCCTGATCAAAGTCCTCCAGATTCTGCGAAGCCAGCAGCATGGCAGACTCCTTTTTGCGGACACGCTTGAGGCAGTTTCGAATGTACTCGATAGCGGTGGGGTTGGAGAGCCAGATGTACAGCTCATCCAGTGCCGCCACAGTGTTTCCTTCGGTCAAGAGCTTGTCCGACAGATAGGAGAGTACATTGAACAGCATGGCGTTACGAACATTTTTCGCTGCGCCCAACAGTCCTTTGACACCGAACACCAAGAATCGGCTGGATGTGATGTTGGTATGACCGTTGAAGAATTGCGCGTCCGCGCCCTTGCACATGGAGTGCAACCCAAGCAGGACTTCTTGAAGAAGATTTTTCGTGTAGAGCTGATGCGCCTCGGCATGATAGTTTTTGAACTCATCTTCGATCAGGTCATAGAGATCAGAGAGAACGGGATAATCTTCTGTTTGCATCCGAGCAAAGTTGCTCCGGTCCGTGATGTCCCATTTCTGATACAGCTTCGACAGCATGATCTCGATGGTGTCGATGTGGGCATCGCTGAAATCCTTATAGGCTCGGAAGAAGTCCTTGAGAAAGGAAACATGCTGTGCCAGCAGGGTGCTTTTGCCGGAAGGCTTCCGGCGCTGCCGTATCGTCCGGGTCACCGCCATCATCCCAGCATTTCGGCTCCAGCACATTGATGATATACTGCCCCGCCATGAGGTCGGCAAAGCAGCCACCCACAGCCTCGCACATCTCTCTCTGCTCGTGCTCCACATCCAATGTGATTACGGATTTCCCAGATTCCAGCAAATTGAGAATAAGGAGTTTCATCAAGTACGATTTACCTTGGCCGGAGTTGCCAAGAATGAGAATATTGGCAGAGGTTTTATCTTCATCACGCTGGTCGAAGTCTACAAGGATATTACTTCCATATTTGTCCTTGCCAATGTAGAACCCTTTGGCATCCGTCTTGCCGGAATAGTTGAAAGGGATAGAGATTTGCCACGGTGTTGGCGGGGAGCACACGCTCAAACTGTGCACCGAAAGCATTGTACCCCCACAGGACTGACGCAGCAGAAGCCTTGCTGCTGACGGAGCAAGAGTTTGTCAACATTGAGCTTGCTGCGTACCAACTCGGTCAGCACATCGGTCTGCAACAGTTTCAGCGCATCGTAGTCCGGGGCAGTCAGTTCAAGATAAACCGCACAGTGGAACAACGGCTCTCGATTGCGATGCATAGAAGCTATCAGCGATGCCACATCCTGTAAATTGCTTTCAGCGGTGACCGTCTGCCGCAAGTCGTTTGTGTTCGAGCTGCCCATACGGTTTTTATTTGTTGCATTTTGGATGATGCGATCCTCCTCCGCAGGTGTGAGCTGGCGGGTGTAGATGCGCAGAGTGATCCCGTCCTTCTCACCTAAGTGCCGCAGCAGTGCCTGCTCGTCAGTTTGAGTCGGATACTCTCGCAGTGCCCATACGCAACGGAAGGTGTTGCCGCAGATAAAGTGGTCGGGATTGAATTTCACCACAGAGGGTGCAATCATATCCAAAAAAGATTTGCTCGGTGCATCAGCCACATACCTTGCGGTGGCCTTTTTCTTATCTTTTGCCATGTGAACCATCCTCCATTATTCTCCGAAGATAATCCAGCGTTCGCCGTCGTGATCCTCGTACCGCTCGGTGGTCACGTTCTGCTCAAAGTAGACGCCCAGCATCCGTTTGAGATCCTCCTCGGCGGCCCGACGGGCGGTGAAGCCGTTATCCTTGATGCTCTTTTTTCGATGCGGGAGAGATAGCTGAACACATCGGACTCCTTTTTTTTGCCCTGTAGCCGAACGAGAATATAAAACTCCCGGCTGGAGGCCATCAGCACCTGAATGCGGTCCAGGTGTGCGCTGTCTTGCTCCAACAGCTTTCGGATGGCGGGCAGATCCTCAAGATTTGCCTGCTGTCGATAGAAATCCTTGTTATTCTCGAAGGACTCCTTCGAATTCAGAGCCAGCATTTCAATTTCCGCCTGTCCCTTAATGACATTAAGAAGCGCATATATCCTCGCGCCTACACCGGAGCCCGGCAAGACAGAAATGTTAGTTGGTTTAATAGCAAAAAACACCAGATTCCCCATGCGGGTTGCGATGCCGTAGTCGGTGAAATCATCAATGCCCATGAGCTGCCGAGTAGACTGCTCACGGGCATCTTTCTTTTTCTGCTTTCTGTTCATGTGTCAAGTCTCCATTCGTAGTATTGTTGTTTTGTCAGCAGGAATGCTGCAGCGTAGCGGATGAAGTCCAGAATGCTAGTTCCCTCATGCCGGATGGTCAAGAAGGCAAAGACAACCGTCAGCACCAGAGGTAGAGCGATGCCAGTCTGGGTCAGCGCCAGGACAGAGAGAAGAAGTCCTACGCCAATGATGCCAATGTCCCGCAGCTCCCACAGCCACAGCGTGGCCTTTGCGGACAGGTTGTCCGGGTAAATGTACATGGTTAAGTCACCTCCGATGAGAACGAGGGAGACCGCGGTTGCTTCCGCGGTCTCCCTCGTGGTTGTTATTCTTTTTCCGTATCTTCCAACGCACTTTCGATGAGCTGGATGAGGAACTGCTTTTGCTTGAGGTTGCGGGCTGCCAGATATTCCTTCAGCCGCTCGAAGAGTTCTGCCGGGATCTGTACCGCCAAGGTGCGTTCTGCTTTCATGCTGATCTGCCCTCCTTCAAAGTGTTCGGTGAAGATGCGCTCCACATATTCCGCCAATGTATTTAGTTCCCATTCTTCTTTTTTCTGTCATGATTTTTGCGTGAAGCTCGGCAGGGATCATCGCACAGAGGTTCTTTTTTCTTTTTTTTCCTCCATCGGTTCTGCTCCTTTCCTCGATTTTGCAAGCAAAGCATACTGAAAGAAGGTAAGAAAATCTATTCACCAAACCCAACGAAGAAGCAATGCGAAAGCCAGCGATACCACCAAAGCTATTATGCAGCGCGGAGCACTGCAGCGATCCGCGATATAATAAACTCCACACACGGTATCGCCACACTGTTATGTTGAGCTTCACATAACTCTGTTTATTGGGACAAAGCCATTATGTTAATGATGGGCACAAAAATGGCATGAATACAAGGCTTCTTGGGATTTTACTGCACATAATACTCCACATTTCAACCTTTAATCATAGCAGCTAAAACCTTTAAAGTAAGGGCTTACTTTTTCCGCTTGTTCAAGTAGAATTGTCATTGTAATAGGAGAAATTTCTACATGAAGGGCGGTGGGTATATTGCCAAACAAACTAATCAAAGACCTCATTGACAAAGGTGCAGTAACTCTAAAAGAACAGGGATATTCCATACGCAGTAGCGAATACACCCTATTGACATGGAAGCAATTTCAAGAGTTCTGCAATAAAAAGGGATATGAAACATATTTGCCCTCGCATAAAGATGAATTCATCACAGAACTCGGCAAGTGCACTCCACCTTTAAGGCAGTCCACAATTGACCGTGCAAAGCCGGAAGCATGAAAATGCTTGATCTGCTTGCCACCAAAGGTACCTGGGGAAAGGGGATGCTCAATCCTCTGCAAGAGTTGTTGCCGGAATTCAACTCCTTTCTTGATGCGCAGGAAGAATATCTCATCAAAACCGGTTATTCAGAATGCACCAGAGAAACGATGCGAAATTATATCTCCGTAGTTATGCGGTACTTTCAGAATGCTGGTATATCAAAGCTGGAAGAGCTTAACAGCTCACATGTCTCGGCATATCTGCTGACTCTGAGAGGCCATGCAAAAAGTACAGTGCGTTGTGAACTCAGCCGACTGCGGAAGTTCCTGTCGTATCTGTATTTGCTTGGATATACATCCGAAAATCTTGCACCTCATGTACCTGAATATCGTCTGGGACAAGCACAGAGCATAATTAAAATCTGGGAGTCAGAGGAAATCAATGCAGTATTGGAAACCGTGAACAGAGCCAGCCCAAAAGGAAAACGAGACTATGCTTTTCATTACTATTGCCGCTGAACTTGGTGTGCGAAGCAAAGATATCTGCAATTTGAAGTTGTCCGATATTGACTGGGAGCTTTGTTCAATCTCCTTTGTGCAAAGCAAGACGGGCAAGCCGAACACACTTCCTCTCAGCGAAAAAAAGTGGGATCTGCTATTATTGACTACCTGCATATTCGTCCGCAAACAAAATGCGAATACCTGTTTGTCAGTTTGAACCCTCCATATGGCAAGATGAAATCAATCCATTCAGCGTTCCATAGGTATGTCGCGCGTTCAGGGGTAAAAGTGCCAATTCATGCGCATCACGGCCTGCATTCTCTTCGGGCAACCGTTGCGACAAAACTGCTATCTGCCGATGTGTCTCCAGATATCATTTTTTCATTTCTTGGCCATTCGGACCGAGAATCTCTGGGACATTACATCCGTCTGGATATTGAAAACCTGCGTGAATGCGCCCTGTCGTTTGAGGATGGTGATCTCTTATGAGCAGAACTTACGAGTACAGAAGCGGACTGGCAAGTCAAATAAGTGCTTTTATTGCAGAAAAGCGGGCCTGCGGATGTAAGTATGAAAAAGAAACCAAAACCTTTCAAACATTGGACCGGTTTCTCGTAGAACAAGGAATCAATACTCCAGTGTTGCCGGAATTGGTCGTTGAGAAATGGATTGAAAAGCGGCCCAATGAAAAGCGTAAAAACCAAAAATGGCGGCTTAATTTCACAAAACGCTTTGCCAAATATCTTCAATTGAATGGCTATGCCGCATACTACCCCGAACTTACCATTTCATCTCGAGATGATGCTGACTTTTCTCCCTGCATTTTTACGAGCGATGAGTTGGCACGTATTATGAAATATTTTGAAACGATGGTTCCAAGCAGGCAATGCCCTACTGCGCACCTTGTCTTTCCTTTGCTGTTTAAGACTCTGATCTGCTGTGGATTACGTGCCGGAGAGGCAACCCTGCTCCGTGTAAAAGATGTAGATCTTATAAACGGCGTTTTTGCAGATTTGGGAAACAAAGTATGACAAACCAAGATATGTTCCTCTGTCTAAAAGTCTGTGGGCAGACTACGAACAATATTTTGAAGAAATCCATGCGGAAAGTTCTGGTAACAACTATTTCTTCCCCAATCCCCGAAAAAGCTGCTACCATACAACCACAGTCTACAACCGGTTTCGGGATGCGCTATGGCATTGTGGAATTGCGCATAAAGGACGTGGATACGGTCCGAGGGTTCATGACCTTCGTCACACCTTTGCCGTTCGTTCTATGCAAAAGCTGAAAAAATCCAAGAGTGACATCGTGACTACACTTCCATACCTTTCGGCGTATCTCGGCCATTACAACATGAGTGCGACGCAAATCTATCTGCATTTAACAGCGGAATGTTACCCTGAATTTATTCAAAAGCAGTGCGATTATCTTGGCGATACAATTCCAACGTGGGAGGCGCCGAATGAAAACTGCTGATTTTGCCGCACATTTGACGGAGTTTCTTTCCCATTACCTGCCCGAACTTAAAAATATCAGTACGAACACGATTTCATCATACTGCGATGCATTTCGGCTATTCCTTGGCTATTGCCAGGATGTAGAGGGGATGAGGATTGAAAAGCTTTCCATAGATGATCTGACGCCGGAACTCGTTGACCATTTTTTGCAATGGCTGAGGATAGAGCGAAACAATGGAACCGCGACGCGTAGCCAACGTCTTGCAGCCATCCGCTCATTTGTTAAATACCTGCAGATAAAGAGCCGCGCCTTTTGCTGAATTTCCAGCAAATACTGGCAATCCCAGTGAAAAGAGCTGAGCGCAAAGCGATTAATCCGTTGACAAAAGAGGCGATTGCGCTGATCCTGCGCCAGCCGGATACATCCACTCTCAGTGGCAGAAGAGATGCCACGATCCTGTGTTTTCTTTATGATACAGCAGCCCGTGTGCAGGAAATCTGTGACTTACGTATTGAAGATGTCCGTCTTGATTATCCTGCAAGTGTCAAGATCCTTGGTAAAGGCAGAAAAACCAGGGTAGTTCCCATTTTGCCGGCAACGGCGCAGAACTTGAAAAAAATATCTTACTGAAATGCACATGCTTGCACCGGAAAAAAGTCATCTGCCGCTATTTATGAACCGCAACGGGCAAAAGCTAACTCGTGCAGGGGTTACGTACATCCTGAACAAATATGCCAAGGCCGCTTCAGTGATTGATCCTTCCATACCGGAGAAAATTCCTCCGCATTTGATGCGCCATACTAAAGCAATGCACATTTACGACGCGGATAATGATCTCGTTCATGTGCGCGATTTCCTCGGACATTCCGACATTAAAACTACAGACATATATGCCCGTTCAAGTCTTACAATGAAGCAGAAAGCTCTGGAACGAGTTTCGGATTCTCCAGTTCCCTCAATGCCTTCCTGGCAGAAAAGCCGGAGTACAATGGAGTGGTTGAAAAGTTTTGGGTCTCAAAAAGCATAGCACATTATGTGAAGCAACTGCGCCAGGAATCCTCTCCTGGCGCAGTTTTCACATCTGTTCTTCTCATAACGACCATGATTAAATAAACACTATTGCCCAGCGCTTTATACCTAGCGCTGTCCGAAGCATCGGGGATGTCAGTCCATCCGTCCGGAAATCCCTGTAGGCGTTCGCACTCCAGAGGTGTTAAGCGGCGGATAAGGTAGGCATAGGCTTCTGCCTGTTGGCAAATCAGGTCGGTTGCGTCCTTGTACTGACGGGCACTCTGGGTACTTGCCACATTATTATGCCGGAAGGCATCCACACGTTGCCGACTAAAGACCGCATGGCGATCCGTGGCGGTCAGTGTATATGCCAAATCGTCCTGACAGCCAAGACCGTTGCCACCGTTCTCCGGTTGGCGGTCTACAATATTTCCGGCAATACAGATAGCATCGGAATCCTGCTCGACCAGCGGCACATTTGTTTCCACCCATTCCATAGGCGGCGGATATGGTGGGCGCCACCCGTTATGTGGGGGCCCCTGTGTAACGGCTATCAATGCCGTGGGGTTGCTGGGCGCAGGATACGAGGCTGGTGTCCGTGCTCTTGCGCCCGTAGGGTGCCAGAGACATTTTCGCTGTATTCCATCACGCTGCCGCCCTGGTCGTTGAGGCACAAAACAGACGGCATACAATTCCCTCCGGGGCTGCCCTTGAGGGTCGGAGCAACCGATTCGTTGTATCCAATGCCGCCGGCAGAGGCTCCGGCACCCGCGGAGAAGGCAGCGGTCAGCACGCGGGGATAGCCCTGTCCCGCCTGACCGCCACCCGTTGACAGTGCTGTATGGAGCTTCTTAGACAAGAAGCAGTCGCCGTTGTCCTTGGTCACAACGCCTGAAGCTACGAAGGTCTGTTGTTTCATCCCTGGTTGTGCGCCCAGCGCACCAGCTACATCGTGAAGGTCGCGCACCTCGTCCCGCTGATTGGCGGCAAAGGCCATGATGCCATTCCTGCCGGTGGACATCCCACAGTTGACGCCGAGCGTGGCCGCTACATCGCCGGTCAGGTCGCCGTTGTAGCCGTCAAAGCCCTCCACAGCATCGTCCGGCTGTGTCACGAAGGTCTGCATCTGCATATTCGTCGTTGCCAACAATGCGCCTGACACGCCGTGCAGGTCGATGCCCTCGTCTCGCTGGTTGATGTGGTACGCTTCTAATCCTGTGGGCTGTCCGTCCGGGCGCATGAGCCCCGCCTGGATCTTTAGGGCACGCTCCAGCTTCTTCGGCAGCTCCTTTCCGCGCTCAAAGGCTCGGCGCAGAATTCCCAGACAGGCTTTCGGGGACAAATAGTATTTTAGGGGCGGATCTGCCTGCAAAATCTGCGATAAGGAAGATTCTTTTGCGCCTCTGGGCGACACCCCAGTATTGAGCTAATGTATAGTTGAAAATAATGTATAGTCACCTCCTAAAACTGATGAAAAATCAGAAAAAATCATCGTCACACTTAACATAATTCCGTATAATAATTTAAACAATGGCATTGCCATATCAACTAATAGGAGGAATATGCTAATGACGATAGAGCACACAGGCTCATTGAGCGAATGGCTCAGGAAAACGATCAGCAAGTTAAAGTCACACTTAGCTGAACTCGGCTACAGTGAAAGCACGATTTTAAGGTTAGACGCGACATGGAAGGAGTTGATTGTATACTGCGAAGCGTATCAGGCAACTGAGTTCACCGTGGATTTAGAGCGGAGATTTGTCTGGGAACGGTATGGTGCCGATCTTGGCGATAGGGATATATCTCAGAATGTCAGCCGGGCTATTCATATGTTGGACGATTATTTACAGTATGGGATGGTCTTTAAGCAATCAAGTATCACCTTGAAGGGCTTTTCTCCAGCCTATAAGGAGCTATTTGAAGGCTTTTTGGACAGTTTACGCCAAAACCAAGTGGCTGAAGGTTCTATCAGAACTTGGCGGAGCAGGCTATTTCGCTTTGAGTATTTTCTGCTGGAGTCCGGCATTGAGCATTTCCACCTGCTTTGAGCTGCACCATGTAAATACTTATATTGAATCTTTGACTGGATTTTCTCCCGGTACGGTTGCGGCAACAATTCGCATCTTAGGCAAGCTGTTTGATTACGCATTGGCCAAAGGCTACCATTATATCAGTTACGCCAATGCTTTGCCCTGTATCAGACGGTCGCATAAGTATCGCCTGCCTACTGTTTTTTCACCGGATGAGGTAGAGTGCATTCTGGCTCAGGTAGACCGATCCAATCCGTTGGGGAAGCGGAACTATGCGATCCTGTTGTTGGTTACCCGGCTGGGGCTGCGCATCAGTGACGTGCGATTGCTTCGATTCGAGAATATTGACTGGAAAAACAAGCGAATTTCAATTCATCAACAAAAAACCGGGATACCCTTAGAACTTCCATTGCTCGAAGATGTGGGCTGGGCAATCATTGATTACCTCCAGCATGGCCGCCCAGAGACAGACTGTCCATGTATATTTGTCCGGCACCTTGCACCGTTTGATGTCATGAGCGGTTCTATGCAAAGGTTGGTTTCCAAACTCGTTTCTAAAGCAGGTATTCATGTCTCTACGGATAAACCGATTGGGATGCACAGCTTCCGACACAGTGTCGCTACCTCCATGCTGAATAATGGAGCAGAATTAACTGACATTGCGCAAACGCTGGGTCATGCCACACCGGAAAGCACACAGGTATACGTTAGCCTCAATACAGAAATGCTGAGACGATGTGCATTGGAGGTGCTTCTATGAGTAAGAAGCCCTTCTTTTACAGGACCATTTGCTCCAATATGCGAATCCTATGTGGCACAAAAAAGGAGCATCTGGTCTGGACTATAACCAGCAGGCCAAACTGCTGCGGCTATTTGATAATTTTTGTAAAGATTATGAGATTCAGAGTTACACAATTACGAAAGAGATTGCATTGACATGGTGCAAGAAGCGCCCAAATGAGGCGGACGCCACCCGATATAGCCGAGTGAGTGAGATGCAGAGGTTTTGCCCAATACCTGTGCAAACAAGGTTATCCATCCTACCTGCTTCCAGCCCTTCCCAAATGCGGAGAACAACACGTACCCTATATTTTTTTCAACGGATGAGTTACATCTCATTTTTGAACGACTTGACTCACTTTCTCCGACTAACCTATCCCCTAACCGACATCTTACTATGCCACTCTTATTTCGCGTACTCTATGGCTGTGGCCTTCGAATTTCTGAAGCGTTGGCGTTACTAAAAAACGATGTGGATTTGAAAGACGGAATTTTGCACATACGGCACGGAAAGAATGACCGCGAGAGGATTGTCCCAATGTCTGCCACATTGACGGAAGAATGTAGAAAATATGCGCAGGCTGTTCATAAAAACACTGTCGAATCAACGCCGTTCTTTTTATGCAAAGGGCGGGACCCCTTATACAAAATCCACCATTGGAAAGTTCTTTCGCGGCATTTTGTGGGATGTGGGGGATTCCATATAAAGGGAAGCAATTTGGGCCGCGCGTGCATGATCTCCGTCATACATTTTGCTGCCATAATATCCAAAAATGGGCTGAAGCTGGACTCCCAATATACAGCAATCTACTGATTCTTTCCCGTTATGTTGGGCATACATCGATTAGTTCCACCCAGTACTATCTCCGCCTGACCGCACAATCCTTCCCCCATATCATGGATATTTGTGAACAGAATTTGGGCGGCATGTATGCTCCGTTTGACCTTGCCATGGAAAGAGAGGGATTGCAGGATGGCTAATCGTGGACCGACTTTTTTGCCAAAGCGTTATCAAGATATTTCTTTGAGTATTTACCATCTGAAAGGGGACTAAGCCAAGAAACAATTCAATCCTATCGAGACGCAATGTCCTTGCTACTGGATTTCTGTGAACGGGAACGCAAAATTCGAAGAGATAGGCTGGAAGTTAGCGATTTCAATAGAGAGCTAATTGATGCTTTTTTCGGTGGCTGGAACAGGAGAAAGGTAACTCTATTACGACAAGGAACCAACGGCGAGCAGCAATCAATGCGTTTTTAAGTTCCTGCAGTATGAAGATCCAGGCTTTGTACTGCTATGCCAACAGATTCGGGAAATTCCTCCGAAGAAATGTGAGCAAAGGGTTGTCCCGCATCTTTCGGAAGAAGCCATCCAAACTATTTTTTGGACAGCCGAACCTTACAACGCGTGAGGGACGGCGTGACTTTGCCTTCTTGACCTTAATCTATGAATCTGCTGCTCGTGCATCTGAAATCGCTAACCTTCGCTTTGGTGATATCCGTTTTGATAAAAAAATGGGCCGTTGTACATCTGAAAGGTAAGGGAAGAAAGTTCCGAGATATACCAGTTCTTCCTGTACCTGCAAAGATCTTGAAGGATTATCTGGCTGAGGAATCCCAATATCGCCAATGTGATATAGATGCCCCGCTTTTTTGCAACAGAAGCAAGGCCCCTCTAACACGAGGCGGTGTCTACTACATCATACAGAAATATGTTTCCCTTGCACAAAAGGAGAAGCCTGATTTGTTCCCAGTGCGGGTCCATCCTCATGTATTCAGACACAGCCGAGCGATGCATTGGTTAGAGGCCGGTGTGGATTTGCAATATATAAAAAAGACCTGTTAGGGCATTCTGACATTAAAACTACCGAGGTGTATGCCCGGCTGAACATTAAAATGAAGCAAAAAGCTGTTGGAGCAAGTGCATCCGCAGCAGCTTAGTGACCAGCAGCCCTCTTGGACAGATGACGAAAATTTGATGCAATGGTTGACTCAGCTCTATATTCCAACTAAATAATTTCACAGAATAATGTAAAGCCAGCAGGAGCATTCTTGCTGGCTTTACTACACTTCAGGAGGTGACTTTACATTATTTTCTGCTATACATTAGCTCAATTATGTTCAGCTGAACATAATTTGCTGTCGAGGCACCGCCACGCCAGGGAGAAATCAGCTCCCAATAGAATTCGCCCAGCAGATTCCCAGCGCCCGGAGTCAGGTCGAGGGACTGAAACGGAATCGCATTTAACGCGGACGATCTCCTCCAGAACGATCCGGAAGTCCTCGCCCTTTGGCGTTCCCGAGCTGAAGGCGCCGGGCACGTTCTCCCATGCCATAAATCTTGGCCGAACATCGAAAGCTGTTCGGCCTCTTTGTATGTCTGCATTTCGCATCTCCTTTACCAGTCGGACCTGTTCCATGAACAGACCGGAACGCGCCCCCGCAAGACCTGCCCTTGCGCCGCAACGGAGAGATCCTGACACGGGCTGCCTCCGCAGATGATGTCCACGGGCGGCAGCTCTGCGCCATTCAGCTTTGTGATGTCGCCCACATGGACCATGTCGGGGAAGCGCAGCTTTGTCACCTCAATGGGAAAGGCTTCGATCTCCGACGCCCACACCGGCGTGATGCCGCTGCGGATCGCGGCCAAAGGGAATCCACCGATGCCATCGAACAAGCTGCCCATCGTCAGTCTGCTCATTTCGCCACCGCCTGTACGACCGTGCGTGTGGTGTTGACGGCGGCCTGCGCGGTATAGACAGCACTCATGAGGTTTGCCTTGGTGGAGGTATCCAGTCCAAAGGCTCCCGCGATACGGGGGATCTCGCCGGCGGAGAGCATGAGTCCAAGCCCTAACAGGGCATGATCCTTGAACACCATAAGTCCGGCGACAAGGATCGTCGCCTGCAAGAACGCCGACAGGCATAAGCCGATGATCTGCTTGCACCATTGGATAAAGCCGTCTGTATATCCGCGAGGGACACTGAACATATAAAGGCTTCCCACGGCGATCTGGATGAGCAGGATGCCGCCGCGCTTCAGATTGGCGAAGAAGACCTTGACGATCGCATACGCCATAAGGATGATGCAGAACAGGATCATGATCCCGCTGGTGATGCTGCCGAAGCCCAGCAGCGGCCCTGCCGTCAGATCGGATATTGATTCCACGGCGTTGAACTCCTGCATGACCTCTCCGGCCACATCCCCGATGGATGTCCCGTAGCCGGTGAGCGCCGCGGTGAAGGTCCCCTGCAGAGAGACGCACAACTCATAAAGCCGTACCGGAACGACGGTGAAGAGGCTGACCGCCATAAAGCCCTTGATGGCATTGAGGGCGGTCTCACGGATGTTGCCGCGGCCGCTGGAATACTCCACGCCGGTCTCGAAGCAGGCCACCACCAGCCCTGTGCCGTAGAGTGCCCATGCCAAATAGGAGAAGAACAGCACAATGCTCTGCACCCAATCCATGGTGAAAAGCTCCGCGCCCATGTTTCCCATCTCCGAAAAGAAGTTGCCGAGAAAGCCCACGATCTGACTGTAGAACCAGTCCACGATCTGGCCTAACACCTTGGCGGCAACAAAATCCCAAATAAACATTGATCGGTTTCACCTCCGGGTGAGGCCGTACCAGCTGCTTTGGGATATGGCAAAGGCCGTACAGCTGGTACGGCCTTCAAATCACGCTTTTGTTACATTGTCTGCTCCCACGCCCGGTCAGCGGACTGACTCATATCCTGAAATACCTCCAGATAGTCTGACACCGCATCGGACAGCACCTCATAATCCTGCCGGGTGGGGTGGTATACATACCAGCTCACCTTTCCATAGTCATCCCAAATGTGCGGCTCCACGCCGTTTCGGAAATTGGGATTTGAGGTCATCTTCGTCCCCAGCAGATCCGAAAAGCGAAGGCGCAGGGTATCCACCTGTCCTTCGCTGCGGTTCAGAATTGTCAGCTGCAGGGCATTGTACTGATTGGCGACGATTCCAGCGACAAACTGGATTTTTGCCCGATTCATCTCGCTCCGAACCGGACATAGCAGGCTCTGCCCACATAAGTGGCATCAGGGTACCGTTCTCCGACGATCTTCCGAAGCTCCTGTTCGTAAAATGTCATTGCCTATACCTCAAATTCCGATGATCTGCCAGATGTACAGCGGTGCTGTCAGCGTGAACACGAAGCAGGCGAACAGGATGGCGGGAGCCGTCCACTCAAACTGGCCGCTTTTTCTGAAGTCGAAATAAGCTGTGCCGAGTTTGGCGAAGAAAAACACCGCAAGGATCAGGTCGATGGCGGGAAAGACCACATTGTTCACCACGGTCTTGATCTGACCAGAGGCCGTTTGCCAGGTGCTTTCCACCGCGCCGGCCACATCGCCGGTACCGGCAGCAAAGGCCGTGGTTCCCATCACGCAGACCAACAGCAGGGACAGCGCCAGTGCCGCACAAAGGCGATTGCGTTTTGTGTTGTTCATAGATTCCTCCGTTTCTATCGTTGTTTTGTGGGAGCAATATGCCACTCCTCCCAGAGATTCCCTCCGGATGGTGACGCTGTCTGTCAGGTTCATGGAGAGCATTCCTGCCGGCGTCCAGCAATCCAGGAGCCATGTGTAGGTCGTATAGCTGCCGTCCGGATACCAGATGGGCGTGAAGTGGGTACGGCGGTTGTAGGTGCTGTAGGGGTTGGCTTTGAATTGGAAGGTCGTGCTTCGCCCGGAGATATCTGCCTCCAGCAGCCGCCAATAGTTCTCATAGCCAAACTCCGGGAAATAGGTCACGGCGTTCTGGGCTGCCGTGACAGCCGCACTCTGATTTGTGGTGACTTTTGCGGTCACCTTCTCCTGAACGCCATAGCCGCTTTTCAGAGTGGATGCGGTCGCCGTGGGGCTCTTCTCGTCCGGCGTGATGCGCATACTGCAGTCCAAGCTTGCGGAGTATCTGTTGTAGTCAAACTCCCACCAGCCGTGATCCTCCCACCAGCCGTTGTCCACCCAATGGTACCAGCGGTCCGTGTGGGTCTTGCCGTCCGCATCCGTCCAGCGGTCTGTGTGCCAGCATTTCTGCCAGTTTTCTACCCACTCCCAATTCTCCTGCCACCACGGTGACCAGATACCCCAAGAGGCGGAAGTCACCTGCTCCTTTTCGGGAACAGACGCCAGCCTGAAGCCGTTGTTGCGGTCATCCGCCAGCGGGTTGGGCGGGTCATTGCCGTCCAGATCCACGATATTGCAGGTGATGGTGCCCTGCGCCGAGCCGCCGCCGTACACGCTGACGGAAATCGTTATGACACAGGGTTCCGCGGGAGTACGCCAGCGCACCCACGCCAGCTGGCTGTCGCCGTCCGGGTAGTAGACATTGCTTACAGTGTAAGTCCTGCCCTGGATGTTAAAGCGTACCGATACGGGGTTGTCCGGGTCGGACTGTCCGCCGCGCACCTCCACGGAGGTGATAACTTCTGTGTTGACGCGGTATTCGTAGTCATCATTGATCTCGGGCGGCGTGGTCACCTCGTTGAAGCGGACAATGCCGATGCCAAGAGAGGAGATGATGTCGCCGTTGGACGCCTTCTCCGTGCGGCTGCCGGACCAAGCAGTGTAGCCGAGATCCGCTTCCTCCAGAAAAATCGCCAGCGGCAGATTTTTATGGGTGAGCGTACCCAGCTTCTTTCTAAGATCTCCGTTGACGATCTGGTCATACAGCGCCGCTTCCGTGGCGGTCATGGCGAACTGTTGGCTGTTATAGCAAAGATAGGCCAGCGGCTCTACTACCAGCTTATAGTCTCCGCCTATGAGCGTATCGAAGTCCATTCCTGCGTATCCAGCAATGGAACGGATAACCTGTTCATCGGTGAAATAGCTTCGGATGGCAGCGATGCTGGCTTTACTGCTGCCCGTAGAAATAATCTTAGGCAAACTTTGACTCGGATTTCGATAGGAATACCCGCTGACCGATACGGACAATCCTCGTCCTGCATTGTAAGACAACTTGGACACCTTTCCGAAGTGAGCAACATTTGCTGCAGGAACCTTGTTGGTTAAGTCGATGGGGTTTCGCACTACAGAATGTGAGCCTACACCCACGATAGATACTCTTACACCATCCATGCCGGGATTCCAGTAGTTTGTCTTTGACCCATTCCCCATGCCGCCGCCACCGCCATCAAAGTTGCCATCGCCCGTAGCATAGGCGGGAACGATGGCGGTTATTACCAGCACAAGCGCCAGCAACAGGGGCAAAAGCCTTTTCATGCGCATTCCTCCTCGTCATGAAGATAAAGAAAGACACGGCTTCTTCTTAGCCGTGTCTTTCTTGTGATCGTGCGGACTTAGCCGCCCATGATTCCAATTTTGTTGCCGTTTTCATACATATCGTCCAGCGTTCCGCCATCGTTAGCCACTGGGTCACATAGCCAAAGCCTGGAACATATACCTGTCCGGCATCATTGGTGCTGCCGCCTGCAGGCTCCGTAGGCTGGGGCTTCACCTCAGTCTGATCCGGCTTGTAGGTGGGCGGTGTTTCCTTGTTGCGGTCCGCTTCCGGGATCTCATCCGCCGCATGATCCTTCCCCGTCTTGCCGGGACTCCGGCGCGTCCGGTTTGGCGGGTGTTCCCTGAATGGCCTGCTCTGTGCCGGAGCTGTCAGCGTCGTTGCCGAGATCGCGGTGATCTCCATCTGTCTTGATATCCACCTTTACCTCTGGATCGCTGATGTTCACTACCGGATCTTTCGTGTCCGGCACATCGTCCGGGGATGGCGGGGTCGATGGCATGGTACCGCCGCAAGGCGGCTGACGATCCCCACCACCAGTGCCGCGCAGAGCAGGACGCCTGCCGCAATGAGGATGATGCGTTTTGTTTTGTTCCCAGAAAGCAGGCAGAGGTCAAGCAGCGATGACCATGGGATAGCCCTCACCGGAGCGGGAGCGCAAGAATCGTTTTCTCACTTCCAGTACACCTCCGATCTGCCGCTGGCCTGTGCCGTCAGCTCAATAGGAAAGCTGCCAAGCCCGCCAAAGCCGATGTCCACATCCATGGTCAGCGTCACCGTCACCTCCTCATTAAGCTGGATGCGGCCGGTACGGGACCAGCGGATGTCCGGATCGATCTCCAACCGCTCAGACAGCACCTGCGCACGGGAGGTCGTTTCCTCCCAACTCTGCCGGTGATTTCGGCTTCCCGCACCAGCTCTGCGGCGAAGGTGTCAAGCTGCTGCTTCGCCACATACACCGGCAGCACCTTCACCGCCAATGTGATCACCAGCATGGCGCAGAGGATGAGGACGCATGTGTCGATGTAGCCCTCGCCGGAGCGTTTCTTCCATTTGTTTCTCATCCGAACAGCCCTCCCATCGAGGTGAGGATCTGCATGAGGATGACCACAATGTAGATGAGCATAAAGCAGACCAGCATGACGAAGGAGTACACACGGATCTTGGGCGGGATCTTTGCTGCCTGCGCCTTGAGCCGCTGAAGCTCCAGCTGTTTCATGTCATGGGAGAGCATCTGGAAATAGATGCGCCCGTCATCCCCGCGCAGAACGCCGATGAGCCCGCGCACGATGTCCGAGAGCATGGGCGACGCCAGCCTGCCCTCGAAGCGAACCAGTGCCGCCTCGTAAGAGGACGAGCGCATATCCGCCGTCAGCACATCCAGTTCACGGGCAAAGTCGGGACCTGCGTGACGCTTATAGTTTTCCAGGATCGTCAGCACATCGCGGCTTGCTCCCAGCTCCTGCTCCACTGTGGCAACAAAGCGGGGCAGCTCACCCCTTCGATCTTCTCGCGGCGTTCGGTGACCTTTTCCTCCGCCTTGCGGCTCTCCTTGAAGTAAAGCAATATCGACAGCAGCACCACGATGGGCGAGAGCAGAGGAAAGATCAGCAGACACGGAATGACCGCCAGCAGCGCGGCGGCAGGCTTGAGGATGGTATAGGCCAAATAGACCTCCGGCGTCATATCCATGCCAGCGGCACTCAGCGTGCGCTCCATGCGGTGACGCTTGTACTCATCCATTCGGATAAACTTGGAGAGCTTGATAGCCCAGCCAAGGAAGAGGGCGTCCAGCGACTTCATCCGCTTTTTCTCGGCTCGCCCTGCGGACAGAAGTGCCTTCTCCGTGGAGAGGCGGGGCAGCTTCAGAATGTCTGCCAGAATGAAGAATAAGCCCGCGGCAACGGCCACGCCGAAAAGAAATAGTAAAATCGTCATGTCCGTCACCTCCGGTACTCGATTGGCTGGGTCAGCTTGACCACTCTGGCAAAGGAGAGAAAGATAGCGGCAGCACAGACCGCCAGCACCGCCTTGCCGGGTACAGTGGTCATCAAGGTTGCATGCCAGTCCTTGTTGAGAAAGTACAGCAGCGGGATATTCAGCACCACCAGCGCCGCCATGGAGATGAATTCCTTTGCGGGGAGCAAACACGAGATTCTCCAGCTCCCCATTGATGATGCGCATATCAGATAGCTTTGCCACAATGGGATTGAGGGTGCTTTTTATGGGCTGTGGTCGTACTGGCAGGCGGAGAGGTGCCTCACACCACTCCCGCCACACCTCATTGTCAATGGCAGACTTCAGCTCTGCCAACGCCGCATTCATATCCGGGTCGATGTGCTTGATGCGGGTGAGGAAGCTGCGGAACACACCTTGCACAGGCGGGTTCAGATAATTGATATTCTCCTCCACGGCGGTCTGCAGATCCTCACTGCGGAGGTAGGCCGTGGTGATGATAGAAAGTGCTGTTTCCAGCTCGGCGGTAACAGCTTTCCTGTAGTGTCCGGCCGTGAGCTTGATGTACCAAAAGGGCAGGAACATCATGCCGGCCGCCAGCACCGGCACCAGCAAGAGGTTATTCATGATGGTGGCGATGCCCGCACCCACGGCAAAGAGCAGCAGGGATGCCGCGCACAGCATGGGAAAGCGTTCCTCCTTGCCGGTGGCTTGCAGGATCGTCTGCGCTTCCGATATCTCACGGCGGAAGAAGCCGGGCTTTTTGCGATGGGTTGTCTCGTTGATCTCATCCCGGATGCTTTTGGGCCCGGCGGTCAACCGGCGGAACACACCCAGCGTGAAGTCCATGGGCGAGATACGGAAGATAAGAAATGCGCCGGTGATCATGCCGACGCACGCAGTCAGCAGCAGGGCTGTCAAGTGGCGTTCACCTCCTTCTCGGGTTTCAAAAGAGCCTGCAGTTCCTCGTTGGGCATACCGTTTTCCAGCAGGCGTTTGCGCAGACTCACGGAGATCTCGTTCACCTGCGTGTGATGTCCTTCAATGACGAATTTGCCGTCCTCCATGTGATTCTCCGTGATGACATAGCGGAACAGCGTGTTGTAGCGGCGATCCCCATTGGGCAGGATCTCACATTCCATGATCTCCATCATGCGGCGCTGCTTGTTCTCCAGCTGCTTGCAGAAGACCACGATGGGGTATGCCTCCGTCACATAGCTGAGAAGCGTTTCGTCGGACATATCCACGGCTCGTTTGCACAGGGACACCATGCGGCGGTAGGTCGCCTCGCAGGAGTTGGAGTGGATGGTGGTCAGCACCGCCACGCCCACGCGGGCGGCCTCCTGCGCGGCATTTGCCTCGGCACCGCGCATCTCACCCACCACCAGGATATCTGGGTTGAAGCGCAGGCAGATATCCACCAGTGCGATCTGATCGATCCGCTGACGCTCATTTTCGCTGTCACGTGTCAAAGTGTGGACCACCGAGTTGACCACCTTACCGTTTTCCTCCCGCACCAGCTCCAGCTCACGGGAGCCGTTCTCAATGGTGAAGATGCGTTTGCTGTCGGGTATGGTGGTCAGCAGCCAGCCTGCCGCCGTGGTCTTACCGGAGGAGGTGGCTCCCGCCACGCAGATGGAGATCCCATAGCGTAAAAATACGGAAAGCCAGTCCAGCATTCCCGCTGTGGCCGTACCGCTGCGGAGCAGATCCTCACGGCTGAGATTGTGGCGGTTGACGATTCGGATGGAGGCGGCAACGCCCACATCCTCATCCACCACGGGGGACTTCATAGCGGCAATACGGGTGTTGCGGGTCAGGTGTCCCGTGACCAGAGGGCTGGCGTTGTCCAGCACCATGCCGGAGGCGTGGAGCATACGCCGGATGACGGCAAGCGCGTGTTCCGGCGAATCGAAGTGTTCCGTGAGCTTTTCGCTTCGACCGTCCGAATACTGCACCTCGATATCCCGCCACGAGTTGATGTTGATCTCCTCAATACCGTCGGCGTAGATATAGCGGGTCAGGAAGCCGAACTCCGCCATCTCGGAATAGATGGCGTCCACCAGCTCCGTCTGTGTCATGCCTGCTACGGCGATACGCCGGTCCTGCAGGTACTTGGTGATGTAGCGCATGAGCTGTTCCTTGGAGTCCTCGCCGCCTTCGGTGATGAGTGCGGCGTAGGCGCCGGAGATGTACTCCTGCACCTCCTGCAGCACGGAATTGAAGTCCCTGCCCTCTGCCGACGGGGTAAAGAACAGGTTGTGCGCCCGCCCGAGGGTGCCAATGTCGGTGTTCAGAGTCCGCTGCGGCGTGTCGTCCACCACTACGGGGACGATCTCCGGCTCCGAGGTGACCTGATATTCCGCCGCGTCCCGCCGCTGTGCAGCTGTGGCAAAGACCGAGCCGTTTCGCTTTTCTCCAAGAGCCATATTAAAACACCTCCGCGATGATGCGCTCTAACTCCTTGCGGAAGGGTCGGCTGTCCTTGAGGGTGAGGTCGGCAAGCAAATTGCCGGCCAGATACTGATCCTCCAGCTCCTGCGAATAGGGCAGCACGAAGGCCGCGTCGCCCAGCACCTTGCCGATGTGATCTGCCGCCTGATAAGGCTTCACATTGGATGCCACCTTATACTGCTTGTCCATGTCCCACTCAGCCCCATCCAGCAGAGGGAGCTGACTTGCAAAGTAGTTGACGCTTTTGGGGTCGCAGTTGGCAAGGCGCAGGATACTGTCCGCCTCCATCAGCGCCACGGCGGAGAGGATGTCGTTGGCAATGTAGCTGCCGCAGTCCACGATGACATAGGGCGCGATCTGACGCAGGCCGTCCAGCAGCTCTACCACCTGCTTCTGCGTAAAGGGCGGAGTGCTGTACTCGTTCTGCCGTTCGAGCAGCCCCAATACCGCAAGGCAGCTGTTGCGCTTAAAGGTGACAAGGTTATGCTTGATGAGGTTCTCGCTGATACGGGCGGCTGCCAGGACGCCGGCAAGAGAGCCATTGCTCTCCAGAGCGTCCGCGGGACAGATGCACGGCAGCATGGGAGCGGCCATGTCACAGAGCAGAAGGATGACATTTTTCTTCCTGGCGGAGAGCATTTTTGCGATCTTCACCGCCGTTATTGTCTTTCCGCTGCCGGGGCTGCCCCAGACCGCCAGCACACCGCCGCTGTCATTCTGCTCCTCCGGCTTCTCTGTGTCGCGCTGAAAGATGCTGGCCTTTCTGAAATTCATCCTGTCACCTCACTCTCCGGCGTGGCTGCGGCGGGGTCGGCGGCTTCGCCCTCCTCAATGGGATCTTCCTCCGGCTCTGCGTACAGCTCCTCAATGAGCGCGTCCTGCGCTTCGATGAACTGCTTTGCGCCGTCCACCGTACCGCGATAGACGAGAGACTAAATGGAGCTTGGCATCCTGCTCTAGCTCTGCCAGCACTTGGCCTGCTCCGGCAGGACAAGGAAAGTCACAGTAGAGGGCAGTTCCTTCTCGTCACCCTTCGCTTCACCGGTATTGGCGTCATAGCCGGTGCTGGCGGTGACAGAGATGATCTCCACATACTGCAGCTCGGCAGGGATGGAGGTTTCACCATCCTCTGGGTAGTCTGCCACGATAACCGATACGATGTCGCCGCTCTGGAGCTTACCGGAGAGTCCGGTGGCGAAGCTCTTGATGGTGACGGAGATGGCCTGCTTCGTGCCGTCCAGATTATAGAGATAAGCATTTTCGGCGGCGGGCGCTTCCGAGATCTTGGCAGAGAGAATATAATCGCCAACGGCAAGGTCCGCCTTGGCGTATTTGCCCACTACATTGTCTTTCACGGTCATAAGGCCAGAGGGGAGATTGTAGGAACCGACCTCGGCCGTGGTGACCATATCCTTGGTGATGAGTTCACCGGCGTGAATGTCCTTTGTGACGCGGACGATCTCTGCCTTCTGACTGATCCCCCGATTAAACAGCGGCGTGATGCCGAAGCAGATCACCAACGCCAGCAGAATGCAGATGACGCCGATGACCGTGCGGTTTTTGAAAATACTCATGGAGCAAGTCCTCCTTCGTTTTAGATGATATATGCGGTAAAGAAGCCCACTGCAAGAAATGGCGCGAATGGATAGCTCTCCGGTGGACGCTCTTGCCTGCGGATCTTGTGCAGGGCGGCTATTGCAAGGTAGAAAAGGCAGTACAGCACCAGTGCCAGCACCAGTCCGGCGACTCCGCGCAGAAAGCCCAGCAGAAAACCGGAGGCGGCGATGAGGAACGCATCTCCCATGCCGCCGCGTCCTCTCCGGCTTGCCAGCCAAAATGGGACGGCCAGCGTCAGGCCGAGAAGCCGGGCGGGGCCGAAGGAAATCAGCCCCGCCCCTGCGATAATGATACTGGAAAGGTCATAGATCTGCCTGTGCCGGAGATCCGTCCATGCCGCGCTCATAAGTCCGGTGAGGAACAGTGTCCCCTGTAGGACAGATGCCACGGATCAGCCGCCCAGCGCGCCGGCGTAGTTGAACATATCCTTGATACGCTGGTTCAACGTGGGCATGACCACATCGCCGAACAAAGCGTAGAGGCCCGCCAGCAGCAGAGCGCCCAGCACCACGGCGATGAGGATTTTGACGGCGGTGTCGATGTAGCCCTCACCGGAGCGGCGGGTCGCGGCAAGGCGGATGGCGTTGGCGCGGATGGAATTGACGGTGTTCTTGATAAACTTCTTCATGTGATAATTTCCTCCTACAAGTTATATGTTTTGTGTTGTGGGTGACTTACATGACCTGCTCCGCGGCGGGAGCATGGTTCGGCTGCTGGGCTTGCTGGAACGACTGCTCATAGGCATCCAGCACCGCATCGTTGAACTGCTGGCGAGCCTCCTTCGTGCAGGGGAAGCAGATGTCGCGGTAGTCCCCATGGCTGTCCTTGTACTGCGGCATGGCGACAAAGGGGCCTTTCTCTCCGCGAATGACCTTCACGCCGCGAATGGCAAATACGCCGTTGATGTCCACATTGGCGTTGGCGAGAGTATACTTGCTGTCCTTCACGGGATAGACTCGGACATCGAAGGACACGGGGGACCGGCTTTCCTGTGCGGGGACGGGGGTGCTTGCTTTGGTCTGGTTCTTGGGCATTTTTCTTCCTCCTTTTCTGATTTGGATATGAAAAAAGCACCCGGTCAGGTGCTCATTTCACGGACACAGATCCATTTCCTGCTGGGGTGCGAACTCGATCTGCCGGAAGCCGATGCGGTCGCAGTAATAGAACTCACTGCCGTCGGCGTCGTACAGCTCCCAGCACATCCGAGATGCCGATGGGTCGGCTGTCGTCATAGCCGGGAACGGGGTTGCGGAAGATGGTGTAGATCTCCTCTAGGTCGTTGGTACCGACTTGACCGTCATAGACGGTTTCGTAGTGCTTACGGTCGGGCTGTCCGAAACGCTCCAGCAGGGCTTCATACGGGATGAAGCGCATATTGATGGGGCTGTCCCGCGAGAGCTGCCATACACGGCAGTTCTCAGGGGCGGAGCCTCTGGGTCGAAGCGGCCGCTGCGCTGCCCCAGCATGAGACGGTCATAGACGCCGTCCTCCCAGCGGATGGTGAGCGCCTGCTTTTGCAGAAAACTCTCCAGTTCCTGCGTTTGGAACATGGTGTCCACAAAGGCTTCTTTTCCTGTAATGTATCCGGCAGGGTTGCCGTAGCAGAGGATACGGTCATGGTTATCAATAAAAATGCGCTGCACTTGTTTCACCTCCGATCATTCCAGCTTCATCTCACCTGTGGTCGGCGCCTCCTGCCGTGGTGCGGTCAGCTCCATGAGCTTCTCCCGCGCCCAGTCCGGCAGGTATTTTTCGTCCAGCACACCGATGAAATCCTCCCGGTTCCATCTGGCTGTTTCTCCGTCCGAGAGGCAGGTGGCAAAGACTGCTCGACCACTGGAATGCGGCGCGCATCCAAAGCCGCTCCGAGCATAC